>JAABUV010000756.1_pt1 | contig 48813 bp, 48 predicted proteins | sample 5559971 | NCBI WGS metagenome assembly JAABUV01 (sample SAMN10711881, study PRJNA513362) | rock metagenome | isolation source: Antarctica rocks | place: Antarctica: Victoria Land, Knobhead nord | collected 2015-12-19 | reverse complement strand
GGCGGCGTTGGGAGTCATCGGGCACCTCCGGGAGATCATGTGGTGGGTGGTTCTGCCACAGTATCCCCCGTCCGCCCGGTGGCTTTCACCGTTCATCGCGCGTCCCACGGATTTTGGTCACACTCTTATGTTGGTTGTATTGCCGGACGTGATGGCTGCGATGATGACGCGCGCCGAGTATTCGTTACCCGTGTCGTTGGAGATGACCACACAAGGGCGCGTCTTGGCAATCTCAGTGCCGACAGTCGGGTCGAGATCAACCCAATAAACGTCACCCCGGCGTGGGAAGTTCACTCCGGCCATCCTTCGAGATCCACGACTTCCCAATCCCTGGCGAGTTCATCTTGCTCGGCGGCGGTCGCCAGATAGCCCTCTCTCATCGCCTGCTTGATCCGTTCCTTCTCCATAGCCGCCACCTTCTCGGACACCGCCTCGTTGATGAAGCGGTTCAGGCCGCGGCCCGGCGCCAACTCGCGCAGGCGCGTGTTCAGCTTTTCGTCGAGATCTATCGACGTTCTCATACTACCCACTCCTTTTGATGGCTATTGTGATAGCATTTTACCGCATCAACGATGATAGCAAAACCTACATCCTGAACACACCATAATGTGTCTCGCCGATGGGCGCGTTGAGGCTGGCCGAGAGGGCGAGACCCAGGGTAGCACGCGTGTCGGCGGGGTCGAGGATGCCATCGTCCCACAGGCGCGCGGTGCTGTAGTAGGGACTGCCCTCGGCCTCGTACTTCTCCAGCGTGGGGCGCTTGAACGCCTCCTGCTCCTCCGGCGTCATATCACCTCCGCGCGCGCGCAGGTTGTCCAGCCGCACCTGCAGCAGTACCGCGGCGGCCTGCGGCCCGCCCATCACCGAGATGCGCGCATTGGGCCACGCCCACAGGAAGCGCGGGTCGTAGGCGCGTCCGCACATGCCGTAGTTGCCGGCGCCGAACGAGCCGCCGATGATCACCGTGAACTTGGGCACGGCGGCGTTGGAGACCGCCGTCACCAGCTTGGCGCCGTCCTTGGCGATGCCGCGGTTCTCGTACTCGCGCCCGACCATAAAGCCGGTGATATTTTGCAAGAACAGCAGCGGGATCTTGCGCTGGTTGCACAGCTCGACGAAGTGCGCGCCCTTGAGCGCGCTCTCCGAGAACAGGATGCCGTTGTTGGCCAGAATGCCTACAGGCATGCCTAGCAGGCGCGCGAAGCCACACACCAGCGTCGTGCCGTAGAGGGCCTTGAACTCGTGCAGGCGGCTGCCATCCACCAGCCGTGCGATGACCTCGCGCACGTCGTAGGAGTGGCGGGTGTCACGCGGGATCAGCCCATAGATCTCGCGCGCGTCGTGACGCGGCTCCTGCGGCGGCGTGATCTCCCACGGCGCGCTCTTGCGCCCGGTTAGGTTGGATACAATCTCACGCGTCAGAGCCAGGGCGTGCTCGTCATCGGTGGCGTAGTGGTCGGCCACGCCGGAGATGCGCGCGTGCACGTCGGCCCCGCCGAGGTCCTCGGCCGTCACCTCCTCGCCCGTGGCCGCCTTGACCAGCGGCGGGCCACCCAGGAAGATCGTGCCCGTGCCGCGCACGATGATCGTCTCGTCGCTCATGGCCGGCACATAGGCGCCGCCAGCGGTACAAGAGCCCATCACGGCGGCGATCTGTGCGATACCACGCGCCGACAGTTGCGCCTGGTTGTAGAAGATGCGCCCGAAGTGCTCCTTGTCGGGGAACACGTCGGCCTGCAGCGGCAAAAAGGCGCCGCCCGAGTCGACGAGGTAGATGCAGGGCAGGTGGTTCTCCAGCGCGATCTCCTGCGCGCGCAGGTGTTTCTTGACCGTCATAGGGTAGTATGTGCCGCCCTTGACCGTGGCGTCGTTAGCCACGATCACGCACTCGCGGCCCTGTACGGAGCCGATGCCCGTGATGATGCCCGCCGCTGGGGCGTCGCCGTCGTACATATCTTCGGCGGCGAGCGGGCTCAATTCGAGGAAAGGGCTGCCCGTGTCGAGCAGGCGCGCCACGCGCTCACGGGCCGGCATCTTACCGCGCGCCCTGTGCCGGGCGGTAGCCTCGTCGCCCCCGCCGCGCTCGGCCCGCGCCGTGCGCTGGCGCAACTCAGCCAGCAAGCCCTCGTAATGCGCCCGGTTCGCGGTATACTCTTCGCTCTTCGTGTCCAGTTGTGATTGGATCGTAGCCACTCTCACTCCGTTCCTTCAGGTTAATGGGCAAGTTCTCCATCTCGCGCGGCTCGAACTTCTCCAGGCCACCATGATAGGTGCGTCCGTGACCGCGAAAGGTGGCGCGCGTCGTTGAGTTGACGCGCGAGGCCCCGGACGCGTGTGTCGTCGAACGGTTGGCGCGGGTGTATGCCGTGCGCGACGTTCAGCAATACCAGCCCATCGGGGTTGTACGCGAAGGCGGGCGCCTGCCGCGCCATATAGCTGGCGACGATGGGCGGCGCCGCGACGGGGCCAAGGTACCACCACGGCTTGCGGCGGCTGGCCAGGTAGCCATGGGCCACGGGCGGTTTGCCGTCATGCGCCTGCTCGCCCCAAGCTAAATAGGCGTCGAGCGCCGGATAGACGCGTCGATCGACGCCGGTGGGGACGGCCAGCAGCAGGCGTCGCTGTGGCGTGTCGTGGATGACGCCGCCTGCGCTGAGGATTTCCTCGGCGCGGGTAATGGCTGGACGACACCAAGGCGCCAGTCCGAGGCGTTCGGCGCGTTCGCGCGTCAGCACGAAGAAGCTGTTGGAGCCGGTCGCGACACCCCGGTGTACGCGTGCAACCATACGCAATGGCGTCAACGCGCTGTTATCTGGTAGCGGGTCGTCATGGCGCAGGAGCGGACTCCAGCGCCGCGCGTCCGCCAGACGCCCTCGCTCGATCGTGCGCTTGACGACGCCAAGATCCAGCGATTCCATCGTGTCGACGGCGTCAATGGTGACATGTTCGCCTTCGGTTCCGACGACAAACGTCGTGATCGCCGCGGGCGTCATAGCGTCGGCAAATGGGACGGCGCGGGCGTCGAAAACGTTGAGCGTTTGTAGCCCCAGTTTGTCGACCAGCAGGCGGCGGATCACCTCGCCGTAGCCCGTGTCGAGCCACTCGGCGCTGGTGATGAAGCACCCGATGTCGCCGGGCCGCACGCTGAGGGCTGTCGCCAGGTAGAACAGGGCATGCAGACCGGAGAGCCCTGACATAGAGACACCCAGGCGCTTGCCTGCCGCGACGGCCCACTCCTTGGCGCCGGCCGGCAAGTCGTGGTGACGGATGTAGGGGGGATTGGCGATATAGCCGGCACGGCCTGGATCGTACGGCAACGCAAGTGTGAGGTAATCGTGCTGTACGACGCGGGCATTGCGCGCCCCAACGGCGGCTAGGGTCGCGCGCGTGAGCAGCGTCGCCAACGGGTCGGTGTCGACGGCGATGATCGGCAGGTCCGGTTGCTTGCGGGCAACGGCGGCGGCGAAGCGTCCGCTGCCACATCCTGGGTCGACCACGCGGGACAGCGAGTGAGTCAACAGCCATGCCGCCATAGCCTCGACTATCGCGGACGGTGTGTAGAACGCGCCGTCCGCGCGGCGCTCTATGGCGGGACGCAACGCGCATAAAGCGGCGCCAAGGGGATCGCCGCCCTCGCGTATGGCCTGTCGCGCGTCCTCGACCAGGTATGGAGCGATGCTCTCCCCTTGCGCCTCCGTGACTAATCGCCGCTCATCACGCTCATCAGAGGAAAGCGGGCCGCTGTAGTCGGGCGTGCCCAGCAGACAGGCCAATCGCGCCAGGCGCCGTTCGGAGTCGATGCGCCGCCCCTCATGAGTCCAATCAGCCGCCACTGGCGGCTCGATTTGGGCTACATCATGCGCGTGTGTCAGCACCACGTTTTTCTCCATTGAGAGATAGTCGAGCAAAGAGAGTTGGACGCCCCTCGCGCTCACGCCACTACTCATCGCGCGGCCCCAATAGGCTGTCGAGCAGCGCCGCTATCTCTTCGGGCGTCCGCTCATCCCCTACATTGTACGAAAGAGCGGTAACATAAGGGTAATATGCACGTTATCGGTACCGCCGGGCACATCGACCACGGCAAGAGCACGCTCGTCCACGCCCTCACCGGCATCGACCCTGACCGCCTCTCCGAGGAGAAGCGGCGCGGCATGACCATCGAGTTGGGTTTCGCCTGGCTGCACCTGCCCTCCGGCCGCGAGGCGTCCGTGGTCGACGTGCCGGGCCACGAACGCTTCATCCGCCAGATGCTCGCCGGCGCCGGCGGGGTCGACGTGGCGCTGCTGGTGGTCGCCGCCGACGAGGGCGTGATGCCGCAGACGCGTGAGCACCTACAGATCCTCGACCTGCTTGGCGTGTCCCGTGGCGTGGTGGCCCTGACCAAGCGTGACCTCGTGGACGAGGAATGGCTCGAGCTCGTGCGCGACGACGTGCAAACCGCGCTGGCCGGTACCACGCTAGCGGGGGCGCCGATCGTGCCCTGCTCGGCCATCACCGGCGCGGGGTTAGACGACCTGCGCGCTGCCCTTGACCACGCGCTTGACCTGGCGTTGGAGCACCCCGACCGCGGGCGCCCGCACCTGCCCGTCGACCGCGTCTTCACCCTGGCTGGCTTCGGGACTGTCGTCACCGGCACGCTGCTCGACGGTTCGCTGGCGGTCGGACAAGAGGTCGAGATCGCGCCGGGCGGGCGGCGCGCGCGCATCCGCGGCCTACAGGCGCACAAGACCAAGCTGGAGCGCGTCCAGCCGGGCGGGCGCGTGGCGGTCAACCTGGCGGGGGTCTCGACGGAGGAGGTCGCGCGCGGCGACGTCGTGGCGCTCCCCGGCGCTATTCCTCCCGCCGTGCGCCTCGACGTGCGCCTGCGCGCTGTCGCCGACCTCGACGCGCCGCTCACGCACAACATGCCCGTGACGGTGCACACGGGCGCGGCCGAGGTAGCGGGCCGCCTGAGCCTGCTCGACCGCGCCGAATTGGAGCGTGGCGACGAGGGCTGGACGCAGCTACGTTTGGCCGCGCCGGTCGCGGCCATGCGTGGTGACCGCGTGGTGGTGCGCCGCCCCTCGCCCAGCGCGACCTTGGCCGGCGGCGTGATCGTCGACGCGCAACCCCCGCGGCACCGCCGCTTCGTGCCGCGTGTACTCCAGCACCTGGAGGTCACGGCGGCCGGGACGCCAGAAGATCGCGTGCTCGACGCCCTCGCGGGCGTCGGCGCCCGCGGCGATACCGGCGAGAGCTTCCTGACGCTCGACGACGTCGCCACTCGCGCCAACCTGACCGCCGCCGAGGCCCAGGGCGCTCTCGATACCATGCTGGCCGCCGGTCGGGTCTACCGCGCCGGACTGTATTGGAACCGCGCCGCGGCCTGGGACGGCGTGGCGGAGCGCGCGGACGTGGTCCTGGCGCCGTACCATCAGCGCTACCCGTTGCGCCGTGGGCTGCCCTCCGAGGAGTTGCGCACGCGGCTGCGCCTGGCGCCGGACGTCTGGAACGCGGTCGCGCCCGCGCTGCAAGACGCCGGGGTGGTACGCCTGTATGGCGATGTCGTGGCCCTGGCGACGCACGAGCCGCGCTTCACCTCGGCCCAGGAACAGGCCGCCGCGCTCGTGCGCGAGATACTGGCGACGCAACCCTACACGCCCCCGGCGCCCGGCGAGTTACCCGGCGTTGACGCGCCTCTGCTCGAAGCGCTGGTGGAGCGCGGCGAGATCGTCCCCATCGCCGAGGGCGTCTACCTGGGCCAGGCGGCGTACGACGAGATGGTCGCGACCGTGCTGGAGACGATCGACGCGCAGGGTTCGGTCACGGTGGCCGTGTTACGCGACCGCTTCGGGACCAGCCGAAAATATGCCCTGGCCCTGCTGGAGCGCCTGGACGACGCGCGCGTGACGCGCCGTGTCGGCGATGCGCGCGTACGCGGCAGCCGCGCGCCCAAACGCGCGACGCCGTAACGGCGCGGCCCCCCGACCCCTGCCACTCCAGTTCACCTGGGCCGCGCGTCCAAACGCGCGGCGTCATGCTCCGTACCGTTACCCTTTGCGTCGCATGATGGCGTCGGTTTATCACGCATGGCTCAATTCTTGCCTAGCGCTTAAAGCCCAGATAGCCCTGTGCAAATAACATGGCACGACTGCGACGATGTCGTCTATAATGCATTAATGCATTCGATGGTTTGCAAAATAGACGTGATCGTTGGTAGAGCAGCAAAGAAGGAGCTTTCCCGTGTTTCGACGCCCATCCGCACGACATCTCGTGGCCCTGGCGCTCGTGGCGAGCTTAACCGGCGGCGCCACTTCCACGTTGTTAGGGCAGGCTCATGCCGCGTCTCCCGTACACGTTTCAGCGCCCGCTGTCTACGGTCAGCAACGCGCATCACTATATGGCGCCTCCGTTGCCTCGACGTCTTTAGGTAACCAACGATCCGCGCATGGCGTAGGACAAAGCTTTTTTTCGCCACAGACCGCATCCTGTGCACCCGCGCCACTCGGTCCAGCGAGTCTTTATAATGCGTTCATTCTGGGCGATGCGACCCAATCCGGCTCCGACACCCAGGGACTCCTGGCTATCGGGGGGAACGCCACCCTCACCGATTATGCCGTCGGGACAGCTTTCTCTACGACTGCCTCGCTTACTGATGTCCTGACGGTCGGCGGCTCCCTGACCTTTACCAGGGGCGCGATCTTCGGCAACGCCGTGTACGGGACGACGAAAACGCTGACCCAGGTAACCTTCAGCGGGAACGGGAGTGCGAGCCAAGATGATCATGCCATAGACTTTACAGCCGCCGCCGCCTCTTTGTCCGCCCTGGCGCACGACTACGCGGGCCGGCCGGCTAACGGGACCGCTGTCTACAATACCGTTGATGGAAACTATACCATCTCGTCGGCCGCGTCGGGCCTGACCGTCTTCAACATCACGGGGCCAATCCCTGATGGAGGTATCTTCCGTGTCAACGGCGATGGTCAGGGCGATCAGACGTTCCTGATCAACGTGAGCGGCGCCAACGATCGGTTGGTGAACCTGGACTTTTCGATAACGGGGATCAGCCCCAGCCATGTATTGTTCAACTACCCGATGGCGACGGCGCTGTCTATCTCCGGTGACTACATAGCAGCGAGTATCCTGGCGCCGCATGCTGCCGTAGCCTTCAACAGCGCGGCAATAGAGGGGACCCTTGTCGCCGCTTCGCTGGGTGGGACTGGTCAGTTCGATTCCGGCCAGTTGAACCAGCCGCCGTTCAACGGCTGCATCCCCACCACGAACCAAACACCTACACCTGTCTCAACCACGCCCGTGCCGACGACTACGAGCACCCAAACAGCCGTGCCAACAGCCACGAATGTCCCACCGACAGCAACAAAGACGCGGATTCCAGCGACGGCGACGAGTACATCTGTCCCGCCCACAAGCACTAGCACGCGGGTCCCGCCGACAGCAACGGCGACCAATGCGCCGCCTTCACCGACGGTAACGGCGACAAATATCCCGCCGACAGCCACAAAGACGACGGCGCCGACAGCGACAAACGTCCCGCCGACAGCGACAAACGTCCCGCCGACAGCCACGAACACGGTGGCTGCGCCAACGGCGACCAGTAGTCCGGTCTCGCCAACGGCGACGAAGACGACAGCGCCCACGGTAACGGCGACCAATACGCCGCCCTCACCTACCGTAACGAAGACACAGGTTCCGCCAACGGCGACAGCGACGGCTACGGCGACAGCGGCCACTACCGCCACGGCGACGGTCGTTAGCCCAACGGCTACGGCGACGGTTATCGGCGCCGCTAGCCCAACCGTCACGCCGACGAGACCGGCCGGCACAGCGACAAGTACGTCCACCGCGACCAGCACAGCGACGCCGCTAGCTCCTACGGCTACGGCGACAACGGCGGGCGTGCCGGCCGGCGTCGTGCGTCTGGTTAGCGCATCTCCGACGGTACCCGTGGCGCCAAGCGCCACGACCACAGCCGCCGTCACTGCGGCCACGCCTGGCGCGACAGCGACACCGACGGCCATGAAGGCCGGCGTGTCGAGACCCCACGGGAGCGTTAGCCCGACAGCCGTGGCGTCACCGCCGGCCGCGCCATCTCCGACGCCTGGTGGCGGTGGCGGTGGTGGCGGCGAAGCTACCGCGACGCCCGTCCCCACCAGCCCGGCAGCGGCTACCGCGGCGACGGCAACGCCAACGGCTATGACTGCTGGCGTAGTGAAGACGGCGCCATCGGCGACACCAACCTTGCCAGGCGCCACGGCGACACCCCAAACGCAACCGTCGCCAACGCCCACGCAGCCCGCGCCACTACAGTTGCCCAAGACAGGCGGTGGTCACCCCGGCGCCACACAAGGAGCAGGTGAGGCAACTCCGCTAGCGCTCACCCTCTTGGGTATGCTGGTCGCATGCGGAGCCCTACTACGATGGGCGCCCTGGAAACGCATGGAGTCTAGCGACAAGGCCTGACGATGCGCCGATACCCTATACTCATCGCGGCGGCCTTCGTGGCCGCCGCGACTCTGGTACTCGCGCTGCGCTACGGCGCGCCGCCGGCCCATCTGGCCGCCAAAGCGCCTACCCTGACCGCCACGCCGCGCGCCGCTACGGCAACGGACACGCGTACGCCGACGGTCCCAGCCCCCACTCCAACCGTGAGTGCGACCGCTATCCCCACCCTCACGCCGCCAGTGCTGCCCCATAGGGCGCGACGTACTGTTCCCCGGCCTGCTCCGACCAAGGCTCCGCACCGCGCCACTCCACCGATAGCGACCCCGCGCGCCACGAGTAGCAGCGTAACGGCGACAGGCGCCAGTCAAGCTCCACCGACCGCTACCGCCAGCGCGACGACGCTCGTACAAGCGTCCACACCGTCCCCTGCGCCCGCTCCCCCTCAGTCTGGTCAAACGTCCGGCCCCTATACGCCGGGTGTGACGATCGATGTTCCGCGCCTCGGTGTGCAGGCCGCGGTGTACGACCGCGGCATCGACGCCAACAGGCAGCTACCCATCGCTCCCGGCTACGCGGTGACGCACTACAAGTTCTCGGCCGCGCTCGGCGCGCGCGGCAACTACGTCATCTACGGGCACGACGATATCCAGGGCAGCATCTTCCGCTACCTACCAACCATGCAGGTGGGTGACGACATCTACCTCTCCGCCGGCGGCCGGCGCTATACCTATCGAGTGACGGGCAGCCTCGTGGTGTCACCGGACGATGTCGCCGTCCTGAATCCTACCCCTGACGCGACGATCACGCTGATCAGCTGCACCCCTTACTGGGTCGATACGCAGCGCATTGTGGTGAAGGGCGCGCTGGCGCCATAGATGGACATCGGAATCAACGCTCACCTGCTGACGTTCTCGCAGGGGTATCGCAACGCCGGGGTCGGCCGCTACATCTACTACCTGCTGCGGGCGCTGGCCGAGCGCGCGGACCAGGACGGAACGCGCTACACCGTGTTCTGCCACGATGCGCCGCGTCCCGGCGACCCCGCGCGTGGGCCGCGTACGTCCTTCGTGACGAGCAGGCTCGATACAATCGAACCTAAGCGGCGCATTATCTACGAGCAGGCCGTCCTGCCGTGGCTGCTGCCGGGCCGCGTCGACCTGCTGCACGCCCCCGTCAATGTCGTCCCGTTGCTCTCGTCCGTCCCAGCGGTGGTGACAGTGCACGACCTTGCCTTTATGGCCATGCCCGAGCGATTCCTGCCGGCCAAGCGGCGCTACTTGGAGGCGTTCACGCGCCTGACCATGCGTAAGGCGCGCCACGTCATCGCCGACTCCGCGCACACGCGGGACGACCTGATCCGCCTACTCGACGTGCCGCCGGAGCGCGTTACGGCCGTGCCATTGGGCGTCAACGGCGACTTCCGACCACCCGACGACGCGGCCAAAGCGGCGTTCCGCACGCGAGAGAACCTGCCCGACCACTACCTGCTGTACCTGGGCACGCTGGAGCCGCGCAAGAATCTGGTGGCTCTGGTGCGGGCCTACGCGCGCCTACGCCAAAGCGGGCTTGATTGGCCGCTCGTGCTGGCCGGGGGTAAGGGCTGGCTCTACGAAGATATCTTCCAGGCCGTGGAGGAGAGCGGGCTCACGGAGCATGTGCGCTTCCCCGGCTACGTCCGCTACGAGGACCAGCCCCTCTGGTATGGCTGCGCCACGACGTTCGTCTACCCATCCACGTACGAGGGCTTCGGGTTGCCCGTGCTCGAAGCGATGGCCTGCGGGACCCCGGTCGTCTGCTCGAACGCCAGTTCGTTGCCCGAGGCGGCGGGAGACGCGGCGCTGCTCGTGGACCCCCACGACGAGGACGCGCTCGTCGCGGCGATCGCGCGCCTCGTCGGCGACGAGGCGTTGCGCGCCGACTACAGCCGGCGCGGCATCGCGCGCGCGGCGCTCTTTCCATGGTCGCGCACGGCGGAAGAAACCGTGGGGGTGTACGCATTGGCCTGCGATTAAAATCGCATGGCAGGGATCGGACCTTAAAAGGTCACACTGCCACCGGCCACGTTAGCCGTGCGAGGCGAATGGGGGCAGGCGTGTGTCGTGCTCAGACAGACCTTTCAAGGTCCGTCGTCTGCCATGACCTTTTAAGGTCAGGCCACGTTTCACAATTTTGGGGTATTCCCCATGTTGAAGACGTGGTAGAGTGGTAGAACTGTTAGAGTGCTATTTGCTATGCTGCGAGTGTTACCTATTCTGAGTTGAAGATCATAAGGGCGGTAGCTTCTAGCCGGTAGTGACTCACCCCAACTGACTACTGACTACTGACTACTGACTACTGGAGACCGTATGGCATTGGTCGAGGCGTCGGTTCCCCGCGCACGCGCGGTACGCCAGTCCGCGACGTTGCGCTGGGTCTTTCCCACCGTTTCCTTCGCCCTCGACGTTATCCTGGTCAACCTTGCCTTTGCCGCCGCTTATTGGCTGCGGTACATCGTCAAGCTTGGCGGTCCCATCAAGACGGGGGCCTATCACCCACTCCGCTTGCCCTGCCATAACACGGCCGCGTGGTGCTCCACCCATCCCCCGCTCCCTGTCCAGACGGTCATCTACAACGTCCCCTATCACGACTGGGCGCCATTCGAGGCGCTCATCACCCTCGTCATGGTCCCACTGCTGCTCCTGTCCGGCGTCTACCGGCGTCGGTTGGGCCTGGAGTGGCTTGGTCAGGTCTTCGTCGTCGCACGGGTCACGACCGTCGGCATCGGGCTGGCCATCATCGCCACGTTGTTTTTCAGGAACCTGGTCCCCGAACTCAATCAGTACTCGCGCGGCGTCCTGGTCTACACCTGGCTACTGATTATTCTATTTTGCGCGTTGGGCCGCGCGGCGACGCAGCAAATCTTGGTGCAGTTGTATCGCCGAGGACGCAACGTGCGCCGCGTCATCGTGGCCGGCTCGACGACGATGGGCAAGATCTTGCTGCAAAACCTGAGCGAGCGCCGCGACCACGGCTACCAGTTGGTGGGCTTCATGCACGAGAATGGCGGCGCGCCGCAGGACTTCGGGCGCTTCCCCAACCTCGGGCCGGTCTCCAACGCCGCCGAGGCTATCGACCGCTACGAAGCCGACGAGGTCGTGATCGCGCTCGCCGCGACCGCGCACGCGGATATCCTGAGCATCCGCGACCACTGTGTGCGCCGTAACGTAGCCTTCAAGATCGTACCCGACCTGTTCGAAATGAGCCTCTCCCGTGTGCGCATGGATGCGATCGCCGGCATCCCGCTGATCGACGTGGTGGAGAGCCCCTTGCGCGGCGCCAACCTGGTGCTCAAGCGCGTGCTCGACGTCTTGATCGCCCTCCTCGCCCTGGCCGTACTCTCACCCTTGCTGCTGCTGGTGGCCCTGGCGATTCGCCTCGACTCCAGGGGGCCGATTATCATCGCGCAGGAGCGCGTGGGGCGCAACGGCGTGGTGTTCCCGTTCTTCAAGTTCCGCTCGATGCGCCCCGGTTCGGAGCGGCGACATGGTGAGATTGAGCGGGAGGTCGGCGAGGACCAGCCCATGATCAAGCATAAGAGCGACCCGCGGCGTACGCGCGTGGGGCGCGTCATCCGCAAGCTCAGCATCGATGAGTTGCCGCAGTTGTTCAACGTGCTGCGCGGCGAGATGGGGCTGGTGGGACCGCGCCCGGCCCTCCCCCGCGAGGTCGCCCGCTACGAGGCGTGGCACCACAAGCGCTTCGACGCGGCGCCGGGCATGACGGGGTTGTGGCAGGTGTCGGGGCGCAGCGACCTCAACTTCGACGAGATGATCATGATGGACATCTACTACATCGACAATTGGTCGCTCGCACTCGACCTCAAGATCCTGCTGCGCACCCCCGCCGCGGTGCTGCTGATGCGAGGGGCGTATTGACGCCCCTCACCCTCACGGGGGCGAGAGGGAGACATCTTCACGCGAAGGGCGGCTCCCCTCTCTCATACGAAGGGCGGCTCCCCTCTCTCATACGAAGGGCGGCTCCCCTCTCTCATACGAAGGGCGGCTCCCCTCTCCCGCGCACGGGAGAGGGGTTGGGGGTGAGGGTCCCCTTGCCCTGAACCGCCACGACCGATACAATCGCCTTCGTACCCCCTAGTAGATATCCGCTCGGATTGGCGGCCGGTTACGACAACCGTGGAGGAGCCGTGGAACTCAAATATTACTGGCGCGTGCTGGCGCGCCGCCGCAACATCATCCGTAACACTTTCCTGATCGTCGCCGTCATCGGGCTGCTCTCCGTGGCGTACTCGTACTACGGCGATCAGTATCAGGGTACGACGACCATCGGCGTGCAGGTACAGCCGAACAAGATCAATAATCCGTCTATCGACACACAGGCGGCAGCCTATGGAAACACAGACCAGGTCATAGACGATCTAGACAACTACGCGGGAACAATCACGTATTTTAAAGCAGTCAGCGCTAGGTTGAAAAGCGCCTATCATATCAATAAGGACTACAAAGCTATTAGCCAGGGCTTGAAAGTCTTCAAGTCTAGCCAAGGGCATAGCATATACATCGAGTGGCCGGGCACGAATTCGACCCAGGTCACCAACATTGTGGCCGCGGCGGAGGAAGCGTTGCGAAGCTATGTGCTGGTCTACCACAGTACACTCAATCCTGGAATGAGCATCAAAACGGCGGTGACTGAGAATCCGACGTACAAGCGCACTAGCTTAAGTAGCATGGCAATCCAGTTCCTCCTGCGCGCGGCGCTCGGCCTCGTGGCGGGCATCATCCTGGCCTATCTCTTCGAGTACCTCGACGATTCGATACAGGACGAGAGTGACGTGCGGCACTGGATGAACCTGCCCACCCTCGCCGTGATCCCCGGCGGTCAACCCGCGCGCCGCACGCGTAGCGCTTAAAATGAGAGTAGCGGAGGACACCCGATGGCCCTGACGACACCCGTATCGAACAGCCTCGCCACGACGACGGCGCGGGATGTCTCCGCGCGCCTGCTCGTCACCTCGCCGTCGTGCCCCAGTGGAGTGGAGGAAGCCTACCACACGCTCCTGACCAATATCGACCTGGCCTTGGGGCCGCGCGCCGGCCATGTGATCGTCGTCGCGGCGGTCGACGCTACCGCCGACGCCGCCATTGTCGGAGCCAACCTCGCCCTCATCGCGGGGCAGGCGGGCGACCGCACGCTCATCGTCGACGCCGACACACAGACGCCGCGCCTCGATGCGCTGTTCGGGCTCGATCAGGCGCCCGGCCTGGCGCAATTGCTCGCGGATGAGCACCGCGACCTGCGTGAGCTCGCGCGGCCCACCCCTGTGCCATCACTCGGCGTGGTCACGGCGGGCGTGGATGGAGGCCGGCACAGCCGCCTCGACCGCCTGGGTGACCTTTCCGCCGTGCTGCCGCGCCTCAAGAACGTGGCGGACCGCGTGATCATCGTGGCCCCGCCCGTCCTATCTGGTACTGACGTGATGCGCCTCAGCGAGTACGCCGATGGGGTCTTGCTGGTTATCTCCCCCGGCAAGACGGGGCGCGAGAAGGCCGCGCGCGCCCACGCGCTGTTGGAGAAGGCGCGGACCCCCCTGCTGGGGGCCGTGCTGACGCCGCGCTAGTTCGCCCATGACCAACGCCGTCCCCAAGCCGCGTCTGAGCGTGGTCATCCCAGCCTACAACGAGGAGCGCCGCCTGCCGGGCAACTTGGAGCGCCTTGACGACTACATCAAGGGGCTCGACCGTGAGGTCGAGGTGCTTGTGGTCGAGAACGGCTCGACCGATCGCACGGCGGACGTCGTCGAGGAGTGCCGGGCGCGCATGCCCTACCTGCGCCTGCTGCGCGTCGCCGCCCCTGGCAAGGGCGGGGCCGTGCGCGCCGGGATGTTGGCGGCGAGCGGCGACCACCTGATGTTCTGTGACGCCGATTTCTCCATGCCCGTCGAGGAGATTGGCAAGTTTACCGCCCTGCTCGACGCCGGGACGCCTATCGTCATCGCCTCGCGCGAAGCCGCCAGCGCCGCGCGGCACGACGAACCGTCGCGCCGCCACGTTATGGGGCGCGTGTTCAACCGCGTCGTGCAGGCGCTCGTCGTGCGCGGTATCGCCGATACGCAGTGCGGCTTCAAGGCTTTCCAGCGGCCGGTCGGGCGCGACCTCTTCAGCCGGCAGCGCATCCGTGGCTGGGCCTTCGACGTGGAGATCCTCTATCTGGCGCGGCGCCGCGGCTATCGCGTGCAGCAACTCGCCATCGACTGGTACTACGACGCCGATAGCCGCGTGCGCGGCATGCCAGACTCGCTCTCCATGGTAGGCGAGTTGCTGCGCATTCGCCTGTACGCCATGCTGGGGTTGTACCGGCTCTGACAGGTGTACCCCCATGATGGTGATGGCGGCCGCCGTGGGCCTGACCTTAAAAGGTCATGGCAGGGACCGGACCTTGAAAGGTCACGCTGCCGCTAGCCGTGCGAGGTGAGGAGGCCGAGCGTGTGTCGCGCCCAGACAGACCTTTTAAGGTCCATTATCTGCCATGACCTTTTAAGGTCAGGCCACCGACATGCGGCTTAAGTCGCGAGTTTCGCGCCGGTCTGGTACGTTAGAGTAGAGGCCCCGTGACATTGTCGTGTCGCCATGCTCCCCTACCAGGTAGCTGACGCCGTATATTCGTGTGCCCCCTTCCGTTGAAAGGATGCGCGTGGACCGTAACCTGGCCTTTTCCCTCCCATTGCTAGGCGCGCTGTTGGCCGCGCTCCTCCTGGCGCTGCTGCCGAGCGTCATGGGGCGCCACCCCACGTCCGTCCCCACCTCGCAGCTATTCGAGGCGGTCGCGCGCAGCGCGCGCGCTGGCGGATCGCCTTCGGTCGACGCGGTCGGCAACGCCGTAACGGCCACCGTGGGCGGCCACACCATCACCACGGTCAAGGCCGGCGCCGATAGCGTGTATACCATCCTGCGCGACTACAACGTCCCGTTGGGGCGTGTGCGGGTCGACGAGCGTGACCCCAGCGTAGGCGACGCGTTACGCGCCAACCCCCTCGCTATTGTGCCCTGGATCATTTTCCTGGGCTTGCTCTTTGTCGTCCTGAACCAGATGAGCCGGCGCGGACGCGGGTCGCTGGGCATGAGTTCGGCGTCGCGCACGCGCGATCACGGTAGACGGCAGCCGCGCCGTTGGCGCGCCGGCTTACAGCGCCTACCGCTGCTGTCCCCGCGCACGAACGCGCCCGCGCGCCCGGACGTGTCGTTCGCCGATGTGGCGGGCGCCGACGAGGCCAAGGGCGAACTTGTCGAAGTCGTGCAGTTCCTCAAAGAACCCGCCCGCTTCGCCGCGATGGGCGCCGCGATCCCGCGTGGCGTGCTGCTGTCGGGTCCGCCCGGCTGCGGGAAGACGCTGCTGGCCCGCGCCGTCGCCGGCGAAGCGGGCGTGCCCTTCTACGCCGTCTCAGGCTCTGAGTTCATGGAGATGTTCGTGGGTATCGGCGCCAGCCGCGTGCGCGCCCTGTTCGCGCGGGCGCGCCGCCACGCGCCCTGTATCGTCTTCATCGACGAGATCGACGCTATTGGGCGGCGGCGCGGCGGGCATAGTACCGGTGGGGCCGAGGAGCGCGAGCACACGCTCAACCAGATGCTGGTCGAGTTGGACGGCTTCGACTCCAGCGCCGAGGTGATCGTCATCGCCGCCACGAACCGCGCCGACGTGCTGGACGAAGCCCTGTTGCGGCCCGGCCGCTTCGACCGGCAGGTCACGATCGGGCCGCCCGATGTGCGCGGCCGCGCCGCCGTCCTGGCCGTCCATGCGCGCGGTAAGAGTCTCGCTCCGGCTGTGGATCTGCCTCTGGTGGCGCGACAGACGCCCGGCTTCTCGGGGGCCGACCTAATGAACTTGATGAACGAGGCGGCTATCCTGGCCGTACGGCATGGCCGCGCTGATGTCTCGATGGCCGAACTGGAGGACGCCATCGACCGCGTCCTGGCCGGTCCGGAGCGCGAGACGCACCTGATGGGTGAGGAGGAGCGCCGCGTCACCGCATACCACGAGATCGGCCATGCCCTCGTGGCGCGTCTGTTGCCCCACCTCGACCCCGTACACAAGATATCCATCATCTCGCGCGGGCGCATGGGCGGCTACACGCGGCTAGCCCCGACCGATGAACGCCAACTCTACACGCGCACACGTCTGATGGAGACACTGGCCTGGTGTCTGGGCGGCCGCGCCGCCGAGGACATCGTATGCGGCGAGATATCGACGGGGGCCAGTTCGGACATTGAGCGGGCGACGAGTATCGCGCGGCAAATGGTGTGCGAGTTCGGTATGAGCGAGCGGCTCGGCCCGCTGCTGTTCAGCCGGCGTGACGGCGACGGTCCCTCACAGTATAGCGAGGCGCTAACAGGCGAGGTGGATAGAGAAATCCAGGCTCTCATCGCCGAGGCCGACCGCATGGCGCGCGACATCCTGCGGGCTAACGAGCGGGCGCTGCACGCCGCCGCCGCCGCGCTTATCCAGGAAGGGACCATCGACGCGACGCGCTTTAGCGCCATCCTCGTCGATTGCGCTCCGTTGTCGGCATAAATGCCCAGACTTGGCGCCGGCGCGCGACAGATGGGGGGTAGACGTGTGCCGGTCATCCGCGTATGCTGATGCGGCAGAGGGCTGCGCCGCGTCCCCGCGTCGCGCGTGCCCTCTATTCTCTAGCCCACGTAAGGAGTTGTAAACCCATGATTATTCTACCACCAGACCAGCAGTGTGATCGCGGCGTGCGGCGGCGCGCGCTGATAGGACGGATTCTTGGGACCGGCGTCGCTCTCTCTACCCTCGCCGGCGCGGCGGGCGCGTCCGCCGCGTCGCCCTCGCCGCTGCCGGGGCTCTCACGGGCGTTGAACAACGCCTCAAGCTACCAGGTCGACCTTACCATCACCGGTGCGAGCAGTGGCGTGGTCACGGGTACGGTCGTGGTCTTGCGCCACAATGGCAAGAACCGCGCGCATCTGATCCTCAACGCGCCGTCCGGCTCGGGAACCGCGACCTCGTTGGACGCCGTGATCGTCGGTTCGCGGGTCTGCATCAAGCAGAGCCCCTCAGCGCCTTACCAGTGTGTCACGTCGCCAGCGGTGGCGGCGGAAATCAATCTTGATCCCAGCGCCACCTTTCAGCGCGGGGGCGTATCAACCGCGTTCACGCCGGCCGGTTCCAAGATGGTACTGGGCACACTGTGCAACGGCTATACCTTCACCATCGCGTCCAAAGGCGCGCGGGCGCACGGTACCCTCTACGTGAATCCGACCAACGGCCGTCCGCGCGAGGAGGATGTGACGACGATCGCGACATCGTCGACAACAGGTAAGACAACCACGCTCAAGACGATGGCGCTTTGGAGCAGGTACGATGATCCCACTCTCACCATCCCCACCGTGCCCGCGTCGTAAACGGAGGCATAAAGGGGTGTTAGCCCCAGGTGAGCAGCGCGACGGTTTCGACGTGCGCGGTCTGCGGGAACATATCGACCGGTTGTACCGCTTTCAGCGTGAAACCGCCGTCGACGAGGACGCGCAGGTCGCGCGCCAGCGAGGCAGGGTCGCAGGAGACGTAGACGAGCTTGCGCGGCTTGAGGCGTCGCAGCGCGTCGAGCGCGCCGGGACGGCAGCCCACGCGCGGCGGGTCCACGATGACCGCGTCGACCGGCTCGTCCAGCGACACCAGGACGTCCTCGGCGCGACCAATCAAGAACTCGACGTTGGTGAGGTCCGCCGCGTTGACGCGGGCGTCCGTGAGCGCCGCCGCCGACTCTTCGACGCCAATCACGCGGCATACGTGCGAGGCAAGGGCTAACCCGAATGTGCCCACACCACAGTACAGGTCGAGTAACACGTCGCTCTCTTGTAGGTCCAACAAGTCGCGCGCCGTCGTGATTAGCCGCTCGGCCTGCCCCGTATTGACCTGAAAGAACGCCGCCGCGGAGACGCGGTAGCGGCGGCCCAGCAACTCCTCTTCCAGCGACGTCTGCCCGCTCTCGTACGGTAGGTCGGACGCGTCTTGCCGCGGCTGCACTAAGAGGGCGCCAGTGCGCGCGCCCACACGTACCGCCAGCTGGTGGCCCGCCGCACGGCGCTGCGTCGCGGCCAGGACTTCGTTGATGCGCGGGTTCATGATGGGGCACGCGTCGACGCGAAAGAAGCGGTGCTGGTGGTGCGTGGTGTAGCCGAGTTCACCGAACTTACGCCCGATCGAGAAGCGGGCATGATTGCGGTATCCGTAGACGGACGGCGCGGGCAGCGTCGGCGCGACCAGGACGTCGGTGAAGCCAGCCGCCGCGAGTTGCGCGGCCACGTTGTCGCGCTTGTAGACGAGTTGCCGCTCGTAGGTGACGTGCTGCCACTGACAGCCGCCGCAGGTTCCGAAGTAGGGGCAGGACGGTGCGACGCGGTCGGGGGATGGACGCAGCACATGCAGCACGCGGCCATCTATATGCCCCTCGCGACGCTCCAGCACGGCCAGGACGACGCGCTCACCCGGTAGCCCGAAAGCGGCGGAGACAGTCTCACCGTCAAGCACGCCCGTAGCCGCGCCATTGGGCCCGACACCGGTCAGTTCGACCTCAAGGAGTTCGGGCGGCCCAAGCAGGGGGCCGGCGGCGCGGCGTGACCTACGCGCCGACACCGGCGGTCGCACTCTCCGTCGTTTCCGCGTCGGCGCAGACGCTGCCGGCCATCCATTTACGCGCCCAGGCGTCAATGCTGTCGATGACACACACGAGGTCGTGGCCGCGGCAGGTCAACTCGTACTCGACGTTCGGCGGGATATCCGAGACCATGCGGCGCGAAACGATACCGTAGGCTTCGAGGCTCTTCAGGCGCTGCGACAGCGTCTTGGGGTTGACGTCACGCACGTTGCCGTGGCGCGAGTCGCCGCGCAGGGCATGCTGCAACTGGCAGAAGCGGCGCTTACCGTTCCCCAACTCCTTCACGACCTGCAAGGTCCACTTCTGCTCCAGCAGGCGCATCGTCTCAACCACGGGACAGAAGGGATCGGCGCTCAGGGATGTGTGCTCGTCGACGCCAGTATCGACAGGCCTATAGGCAGTCAGCAAAGTTTCCATAACTCCAATTGTAGCAGGCCATTCCTTAAAGGGCTACCACATACCATGTGTTGTGTTTAGTATATCGCTTGACAAAGTATACTAAAGCCGCGGGCCCGCAACCTGCCGTAACGGCCACACGTTGATAAGAAAAGGCACGCAAATAACCGAGGGTCGTATGCTACATGTAGCCGACCCTCGGTCTATCTAGCGGCGCCGTGGCCGCTTGCCATGAGGCCGCGCCTGCCTGACACGCCGGATCGATCGATGAGAAGCTCTTTAAGGTCCGTCCGCTGCCGTGGTCTTTTAAGGCCAGACCCACGGCTATCGTCCATAACCGAGATAACTGTACCCTAAGAGCTGATAGCTATTAGCTGACCGCCGAAGGAGGAGCGCCAATGACCACCCTCGATACTCCCGTCGCCGCGCCGCACGCCTACGCGCTCGCGCCGTCCGTCGCCGTGGTGGGCGCGTATCCCTCGCCCGAGGGCGTCGCGGCCGGCCTGGCGCGCATCAGCCGCGACGCCACGCCGATCCCCGAGCTCGTGCGCCAAGCGGTCGAGGATACGACCCTGGCGCGCCGCCGCAACGAGAACATCATCTACGAGTACGGGCACTCCTCCATCGCGGAGGGCGCCGTCTTCGGCGTAGCCATCGAGGGCATCTCGCGCGCGCTCTCTATCGATGTCGTGTCCCACCGTCTGGCCTCGTACACGCAGCTCTCGTATCGCTACGTGCCCGTGGAGAAAGTGCCGCTGCCCTTCTTCCTTCCGGAGGAGTTCCGCGCGGGTCTCGCGCGCGCGGTCTTCGACCACGCCGTCGAGCGTAGTTGGGACCTCTACGTCCAGATGTACGAGCGCATGACGGCGCATCTGCTCGACACGGGGCGGAATAAGGGGCAGGTGGCCGCGCGCCGCCGCGCCACTGAGGACGCCCGCTACGTGCTGCCGCTGGCGCAGTCGACCAACCTGGGCATGACGGCCAACGCGCGCACCTGGGGCCACGTCATCTCACGCCTGCTCTCGCACCCACTCTCGGAGGGCCGCGCGCTCGGCGCACTGCTCAAAGACACGCTACAGCCCCTCGCGCCTTCGCTCTTCCCCGATAAGTACATCCACGCGCTGACGTACCCTGGCAGCGCCCTCGACGCCCTGGCCGCGCGCGCCGCCGCGCTCCCCACCCCTTCGAGGCCGTTTCGCGGCGAAGCGTCGTCTTACCCGTCGCGCGAGGGGGTGACGCTCCTGGATTACGACCCCGCCGCCGAGGAGAAGCTTGTCGCGGCGTTGCTCTTTCGCGTCACGGACCTCGACGGCGCGCGGCGCACGGCCCTTACCGCCGCGCTGACGCCAGAGGAGCGCGGCGCGCTGCTGCGCGACGCCTTCGCGGGCATCGGCGCGCACGACACGGCCCTTCGCGCGTTCGAGACGATCTCGTACACCTTCGAACTTACGCAGTCGGAGGCGTGCTACCACCAGTTCATCCGCCATCGCCTGTCCACGCAACTGGCGCAGCCGCGCACGACGGCGCTGGGCTACACCGTACCGCCGCTGGTCGAGGAAGCGGGCTGCCTGGACCTCTACCGCGAGGGTATGGCTGTGCTGGAGGACGCTTTCGCCGCGTTGGGCGGTGACGGGCGCGCCTCGATCATTTTGGGCAACGGACACAACCGGCGCACCCTGCTGAGCCTCAACGCGCGCGAAGTGATCGAGTTCTCGCGCCTGCGCGCCGACAAACACGCGCAGTGGGACGTGCGCGACCGTACCGCCGCTATCGTGGCCCTCGTCGATACCGTGCATCCGGGCGTTGCCTGGGCCTGCGGAGGCCGCGACGCGTTCAAGGAAGGGGCACTGCCGGTTAGTCGGAAGTCGTGAGTCGGCGCGATAGGTGCGCGGAGACAGCTTGCTTGCTTGCATCACGGCGCGTGGCCCGTCGCCAGTGGCCGCACAGGACTTGATCGGCCATTGCTAGTGGCGTATCTTACTCACGACTCACGACTCCCGACTCCCGACTCCCGAACCTCGTGCAGTTGTCCCGTCTTGACATCGTAGATGAAGCCGCGCACCGGCGCGTCTTTGAGCAGCAGGGGCGAGTCGCGTAAGGTGGCGACATCGTCGCGCACGCTCTGCTCCAGGTTCGAGAAGGGCAGGAACTCCAGGTCGGTGTGGACACCCAGGTCGTCGTGGATTTTCTGGTGCAGCTGTTCGTCGGTGAACGCGAGCATGCCGCAGTCCGTATGATGGACTACCACGACCTCGCGTGTGCCGAGCAACTGCTGCGAGATCACGAGCGAACGGATAGCGTCAGCGGCGCGGCCGCCGGCGTTGCGGATAACGTGCGCGTCGCCCTCCTCCAGGCCCAGGAACCTGGCGGGGTCGAGGCGCGCGTCCATGCAGGTGATCACGGCGACATAGCGCCGCGGCGGCGCCGATAGGTCGCCCTTGGTGAAGGTGGCGGCGTAGCGCTCATCGGCCTGCACGAACTCGTCGGCTACGGACATAGTTGGCTCTCCTCATCCATCTTGGTTTCGTTGTATCGGCGCGAAGTAGCGCGCTATCTTTGTTATAGCACGTTTCTCCATCTTGCCAATCGGCAATATGCAATTAGGAGGCCGCACTATCGCGCTCGATAGTCGGGAACAGGCGCGCCTCGCGGGCCACGGGCGTACCGAGGTCGAGATAGCCCCAGCCGCTGGAGATCGAAGGCGCGCCACTATCATGGATAAGCATTCGGGTTCTCGATCAGTAGTCCTTCGGCGAGAGCGGCTTGGCGTTGGTTATCGTCGGCCGAAACAAAGGTAAGGGTAGGCAGGCCTGCCACGCGCCGCGCGTCCTCGACTGCCAGTGCGGCGGCTAGATGCACGGCGTCGTAGCCGCGCAGGCCATGTGCGTTGGCTAAGTCCATGGCGCGATCCGCTATTACCGCCGTCACCTCAACAACAAGCAAGCGGCGTTGCCAGTGACGCCGGAACGTGCGGGACGAACGCGCCGCGTCCGCTGCGGAGACCGCGCCCACGCGCACTTTCCGAGTGAGCGCGGCGACTGCTTCCGGGCCAGTCAGTCGGACAGTGTAGAGATCGTGACCCCGGTGGCGCGCCATAATGTCCTGAACCCAAGCCGTCCCCTGCTCGCGGGTGTACCGCTTGACGACGGCGCTCGTGTCAAGGTAGTACGTCGCCACTAGCGCCGCTCACGGAGGAGCATGAGAGAGAGAGGCTCTCCTTCGATCGTGATAGGCTCGAAATCATCGTCCTCGTCATTATCGGCCAGCGATAGCGGCGCCGGCGCCAGTACCCCGGCCGCGCGCAGCCGCTCCTTCACGATCTCTTCGGCCCGCATCATGTCGCGCGCGCTGGCTTGCTCTGGACGCACTTCCACCCGTGTGCCGTCGACCAGCCGGGCGTCATTATCCAGTACCACGCGATTATCCTTGACCACGCCGTAATACAGCGACATATCCATCCTCCTATCGCGGCCACTCCCCTCTCCCGCGTACAGAAAAGGGGAGAGGGGAGGTGAAGGTATTCTACTCCCGTTCGATGGTGGGGAACAGGCGCGCCTCGCGGGCCACGGGCGTGCCGGGGTCGAGGTAGCCCCAGCCGCCGGAGGCCGAGGGCGGCTGCGCGCCCAGGCCCAACGCGCCGCGCAGTTCGGCCATCTTCGTGGGCATGGCCGGCAGCAGCAGCGAGGCGGCGATGCCCAGCGTCTCGGCGGCGTAGTAGAGCGTCGTGCCCACGCCCTCGATGTCGCCGTTCTTAAAGGCCGTCCACGGCTTCTTATCCTCAAGGTAGCGGTTGACCCGTTGCGCCAGCCCGATCGCCTCGGCCAGGGCCAGGCTCGGCTCCATCGCCTCGACGTGCGCCCACACGCGCGCAGGCGCGGCGGCCGCCGCGTCGCGCAGGTCGCGGTCGACGTCGAACTCCTGCCCCGGCTCGGGGATCACGCCGCCGCAGTAGCGGTTGATCATCGACACGGCGCGGTTGGCGCCGTTGCCGAGGTCGTGCGCTAGGTCGGCGTTGTAGCGCGTCACCAGCAGGTCGCGCGTGAAGTCAAGGTCGTTGCCGAAGGCCATCTCGCGCAGCAGGCAGTAGCGCATGCCGTCGACGCCGAGCAGGCCGGAGAGGGCCAAGGGGTCGCGGAACAGGCGCAGCGCCTCCTGCCGCTCGGCCTCCTGCAGCTCCGTACGATCGCTCTTGCCGCCCTTGAAGCCGCCGATGGTCCAGTAGCCGTGTACGTTGAGGTGTTGGTACACCGGGATACCGGCGGCCTGCAGCATGCAGGGCCAATAGATGCCGTGCGGCTTGAGGATGTCCTTGGCTACCAGGTGCTGCGCGGCCGGCCAGTAACGCCGATACAAGTCGCCGTCGGGGTATTCGAGCGCCGAAACGTAGTTGATCAGCGCGTCGAACCAGACGTAGGTGACGTAGTTCTCGTCGAAAGGCAGGGTAATGCCCCAGGTGAGGCGGCTCTTGGGACGGGAAATGCACAGGTCATCGAGCGGCTCACGCAGGAAGGCCAGCAGCTCGCGGCGGTACTGCTCAGGGCGCACCAGGTCGGGCTGCTCAGTCAACAGGCCGATGAGCCACTCCTGATAGCGGCCCATGCGGAAGAAATAGTTCTGCTCGGCGATGTATTGCGGCACGGTACCGTGTTGGGGGCAGCGGCCGTCGACGAGTTCCTTCTCAGTGTAGAAGCGCTCACAGCCGACGCAGTAAAGGCCGCCGTACTCACCGAAGTAGATGTCGCCGGCGTCGTAGACTTTTTGCAGGATATCCTGGACAACGCGCTTATGCCGCTCCTCGGTGGTGCGGATGAAATCGTCGGGCGCGATGTCGAAGCGCGGCCACATGGCGCGGAAGGCGCCGCTGACGCGGTCGGCCAATTGTTGCGGCGTCTCGTCGTTGGCGGCGGCCATCAGCGCGACCTTATCGCCATGCTCGTCAGTCCCAGTCAGGAAGCGGCTGTCCTGGCCGTAGAGGCGGTGGTAGCGCGCCAGCGCGTCAGCCAGCGTGGTCGTATAGGTCGAGCCCAGATGCGGCTCGCCATTGACGTAATAGATGGGCGTGGTGATGTAGAATGTGTCAGGCATATAGGTATTCTACCGCACTTCTACCGTGCGCCTGCCTACCCTGAGGAATGCCTGGGGGCTTTTCAGTATTCCAATCCACCGTGGTCGATCCATGCCCGGTAGTCGCCCAGGATCGTCGCGTTGACGCTTGCCGCGTCGTCGGCCCAAATCTGCTCAGCCACCACGCGCCGTTCTTTGCCGCCCTGCCGGCGGACGTTGAGCAGGATGCCCCGGCGGTCATCGACGTCGGCGACATCCAGCACGGTTACCGGCTCGGCATGGCCGGATTCGTCGGGGTCGCGCCAGGTCGCGGCGAAGGGCGGCTGCAGGGCGTCAGTGAAGTAGACCTCGAAGCCGCTCAGTTCCTCGTCTCGCCCGTAGGCGTCCACCGTGATCTCGGCCAGGCGCGTCGCCTGGTCGGGCAGGTTAGCGACATCTTCCATCCTGTACACCGCTCCTCTCATACTACAATGATAAGGCATTACAATGTTACGGTCAAAATCATTAAATCTATTTACACCCGTTAAAAATACTGTACTATGTCATCACTACGCCCTTTTATTGATAAGCGTGCTGTCTATTCGATAATGCGATGATAGCGCGCCGTGAGCCGTGACGCCGGCGGGGGGGTGCTGATGGGCGTAGCCGCTTGTGGGGAGTGGATAGCCGAGGCGCATAGAGCGCGAAGAGAGAAGTAACATGATGCGGACAGCGATCGCGCGGGAGTTAGCTCCTAGCGAACAAACCTGGGACCTCACTGAGATCTATGCCACCCAGGAGGACTGGGAAGCGGACGCGCTGGGCATCGAGGATGATACCGCGGCCATTGTGGCCTATCGGGGCCGGTTCGGCGAGGGCGCCGCCGTCCTGCTCGCCTGCTTACGCGCGCGCGACGCCCTCCTCAGCCGCCTCATGTCGTACGGGCAGTACGCGCGCCTGCCGTTCGCCGTCGACGGGACCTCGCCCCGGCATCAGGAGATGGAAGCGCGCGCCTCTGCTCTGTCTGGCCGGGTCAACGCCGCGCTCGCCTTCATCGACATCGAGATACTCGGGCTCGATTCGGAGCAGGTGACCGCCTATCTGGACGAGGAGCCGGGACTGCGGGACTACCGCTCCCAGGTGGAGGCGCTGCGCCGCCGCCGCCCGCACACGCTGTCCCTGGAGGCGGAACAACTCCTCGCGGCGCTCGCGGACACCCTGGACACCCCGTACATGGTCTACCAGCGAACGGTTGCGTCTGACCTCACCTTCGAGTCGGTCCACGATGCGGCGGGACGCGAGATCGTTATGTCTCTCACCGCCTACCAAGCGCTCGCGCAGTCGCCGGATCGGGAGGCGCGCCGGCGCGCCTATGAGTCGCTGATAGGTGGCCTTGACCGCCACACGGCGACCGTCGCCGCCACGTTGGCCGCTTGCATCAGGCGCAATGTGACGCTCGCGCGCCTGCGCGGCTACACCTCGGCCACGGAGATGGCCTTGGCGGCGCAGCAGGTTCCCATCGCGACGTATCGCGCGTTCCTAGATGCGGCGCGCGACGCGGCTGTGCCCCTTATCCAACGCCTGATGCGCATCCGGGGGCAGGCGCTCGGCGTGGATCAACTCCGCGCGTACGACCTCACGGCCCCGCTCGTTGCGGGGGACGCGCCGGTCCTCTCGTTCGCGGAGGGCCGCGCGCTCATCCTGGACGCGCTGCGTCCCCTTGGCGCGGAGTACGGCGCCATCATCGAGCGGGCCTTCGCGGGGCGTTGGATCGACTGGGCCAACACGCTTGGCAAGCCGCATGGGGCGTTCGCTGCCCCCATCTACGCCGTGCACGCGTACATCTGGTTGCCGTGGCAGGGGACGCTGCGCGACGTGTTCCTGCTCGCCCACGAACTCGGGCACGCCGGCCATTTCGACCTGGCCCGTCGCCATCAGACCTACGGCAACACGGTGGGAGAGCAGGGGCGCGGTCTCTTCCTCGAGACGCCATCGACGGTCAACGAGTTGCTGTTGGGCCGCCATATGCTCGACACAGCGCGCGAGCCGGGGCTACGGCGTCGGGCGCTGCTCCAGGTACTCGATACCTTCGTCGGCTCTATGGCGGTCGCGTTAGGGGGCGCTCATCTGGAGCAGCGCCTATACGATATGGCCGAGGGGGGAGATGCTATCACCCTCACGGCCATCATGGAGGCCCAGGCCGATATCTTCACGCGGTTTTATGGGGAGGCGATCGCGGTGGATGATGGGGTTCGGCTGCGCTGGATGCAGGCGCCGCATATGTACTGGTCCGACCTGCGCCAATCGACCTACGCGGCGGGCTTGTGCGGCGCTTGCGGCGTGACCGAGGCAATCCGCGCCGAGGGGCAGCCGGCGGTCGATCGCTGGCTGGACACCCTCAGGGCCGGGATCAGGCTCTCACCGCTGGACTTGATGCGGCGAACTGGCGTCGATCTCACCTCGCCGGAGGGTCTATGGCAAACCATCGACGTGTTCGCGCGCCTGGCCGATGACTTGGAGCGTAACATCGCGTTGACGGCGGTATGATGATCCTGTGCTCTATACGCTAATGACAACCGTGCGGATTATGACTGACCGCCGGCAGTGGGGCCACGCCAACATGACGATGGCGGCGCGCTACAACCGTCGGGGGAAGGCTTCCAAGTGAATATTCGTCAAGAAGCCGCACTTTCCTACTCCGAGGCGGCGAGGATGAGGAATCTCGCCCATTTCCCTTGCGCCGGTATGTGCAAGGTCTTTATCCACTTATCCACATGGCTAAATTGGATAACGGGTAGTGTGGCGGGGCTTTGCCCATAAAGTCGTTCTCTGCCGAACGTTCATCGGCTACTAGGTTTTAAAGAGCATCTCAATTCGGACCTAGACTATGCATGGCGGGTCAAATCGAACAGGATGCGGAACTGTCGGACTTTATGGGCAAAGCTAGTGTGGCGGAAAGAAGTTCGATATACTGGGATTAGCAGCTAGGAAGGCCAACGTGTCGCAGCGGGGGGCTGACCGATCTGCTCGTAGCGGGAAATACCGAAATGACCTATAGAGTTCATTTCGGTCCCATCAGCAGTTTACACCGTCATAGCCCCAATTCGCATGCATTTGGGGCTATAATGGGGCTATAAAGATGCTAAGAGATGCCGTTAGCCTCTATGCATAGTTGTGGGAAATGATGCCAAGGACTAAATAATGCCATTTTCCTCGCCTAACAACCGTAACCCAGACAAAGGGTTGGTTGAGTTGAAGGTACGCCTCCCGACTGATATGGCCAACAAAATACGCGAGGTAGCCAAGTACGAGCAGCGTTCTATCAACAATCAAATCATCGTCGCGCTGCTGGACTACATCGAGCGTCATGATGCCAAGGTCCATGATTGATATGCGACGAGGCGCCCAAGTGTGATGTCATTGGAAAGCGGCGCTTTCCGGCGCTAACCAAAAGGTAGGAGGACCATGAGCGATAACTCCATAGTGCCCGCGATTGGCGACGACACCTACGACGCGCTGCTGACCGACCTGCGCACCATCATTAGCACGGGGCGTGGACGCGCGGCGGCAGCTGTCAACGCCGAGTTGGTCATGACGTATTGGAAAGTCGGTGAGCGGATTGTCCGCGAGGAAAAGCGCGGCCGGGAGCACGCTGGCTATGGGACGCGTCTACTCGCGCGCCTGGGCCGTACGCTCAACCAGGAGTTCGGGCGCGCGCTCAATGAGCGGAATCTCCAGCAGATGCGGCAATTCTATGTCACGTACCCAAATGCGAACGTACTGCGTTCGGAATTGACCTGGACCCATTATCGAACCTTAATGCGCCTACCCTCCGAGCGGCGTGTGTTCTACGAACAGCTGACCGCGACCGGGCGCTGGAGTTCGCGCGAGTTGGAGCGGCAGATCACTTCGATGCTCTACAGCGCACCGGCCTCTCCGGCAGACCCGAGGAGTTGGTCTCCTCCCTCCCGCAACCGGGCCGCGCTCCAGCGCCATACGACGAGGCATTCCGCGATCCGTATCTGCTCGATTTCGTGGGACTCTCCAGCGCGTTCGCCGAGCGTGACTTAGAAAAGGCGCTCGTGGACAACATCGAGAAGTTCTTGAGCGCATCAAGGTCGCGCAGTACCTGCTCCTCGACAGCGAGGCGCTGAAGGCGCGCTTGGTCCAACTCAGCGCCGCCTACGATGAGACGCACGATGTCGGCGACGATCGAGGCTGACGCCTTCTTCCCTCTTGACTGTACCGGGGAGATCGTGGGAGTCTATCAGCATGAGGCGGCCACGTAAGGCGGCATGTAGAATCGTGGGAGGATTGCGTTATGGCTGAGGCAGGAGAACAGACGGTGTCCGCGCAACAACTGGACGCGCGACGGCGCTGGCGCGATACGATCGCCGCGCGGATAGCGGGGTTCCAGACTCTGATCGACGACCACCAGGAGCAGGCCGTGCAGGGGCTGCTGCCCCAGGAGGAACTCGACTGGGTGGCGAAGGAGATTCGTGGCTGGACCCGCCACCTGGAGACACTCACGGCGCGCATCGAGCAGCTGCAAGAGGAACGCGCATAGGGCTCGTGAATCCAAGACGCCCGGCGGAGTAGGGGCGTATGGCATACGCCCGTGGCCTCGAATGCGTGGGCGTATGCCATACGCCCCTACGATAATTTACGAGCCTTGGGAGCGCGATAGGGGCAGGGGCCGCTTTGCCGTCACGGCGACTATAATAGAGGCATGAATAACCCCTTTATCGACCGCCTCCACAGGGGACCGATCCTGTGCGACGGCGCTATGGGCACGCTGCTGCTGGCCCACGGCGCGCCAGCTACGCACCCCTTCGATGAGCTGAATCTGAGCAAGCCCGGCATGGTCGGCGGCATCCACCGCGACTACATCGCCGCCGGCGCTGAGATCATCGAGACCAATACGTTCGGGGCCAACTGGGCGCGCCTGGAGCCGCATGGCCTGGCCGGCCGCGTGCGCGAACTCAATGTGCAGGGTGTGAAGATCGCCCGCGACGCCCGCGAGGTCTCCGGCGAAAACGTCTTCGTGGCCGGCGCCGTCGGCCCGCTAGGCCGCCCCAACGCCGTTCACGACCTGGGCGCCGCGCGGGTGCGCGCGATCTTCGCCGAGCAGGCGGAGGGGCTGCTGGAAGGCGGCGCCGACCTGCTTATGTTTGAGACGTTCGGTGACGCCGAGGAATTGGCCCTCGCCGTCGAGGCCGCCCGCGCGGTGTGCGGCCTGCCGATCGTGGCTCAACTCACCTTCGACGAGGACGGACGCACCCTCGCCGGGCAGACGGCCCACGACGCCGTGGCGCGCTTGCGCAGCCTCGGCATTGCTGTGCTGGGCACGAACTGCAACCTGGGACCGCAGGCCACGCTCGATACGGTCGAGGAACTGGTCCGCCTCGTATCCGACCTGGACCTGGGCCTGCCACTCTCGGCGCAGCCCAACGCGGGCCTGCCCCGGCGCGTCGGCGGTCGTTTCCTGTATGGCGCCGGCCCCGAGTATTTCGCCGACTATACGCGGCGCTACGCCGGCGCGGGCGTCACGCTGATCGGCGGCTGCTGCGGCACGACTCCCGCGCACACGCGCGCCATGCGTGACGCGCTCGACGCCGTGCGCCCCGACGTGTCACCGCCGTCACAGGCTCCGCGCCGCCGCGCCGCCCATGTCGTGGCCCAGCCAACCGAGACAACCGAGAGCGCGGCCGAGGGCGGACCCGCGCCGACGCATCTGCAGCGGCTGCTGGCTGAAGGACGTTGGGTCGTCAGCGTAGAGTTGCAGCCGCCGCGCGGCATCAACCCGGCCAAGGTATTACGTGGGGCCGAATTGCTGCGCGACGAGGGCAGCGCCGACGCCGTGAACATTACCGACGGCGCGATGGCTCGCGTGCGCATGGGCGCGCTTCCGCTAGCCTACCTCATCCGCGAACGGCTGGGCCTGGATACGATCGTGCACATGACCACGCGCGACCGCAACCTGATGGCTTTGCAGAGCGACCTCGTCGGCGCGCACGCCCACGACGCGCGCAACATCCTGGCCCTGCATGGCGACCCCGTGCGCGCCGGCGACTATCCCAACGCATCCGGCATCTGGGACGTCGACTCGGTCGGGCTCATCGAGGTTATGACCCGCCTCAACCGCGGTGAAGACGCGGGGGGCGCGCCGATTGGCCGCCGCGCCGGCTTCCACATCGGCTGCGCCGCCGATCCCACCAAGAACTGGGAGTTCGTGCGTGAGCGACTGCGCCAGAAGATCGCGGCCGGCGCCCACTTCGTCATGTCGCAGCCCATCTACGATGTCGACGAGTTTCACCATTTCATGGACTACCTGGGTCCGCTGCCGATCCCATTCCTCGTCGGCGTGATGCCGCTGCACAGCTACCGCCACGCCGAGTACCTGCATAACGAGGTGCCCGGCATCACGGTGCCCGAGCCGATCCGACGACGCATGGCCGAGGCGGGCGAGAAGGGGCAGGCCGAGGGCATCGCCATGGCGCGCGACTTCCTCGCGAACGTCGCCGCGCGCGTACAGGGAACGTACCTGATGCCATCTTTCGGCCGCTACGAGGTCGTCAGCGCGGTCATCAAAGACTTGCCGGGACGATAAAGCAATTTAACGTACGTGGATCGTCACTTTGTCGAACGTGTACCACTGCCGTTGCGCGCCTGCGATGAGGTACGCTTCCACGCTCAGGATGTACGCGCCGGGGCGCCGATAGACGTGGCGCGCGCTCAGGCCGCGCGCCGTCGCGCCGTCGCCGAAAGTCCACTTCCAGGGGTACTTGAAGGCCTCGGGCGGCAGCGACTGTGCCACGTTCGCCTTGTTCTCAGCCAGCAGGACCGGCCGACCGGCGGGGTAAGCGCCGCGCGTCACGAATGGCGTCCACGTATCGAACCGCGCGTTACTCGTCAGCGCCGAGTTGACCGCCACGACGCGCCCATTGACCGAGAGCGAGGGAATGCCATCCATCCCACACGCCCGCGCCACCCCCGCGCCCAGTAGCCCACTGCCAAGCACTAAACCGGCGATGGCGCCACGGAGACAGGGAGACACGGAAGACTTAGAAGGATATCCCCGACTCTTTGATACGCCTGTGTGCATCGCGCTTCTCCTCTGGTTTCTTGTTGTACCGACGCCTACTGTGTAGAGTATCATGTGTCTCGCCCAATGTCGCCTACAGCTTGGCGCTGGCGGCGTAGAGCGCGCTCATCGTGTCGAGGACCGACGCGATGTAGGCGCTGTCGTCGTTATTGTCGCTCGGGGGCGCCCATACGGGAATGGCTTGGGGAATCGTGCCAGCGCCATTGGCGGCGTAGGAGCGCAGCAGGCGGTAGCAGTCGTCGATGCCCTGCTGCCACGAGGCGTAGAGGCGGTAGCCGTTGAGTTGGGGTTGGCCGGGCAACGGGCGTATATTGCCTACGGACCGCGTGTCGCGCGCCATGCCGCGTGTGCCGAAAGCGCTCTCGTGCTGGAAGATAGCCATGACCACGGCGGGATCGACGCCGAGCACACGCCCTGAGTCCCAGATATACTCGGCGGCGTCCTTGTGGTCGGCATAAGCCGCGTCGAGCGCGGGCGACCCCGCCGCCTGGAGGGCCGCGCGGATGGCCGCGACCGACACACTGGGCGCGTGCATGAGCGCGCCGTCCAGGTTCGCCGAGAGGGCCACGCGGTGGGCGTCGCCGAACACGCCCACCGGCGGCAATACCACGGAGAGCTTGGAGAGCTTGGGCGCCTGGACCGGCGCCGCTAGCGACGTGCGTGAGCCGGCGCGCGGGAGGACGGCGGGGAGACGCGGCGCGGTGATTGCTGTGATGGTTGACGTCTTAGGCGCCGCCGCGATCGCCCTTAGTGGCGCCTGTGCGGGGCGAGGAGCGGGAGCGGCTAGCACGGCGGATGGAGATAGGAAGCCCGGCCGGACCGGTTGCGGCTCAAGCGGCATGGATACGAGGGTGTGCTGCAGCAGCGCCCCGGCCGCGACAAGCCCGAGCACGAGGGCGCGGCCAGAGAAGATAGTGGAACGCTGGCGTTCGAGCGCCGCGCGGCGGGCAGCGGGGGGAGTATAGCGGCGGGCGTAGGCGGGGTCGATGCGGGCGATGGCCATGATGCGCTCCTCGATAATACGGCGCTCGACAATGTCACGGGGCCTTGTACTGTAGATAATAGAATATTTGTTCTACATTTGTCAATCTCACGTTCGTGTGGGAGACGAGTTATCCACAATAGCCGCGAGTGCGCTACAATCCGGGCGCGGGGTATCGGCGTCCCAGGCATGAGGGGTGTAGAAGTACGAGGGAAAGGAACAGGCGACATGACGAGTGAGACACAGCAACTCAACCGCAACTTGGCGTTGGAATTGATGCGCGTGACCGAGGCGGGCGCCCTCGCCGCGTCGCGCGCGGCGGGGCGTGGTGACGCCGATATGGCCGATCGCCTGGCCGTCGAGGCGGTGCGGGCGACGCTCTCATCGCTCCCGATAGACGGCGTGGTCGTCGTCGGCGAGGATGAGCGGCGGGGCCGCGAGCGCATCTACCTGGGAGAGCGGCTGGGGGCCGCCGATGAACCGCGCATGGATGTGGCGGTCGATGCTATTGACGGAACTGGCCTCGTCGCGGCCGGCGCGCCCGGCGCGATTTGCGCTGTCGCACTGGCGCCGCGCAACACGCTGTTCCGCACGCATGTGCCCTACATGGAGCGCATCGTCGTGGGCGCCGCCGCGTCGGGCGCCATCGACATGACGGCGCCCCTGGAGGACAATCTGCGCGCCGTGGCCGGTCGTCTGAACCGGCCGGTTGCTAGCGTTACCGTGGTGATGCTGGAGCGGCCGCGTCACGAGGAGATGGTGGCGCAGGTACGCGCGGCGGGCGCGCAGGTCAAGTTGATTCCCGATGGCGACCTGGCGGCGGCGGTGCTGGTGGCGCTGGCCGAGGAAAACGGAGTCGACGTGCTGCTCGGCATCGGCGGCGCGCCCGAAGCCGCGTTGACGGCCTGCGCGGTACTGTGCCTGGGCGGCGACATGCAGTGCCGCCTGTGGTTCGCCGACGACGAGCAGCGCGCCGAAGCCGCGCGCGAAGGGCTCGACGCGGAGCGCGTGTTCACGGCGCCGGACCTCTGCCGCGGCGGCGACCAGGTCTATATGGCCATGACCGGCGTCACTGATGGCGAACTGTTGCGCGGCGTGCGCAACCGTCCGCCCCACGCCCTCACCCAATCGTTGGTGATGCGCTCCTACACCGGCACGGCTCGGCGCGTCGAATCCACGCACGACCTGCGGCGCATCGCGGGTGTCGTGGCGGCCGCGTTCGGGGAGGAGTAGTCGGAAGTCGGAAGTCGGAAGTCGTTGGAAGGCCGCTTAGTTACGATATACGGCAGTTACTCACCGCGTACGACAATGCAGGCGATCGCACTCACTGGCCGTCTTACTTCCGACTTCCGACTATTCGGGCTTGAGGTTCTCGGCCACGCTATTGGGCACGATCATGATGGCGCCCTCGCCCATACGCAGGACTTGTTGGGCGGGGATGCGCGGCTCATTGTGCCTAAGGCGGTCCCACAAGGGCGCTGACAGGATGTACTCCGTGACGGCGCGGGCTTCGTCGTCGAGTTCCATTTCGTCGATAGTACCTAGCAGCGTGCCGCCCTCGGTCACGACACGCGCCTTGCTCTTGGCCTGACTGTAGGAGGGCGCGCCGATCAGGCTCGCCAAGCGATCCTCGACGTTGATGGCGTCGGGGCTCGACACGGTCACCGCGTCGGCCCCGACCGCCGTGACGTTCTCACGCGTCACGGCGTCGGGCTTGCCAAACGTCCCTTTCTTGACGCGGAAGCCCAGCACAGCGCGATACTCCGCATCGAAGAGGATGTCGTCGATTGTCCCTACCTTGGCCGCGTCGGAGAGCGTCACAACCGCCCGCCCTTTCAAATCACTCGCTTTCACGTAATAGACCTCCCTATTCTCGCGTTGTTCGTATGTCGTGGGCATGATTGTATTATGCCAGCCGCGAGGGAATCTCGACGTCGTACGTTCTTAGAGGATTTCACGTCCTATCCGAGAGCTCCGCATCGCGCTGGCCCCACTTGGCGACCGCGCGCGGCTCGTGCGCGGCCAGCGCGTCGAGCAGGCGCGCGGGGTTGGACTCCTCTAGCACGAGGGCGCGCAGGGACGGGCTGAGGAACTGCTCTTCCACGGCATGGTCGAACAGCCGCAGCAGCGCATCGTAGTAGCCCGCGACGTTGAGCAGCCCGATGGGCTTGTGGTGCAGGTCCAACTGCGCCCAGGTGAGGATCTCGCCAAACTCCTCGAGGGTGCCGTAGCCGCCGGGGAGCGCGATGAAGCCGTCGGACAACTCCGCCATCATAGCTTTACGCTCGTGCATGGAACTGACGACGCGCAACTCGGTGAGCCCTCGATGCCCAACCTCTTTGGCTTCGAGAAAGTCGGGGATCACGCCGATGGCCTCACCGCCCGCGGCCAGCGCGGCGTCGGCCACCGCCCCCATCAGGCCGACCTTGCCGCCGCCGTAGACCAACCCGAGATTCCGCCGCGCCAGCGCCGCGCCCATCGCCTGAGCCGCCTCACGGTAGACTGGACGCAGGCCAGCGTTCGACCCGCAGAACACGCAAACCCTCTTCATCATTCGAACCAGCCGGTGGGCGAGTTCGCGGCCGGGTACGGCTCGGCGCGCACACCCTGCGGATTGTAGACCCAGCGCACGCCGTTGGCGATGACCCGCCGGATTTCGGGCTGGAAGTAGACGGGGTAGGTCTCGTGACCGGGGCTGAAGTAGAAGATTTTGCCCCATCCGCGCGTGAACGTGCAGCCGCCACGGAAGACCTCACCACCGCTGTACGAGGAGATGAAGATCAGTTCGTCCGGCTGCGGGATGTCGAAATACTCGCCGTACATCTCTTGCTGAGGGACGATGAAGGGCGTGGGAACGCCCGCGGCGATGGGGTGGCCGGGGTTGACCGTCCATACGATCTCGCGCTCGCCGACTTCGCGCCAGCGTAGTGAGCAACTTGTGCCCATCAACCGCTTGAAGATCTTGGAGTAGTGGGCGGAGTGTAGCACGAGTAGTCCCATGCCATTGAGGACGCGCTGGTGGACCTTCTCCACGACCTCGTCGGAGACCTGCTCGTGCGCGGTGTGCCCCCACCACGTCAGCACGTCGGTCGCGGCGAGCACGTCATCAGAGAGGCCATGCGCGGGCTGATCGAGCGTGGCCGTGCGCACGACGACGTCAGCGCCCAGTTGTTCGCGTAGGCCAGCGGCGATGGCCTCGTGCATACCCTCGGGATAGACGGCGCGTACCTTCTCGTCGCGTCGATCATGGACGTTCTCGCCCCACACAGTAACGCGGATCGGCGAATTTGGTGTGTTTTGTGACGTCAAATGAGTACCTCTTTTCTACGCTATCAGCGATCAGCCGTCAGCTGATCCCTCTCTTCATGATAGCGCGCTATACTCGCTGCCGGCTTGAACAAATATCCGCCCACGCCGCTACGCATGGGTGAGGTTAATCACTCGCCACTCGTCACTCGTCACTCGTCACTCTCGTTCAGCGGCGCGTGATGGCGTCAGTGACGCGCGCGACCTTGACGATGGGGGCTACGTCGTGTACACGCACGATATCGGCGCCGCGCGCAATGCCCACGGCCACGGCCGCGGCGGTCCCCTCCAAGCGCTCCTCAGGCGGCGCGTCGCCCCGCGTATCGGCGAGGATGCGCCCAATAAAGCGCTTGCGTGAGGGACCAATCAGGATGGGCAGGCCCAGGACCTTGAGCTCGACCAGGCGGTCGATCAGATCCAAATCGTCGAGGTCGGGCGCGCCGGTACGGTCGAAGCCAATGCCGGGGTCGACGATGATGCGGGAGCGCGCGACTCCGGCGGCCTCGGCGAACCGGACGCGCGCGGCGAGGTCCGCGATGACGTCAGGCACGAGATCCGTATAGGTCTTGCCACGCCTATTGTTCATCAACACGACCGGGACTTCGGCGCGCGCTACCACGCCGGCCAGGTCGGGGTCGGCGGCGAGCGCCCACACGTCGTTGACCACGCGCGCCCCCGCCGCTAGCGCAGCCTCAGCGACGGTGGCTTTGGAGGTATCGATAGAGATGGGGATAGAGACGGCGGCGGCGATGGCGCGTATGACGGGTACGACGCGCGCGATCTCTGTCGCGGTGTCGATCGGCGCGTGGCCCGGCCGCGTCGACTCGCCGCCCACGTCGATTAGGTCGGCTCCGGCGGCCTCGAAGGCGCGCGCTTGCGCCACCGCCGCCACGTCGCCCCCTCTGCCAGTGCCGACGCCGTCAAACAGACCATCGCCCGAGAAGCTGTCCGGCGTCACGTTGACGATGCCCATTACATAGGTGCGGGCGCCCCACTCAAAGGGCAGGTCATATGACATAGCTATGTGGCCCTATGTCCGTCACGCCCCCAATAGATCTTTGTTAATGGTCAAAACATCGCGCCAATCATCACGATACGTCTGGACGCCAAACTCGATGATCGTTAGCCGGACTATATCCTCCAGGGCGATATGTCCGGTGGGTAAATGTGCGCGGAAGAGTTCCTGCCGGGTCATACCTGTGCCGGCGCCAAGGTGCATGTGGGGAAAGCCGACGCTGTTACGGATATCGGGATGCCAGTGGTACGCCAGGATTTCTTTATGGTCATGATCGCGTAGCGAATAACTGTACCCCGTGATAGTAGCTTTCCACGCGCCGCGTTTACTAGAGTCTTCAACAACGCGATAGAACATCCTGAACGACAACAGCAACTCTTCATCGACAAGGAGCGGTGTTAGGTTACCGTTGTTGATGGTCAGGACCAAAGGTTCCTTGCTGGGATAGTCTCTATTACTATAACTGCGGTGATTCAATACAGCGTCGGTAATGCAACTCAAAGAAAGCTGTACAGGTTCTATAAAGGCTTTTACAGCTTCTCGCGGAGTCCTACTCGTCACGCCCCGATTCCTTTACCGGGCAAGCGGTAGCAGCATAACGACATGCATGACATCAGGACGATCGGGGTCGTCGTCAAACTCACCCGCGTCCCAAGCACGCGTGAATTCTTCGCCGCTCATACCTAAGTAGCGACGCGCTTGACGATCCAGGATTGTACGTCCTTCAGCCTGTGATATCTCCTGGCATTTCGATCGCTCTGCTGAGATAGCCATAATCACCCACCTCCTACATGATTGTTAAATGTAGCACAACCATCAGCATGATAAGATAATAACACGCCTTGGCCGATTGTATCAGCCAACACGTACCTACAGGAATGAGGAGCGAGGGCGATGCCTGATGACGTAATCGAGGAGATCCGAGTCTTGCCGGGAGCTGAAGATGCGGTAGTCCTCCTACACAATGGAATTAGGGTACGCGTTGACTGTCATGGGACAGCGTTGCCGGGCGAGCCGCAAGCCCTGACGCCCCAGCACATTGAGTTGGTGCGCGCATGTCTTGGTGACGCGCGCTCTCGCCCCCAGTGGTAATGTCATGTCTGCGGTCGAAGCGCGTCTATTGGTGATGTGACCGCGCCGCGTCGAGCGTGTTGCGCAGCAGCATCACGTTGGTGAGCGGGCCGACGCCGCCGGGGACGGGCGTGATGGCGCCGGCGACCGGCGCCACGGCGTCATAGTCGACGTCGCCGACGATGCCCCCGCCCCCCTCGATCGCGTTGATGCCCACGTCGATCACCGTGGCTCCCGGCTTGACCCAGTCGGCCCCGACCATCTTGGCGCGCCCGATCGCCACCACCAACACATCGGCTGTGCGCGCCACCACCGGGAGGTCGACGGTGCGCGAGTGGCACACCGTGACCGTGGCGTCCTCGCGCAGCAATAGCAGCGCGACCGGCTTGCCCACGACGACGCTGCGCCCAACGACCACCGCCCGACTGCCACGTAGGGGGACCGTGGCCTGGCGCAGGATCTCTAGCACCGCCGTGGCCGTCGCAGGCGCGTAGCTCGACAGGCCCACCAGCAGCCGCCCCGCGCTGGTCGGGTTGAGGCCGTCGACGTCCTTCGCCACGGCCACATGCGCGCCCACGCGCGCGGCGTCGATCCCGGCTGGCAGCGGCGTCTGCACGATGACGCCGTGCACGTCGGCGTCGGCGCTCAGGCGGTCCAGCAGCAGCGTCAGCTCGGCCTCGGCGGCCTCTTCACCAAGGCGATGTACCGCGCAAAGAACACCGGTCTGCGCGCAGGCGCGCTCGATGCCGCGCACGTAGGAGCGCGCGGCCGGGTCGTCGCCAAGCACGACCACGGCCAGCGCCGGCGTGACGCCATGTGCACGGAGGTTCGCCACGTCTTCTTTGAGTGTCGCGCGCAGGTCCGCCGCCATAGCGCGGCCATCTAGCACCGTAGCCGTCATCGCCCGATCCTCTCGTCTACTTGCCGGGCCACCTCATCGCCGCGCGGGCGCGCGGCGGCGAGGCGGCGCTCCAGGTCGGCGGATGTCTCGCTCTTAAAGGCGTCATCGCGGATCAGGGCCAGGTTCGTGCGCACATTGAGCGCGGCGCCGTCGAGGGCCGCGCGCGCGCACAGCACGCCGACCCCGATGTCGCTGACGACATTGGGGTTGCCGCCGGGCAGGGCTTCAGCGCAGAGCTCGACGATGCGCGCGGCCACGGCGACGGTGCGCAGCGGCACATCGGCCGCGCCCTTGAGCGCCTGCTGAATCTGGGCCTGCCGCGTCCGTTTCTCCTCATCGGCGCCGCGTGGCAGAGCATAGGCCGCGCGCACCGCGCCATAAGCCGCGCCGTCCTCAGCGGCGAGGGCGAGGGCCAGCGCGCGCTGCTCCGTCGCCTCGACCAGGAGACGCGCCATCGTCTCCTCATGGGCGCGATGCTTCTCCTGCCCTATCGTCAGGTTGCAAACCATGGCGACGAGCGCCGCGCCCATGGCGGCCGAGAGCGCGGCGGCTCCACCGCCGCCGGGGACAGGCGCGCCCGACGCCAACCCCTCCAGGAACCCCGCGATCGTGTCCTCGTTCATGCATGCTCCAAGTCGAAAGTCGAAAGTCGAAAGTCGTGAGTCGTGAGTCGTGAGTCGTCAGTCGTGAGTCGTGAGTCGTCAGTCAGGATTATAGCATTGGGGGCAGCTGGGCAAGCCATATGGTGCGGTATGCTGAACGTATGTGGTCGGAGAGGAGGGCGCGATGGTGACGTTCGAGGAATACATGGCGACGCCCGACCCGTGGAAGAAAGCGGAACTCGTGCGCGGGAAAGTCGTGATGCGCAAACCGGGCTACGCCGCCCACGGCCTGGTTATCTCCGCGTTCATGCGGATTTGGTTCGACTACAGCGGCCAGCGCGCGGGCTTGAAGGACGAGGATTACGGAGCCGCGCGGGAGCGGGCCGCGCGCCTTGCCGTGGGCGGGATCCTGCCCAATCTGGGCGTGCGCTACAGCTTGCCCGACGACCCGGACCAGGTACGGGGGGTGAGTATCGCGGCGTATACGCCAGAGCAACTCACGCGCCTTGATCCCTATTTCGACGAGCGCCCCGACGCGTTCGCGCCGGAGCCACCGGCCCTCGCGATCGACAACGTCTTGCCCGAAGACAACGTGGCGTATACGCAACAGAAAGTCATTGACTTGCTCACCGCCGGTGCGCGTATGATCTGGCTGCTCTACCCGCTCATCCCCTGTGTTGTAGTCTGGTCGGAAGGACGGACCGCACGATCATTCGGCCCAAAGGATACGCTCCCCGCGCCGCCCGGCTTCGCGGGCCTCGCGGTGTCCATAGACGACATCTTCGAGCGTTGACCCTCTACTTTTCCCATGGTGGTCGACCGGGCCGCGTGGCCCTCAGCCCCTCCATCTCTTCGTCCGTCAGGCCGTCGCCGCCGAAATCGGCGATCTCCTCTTGCAGCTTGCTCAAGGCCCGTTGCGTGCGCACCCGGTCGTCGTCACGGATGCGCTCGACCTCGGAGACCGGGATCATCGTGCGCCCATTGCGTTGCACGCCGTTGATGTAGCCGATCTTGACCCATCGCTTCACAGTGTTGATCGAGCGGATGCCCAGCGCCGCGGCGGCCTCAGCAGTGGTGAGCAGGCCGCGCCTGTCCGCCTCGCGCAGCGCGCGCTTCAGCTTGTCTGTGGCGGCCTTGACGTTGGCGTCGGTCGCGGCCGCTGTTTCGAGTAGCGCGAGAGATTGTTCGATCTCGTCGCGGTCCAGTACTGTCATGCTCATAATGTCCCCTCTCCTTGTGAGACGCTGTCTCCGTGTGTGTCGCTCACGGTCGTGCTAGCGATAGCATATCCCTTTCGCGTCCATTCCGTCAATAGCATCCGTGTCGATGGGTGTGCGCCACATTTTCGCGGTGACTGGGGTGATTGGGTCGCTGGGTATCTACTGGGACCGCCGCCGTCCCGGCGGCACACGGTCGCGCCCACGGCGTCGGCCAGAGGCCACACGGTCGCCTGCGGCGGCTGGCCGCCGGGACGGCGGCGGTCCCAGTAGATACCCAGCGCGAAAAAGTGGCGCGCACCCCATGTCGATAGCAGGGCTCGTGAATTATCGAACGGGCCGAGGCGCCTAGCATGGCGTAGGGGCGTATGGCATACGCCCGCGCGTTCGATGCCGCAGGCGTATGCCATACGCCCCTACAATAATTCACGAGCCCTGATGTCGATAGGGTGCGCTATGCCATCGCGTGGGGATCAGGCGCCGGTCGCGTCCGCGGCGGCTACGTGGTATATTGCGTTGGTATGAAAGACCTTCCCGACTCCACGGATACGCTTGTCGTCAGAACCGATTTCTCGGACGAGGCCACCTGGACGCTCGTCCGCAGCGAAATTGAAGATTCAGTCGCCTACGTGTTGTTTGTCAGCGATCCGGATTTCGATGGGCTCAGCATCAGCGCGTTGACCTCGTTGGGTCAGCGCGATCCCACTCGGGGCTACATGTTCATCGTCGACCGGATCTCCCTAACGGACGCGGAGCATCCGATCCTCGTCCTGGACCTAGCGGACGAGCCTGAACCCACCTTCCGTGTCGTCCCCCGGGAGGTGTCGAGCATCGACAACAACCTCTCGATTGCCAATATGGACTGGTCGGACTTTGCCGACAGCGCGGACGCCGATGGGGTCTTCCGTGGATTCCCCGGCGCTTGAGCGCGAACTCTGCTTGGCTCGAAAGCCCACGATTCTGGGCCGACGCGCTGGGGTACGCGGTCCACGCTAATGGAGAGGCGTAACCCAATGACAGCTATCCAAGTCCGTGCGCGTGAGCCGCGCGATGTCGAGGCGATCGCCGCGATCTTCAACTGCCCCGGTGTCATCGCCGGCACGCTCCAACTCCCGTACCAATCGGTCGAGGCACGCCGGGAGCGGCTGGCGCGGCAGGCGCCCGAGACGTATAGCCTCGTCGCTGAGATCGATGGCCGCATCGTGGGGAACTTGGGCTTACACCCCGAATCCTCCCCGCGACGCCGCCACTGTGGCGGCATCGGCATGGGCGTGCACGACGACGTCCAGGGGCGCGGCGTCGGTACGGCGTTGATGGCGGCGATGGTGGACCTCGCCGACAACTGGCTGGGGCTGCGCCGCATCGAATTGTCGGTCTACACGGACAACGCGCCGGCCATCCACCTCTATGAGAAGTTCGGGTTCATCATCGAGGGCACGGCGCGCCAGTTCGCGCTGCGCAACGGCGTGTACGTCGATGCTCATATGATGGCACGGCTACGGGAGTAGCCCTCATCCGGTCCCTACGGGAGTAGCCCTCATCCGGTCCCCACGGCAGCCGATCAATGACACCGGTAACACCTATCCACGACGACCGGCGCGTATACTCGCCTGTCCAGATGCGTGCAGCGCGCCAGCTCCCCTTCGAGAGGCTCTCATAGGTTATCTATCGGGACCGGTTCGATGGACTCGGCAAGGTCGATGCCGAAGACGCGCGCGTAGAAGTACAGTTCGGCCTCGCGCGCCCTGACGATAGTCTCGGCGCGGCGGAAGCCGTGCCCTTCGCCCTCGAAGGCGAGGTAGGCCACCGGCACGCCCCTGTCGCGCAGCGCCGCGACCATGGCCTCGGCCTGGCCCGGCGGCACGACTTTGTCTTCGAGCCCCTGCAGAAAGATGACCGGCGCGGCCAGGCGCTCGACGTGGTGGATAGGCGAGCGCGCCCGGTACAATTCGGCCCACGCCGGGTAGGGCGCGACCAGGCGGTCGGTGTAGCGCGACTCGAACTTGTGCGTCTCCAGCGCCAGCGCCTCCAAGTCGCCGATGCCGTAGAGGCTGGCCCCCGCCGTGAACACATCGCGGAAGGTCAACGCGGCGAGCGTAGTGTAGCCGCCGGCGCTGCCGCCACGGATGATCAGCCGCGCGCCGTCGGCGCGGCCCTGTTCGACGAGATAGCGCGCGCCGTTGACGCAGTCTTCGACGTCGACCACGCCCCAGGCTCCGTCGAGTCGCTCACGATAGGCGCGGCCGTAGCCAGTGCTGCCACCGTAGTTGACGTCGAGCACGGCGAAGCCGCGGCTCGTCCAGTATTGCGTGCCCAGCGTGAGCGCCGTACTTGCCGCGCCGGTCGGGCCGCCGTGGCTCACCACGATCAGCGGCGGCCGCTCGTCCTGCGGGGCCATGTAGTCCTGGTTGCACGGAGGGTAGTAGAAGGCGTAGGCCGTGCGGCCCGCCTCGGTCGGGAACTCCACCGGCTCGGGCTCCGAGAGGTAGCCCTCGTCAAGCGCCGTCTCGCTCGATCGACGGAGCACCGCGATGTGGCCTGTCGCCAGGTCGAGCGCCACCAGCTCGGCGGGCGTCGTGGGCGAGGCGCCGACGAAAATCGCTCGCGCATCCCCCCCGACGCACACGCCCCGGATCTCGGTGTACGGCACGGCGACGGGCGCGTGCTCCCCCGATGCTGTATCAAGGTCGAACAGGCGCCATGCGCCGCCGCGCGTACAGGCGCACGGGATGCGTTCGGGCGCGGCGAAGGCGTACGTCGATTGGCCGAAGACCCACTGCGGGAGCCCAAACTCGGCTTCCCCTATATGGAGATCGGGGGACAGCAGCGCCGCGCTGTGCCCATCTCGCCAGCGGTAGAGGTTCCACCAGCCGGTGCGGTCCGAGACATAGTGCAGCACTCCGTCGGGCGACCACCGCGGTTGGAAGATCGACTCGGCGGAACCGCCCGCGACCAATTGCGGCGCGCCGAGTCGCCCAGCGGCGTCGAGCGACGCGACCCATAGCTCCGTGCCGTCCCACGGCATGTTGGGGTGATCCCAGGAGAGCCAGGCCAGGCGCTCGCCGTCGGGAGAGAGGGCCGGCGAGGCGTAGAAGTCCGCCCCCTCGACTAGCACCGTGCCCGCGTCATCCCCTGGCGTGACGTTCACGCCGCCGGCGTTCCCCAGCGCGACGCTCACCAGGGTGTTGACCGGCTCACGTCCGACCACGGTGTGGTCTTCGCGTACGGCGATGATGCGATCGCGCGTGGAGTCGACCGTCAGATCGGCGTAGCGCCACGCGCGCGGCGCCGGCGGCTCGGGCGTCAACGGCGCCAGCGGGCCTACTGTCCATCGTTTGTAGAGGCGTCCGTCGGCGTCGTTGGAGAAGACCACCGTGCCGTCCGCGACCGCGTAGGCGCCGCCGCCATACTCATGAACGCGCGTGCGCACGCTGAAGGGGGCGGGTGTCATATCCCTTGTCGTGCCATCGGGATTACGCCGTACGAGGACAACGCGGCCACCCTCTTGTGGGCGCGACTCGCTCCAGTAGATGGTGTCGCCGTCGAAGCCGCCGATGGCGATGTCGCCAAGCCCAACCGTCCCGGCGACAAGCGACCGCGCCGAGATCGGCGAGGCCCACGAACCGTACGGCGCCGTGCGTGGCTCGACCATGTATGCCTCCTTTTTCTAGTAGGTAGTAGCTAGTAATTAGTAGTTAGAGCTTCTCTAACTACTAATTACTAGCTACTACCTACAATGATGCGAACAGGTTGTTGAACGACTCGGCGAGCAGGGGGTGGGCGAAGACGGCGTCGCGCAGCGCGGTGTAGGGCAGCTTGCCCATCATGGCGATCTCGATCATGGACATCAACTCGCCGCCCTCGAGGCCCAGGATGGCGCAGCCCAGGATCTGGTCGGATTCCCCGTCCACGAGGACCTTCATGACCCCGCGCGTCTCCGCCGTCTCGATGGCGCGCGCCACGTAGCTCATCGGCATCGAAGCCACGCGCACTGTGCGGCCCTGCTCCTTCGCCTCGTTCTCGGAGAGCCCGACGCGGCCGAGCTGCGGGTCGATGAAGACGGTGTAGGGGACCGGACGGCCGGCCGTGGTGCGGTCGCCGCCGTCGAGCAGGTTGGCCTTGAGGATGCGGTAGTCGTCGTAGGAGATGTGCGTGAAGGCGGGGCCGCCCTTGGCGTCGCCCAAAGCCCACACGCCGGGCACATTCGTTTCCAGCCGCTCGTTGACCTTGATATGACCGCTCTCGTCGGTCGCGATCCCCGCCGCCGCCAGGTTGAGCGCGCCGGTGTTGGGGACTCGCCCCGTCGCCACGAGCAGGTGCGAACCCGTCAGCGTCCGGTCGCCGTCCTTCGTCCGCACGTCCAGCTGTATCCGCCCGTCGCCGCCGCGCGCGACCCGCTGGGCCGCGCTGTCGAGCAGGATCTCAACGCCGTCCTCGCGCAGGATGTCGGCGACGGTGTCGGCGATATCGCGATCCTCGCGCGCTAGCAGTTGCGGCCCGCGCTGCACGATGGTGACGTGGCTGCCGAAGCGACGGAACATCTGGCCGAACTCAAGCGCGATGTAGCCGCCGCCGATGATGAGCAGGCGCTCCGGGACCGTGTCAAGCTCCATGATTGACGTCGAGTCGAGGGTCGGGACCGCGTCGATGCCCTCGATCTTCGGTGTCGCCGGCCGGTCGCCCGTGTTGATGAAGATACGCTCCGCGCGCAGGTCGCGCGCGCCGCCGTCGTTCATCGTGACGTGTACGCTGTGCGGCCCCGTGAAGCCGGCCTCGCCCATCAGCAGGGTGACGCCCTCCGTCCCGGTTAGCTGTTTTTCGCTGCCGGAGCGGAACTCCTCCACGATGTCGCGCTTGCGCCGGCGCACCACGGTCATATCGACCGAAACGGGGCCAGTACGCACACCGTAGTCGGGGCCGCGTCGGGCCAGGTAGGCGTCGCGGGCGCTGGCCACCATCGTCTTGGTGGGGGTGCAGCCCTCGTTGACGCAGCAGCCGCCGACGTGTAGGCGCTCAACGATGGCCGTCTTGTGCCCGGCGCGGGCCAGTGCGCTCGCCAGCGGGCCACCGGCCTGCCCCGATCCGATCACGATGGCGTCGAATGTCTCTTCCTGGGCCATGGACGCGTCCTCCTCACACCATTATGCTTCGCTTGTCCTTCCAAGTGTACCTATTTGCCATACAGCTTTGTCGGGTAGACGCGCCGCTGGGACACTAGGGGACGACGAACGGGATGCGCCAGGGGCCGCGCACGAGTTGACCATTGTCGCGAAACGTGGGGATCGTCAAGGTCAGACGTGCGCCCAACTGTTGCGGCGGGAACGCCCATGTCTCCGAGCAGTTCGTGCCGTGCGCGTCTCCCGAGCACTCGCTGCTAACCTCGACCACGGACACGGCGCGACCGGCGCCGTGTACGAGTTGGGGATGTAGGGCGAAGGCCATATGGTTGCCGGGGAGCGCGTAGGTGTAGGTCAGGTGCGTGAAGTCAAGATCTTGCACCGTGAGCGTGAGGCTGGTGGCGCGCACTATCGTATGGGGGTGGACGACGCGCCGCCGCGCCAGGGCGCGCAGGTCCAGGGGCACGCGTATCGTTTTGTAGGTGGTAAGACGGGTGAGGCTGCCGGGTATGGTAAACTGTAGCATGGCGGCATGAGCCGTCGCAGGGAGCGGGCCAAGGATATCGACGCCGCGCCAGGTTGTCGATGGACGCCACGGGACCCATGCCGGGAGCGGGAAAGGCAGCGCCCAGCCTGTGGGGTCTATCGTACCGCTGCTGCCTCCAGTGACCGCATCACCCTGATCGTCCGAGAGGGTGAACGTCGGGTAGTTGGGTTGCGCGCCGCGCCCCGTCAGATGGAATTGCACGTAGGTGGCCGCGCCGTCGACGAGCACGCGGTCCACGACGACCGGCGCCGCCGGCTGGCCCGGTCCCGGCGTCCCGCTCAGGCCCGCGTTGATTAGCGCCTGCTCGTTGGGGATGTTGGGGTCGAGCGGAGCCACGGCCACCGTCGTGGGCCGCGCCGCCAGGGCGAGCCCCGCCGCGGCGGCGACAAGGAGCAGCAAGAGGGCCGCGCCGAGGAGGAGTGTGCGGAGACGATGAGGGCGTTGGGCCGTCATAGCTAGACGATACACCATTCGCGCGCATCCGGTCAACAACGCCTGATTGCCCTCGACACGCCACAGAATACGGAGTACAAAGCTCACGACGCCTCCCGAAATGGGAGACGTCGTGAGCTTTGTATTATCCGGTTGCCTACCGTCTACTCGGCGTGGCGTGGGATCGCGGCCTGCGGCGCGCCACCACCGCCGCCCGCGGCAGGACGTGGCGCACGTACAAGGAAGGCGAGCAGGATGACAGGTATGGTCACGATCGCGGTTAGCCAGTAGACGTCCTGGAAGGCTAGCACAGCGCCTTGCAGCGCGACCTGGCGCGAGAGTTGGCCGATGGCCGCGCCAACCGCCTGGCTCGCTGAGAGGCCCAGGCTCAGGAAGTGGTTGACCAAACCATTGTACATCGCGTTGGCGGCCGGGTCAGCGCGCGTCACGCGGGCGGACAGGTTGGCCTGGTGCACGACCTGCTGCGTGCGGAAAATATTGGTCAGGATGGCGATGGAGAGCGCGGCCACCACGTTGCGCGCGACCACGTTGAGCGTGGTCGCCGTGGGCAGGTCCCGCCCCGTGATGCCGTAGAGCGCCGAGGTGTTGGCCGACTGTAGGAACAGCGGCAGCCCGAAGCCGCGCAGCAGCAAGATCCACGGCAACACGCTATAGGCGGAGTCCGCGGTCGACCACCCTTGCAGCAAGAGACTGCTGATGATGGTGGTGAGGCCGCCGCCGACGATGAGTACGCGCGGGCCGACCCTGTTGTAGAGGCTGCCCGCCAGGATCGTGCCGACGACGGTGCCGACGCCCGACGTAAACAGGAGCAGGCCGGCCGGGAAGGGGTCGAGGCCACGCCAGTTCTGCAGGTACTGCGGCAGCAGGAAGGTGGGACCAAAGATGCCGATCGTGCCGATCCAGGTCAGCAGGTTGCCCAATAGGAAGTTGCGCTGCGCGAATAAGCGCAGGTTGAGCAGCGGCTGGCGCGCACGCAACTCGGCCGGTATCCAGGCGATCAGCAGCACGGCGGCGATGATCAGGGGGCCCGACACGGTCGCGATGCTGCCGAAGCCGTCGAAGGCCAAATTGGAGGCGCCGTAGAGCAGCAGGGCCAGACCACCGGCCGCGAGCACGAAACCGGGCACATCGAAGCGTAGCTCGCGACGCGGCGGTGACTCGCGCAGCACACGCAGGCCCAGGATGGCGCCGACGATGCCGATGGGCACGTTAACGTAGAAGATCCAGCGCCAGTCGACATACTGCACGAGGTAGCCGCCGATGGTCGGCCCGATCGCCGGCGCGAACAGCACGGGGATGCCGAAGAAGCCGTTGGCCCGCCCGCGCTCCTCGGGTGGGAACGCCTGGAACAGGATGGCGAAGGAGAGCGGGAACAGCGCCGCGCCGCCCGCGCCCTGCAACACGCGGAAGAAGATGAGCGACGCCGTGTTCCAGGAGAGACCGCACAACGCCGAGCCGATGGTGAACAGAATGAGCGAGCCGATGTAGATGCGCTTAATGCCGAAGCGGTTGGCCAGGAAGCCCGTCGCCGGGACAACCACGCCCGTGGCCAGCGTGTAGCCGGTCGCTACATAAGAGATCTGGTGCAGATCGGCCCCGAAGACGGCCTGCAGCTTAGGGATGGCCGTGTTGACGATCGTGTTGTCGAGGATGGCCACGAAGGCGCCGAAGACAACGGTGATGAGGACCAGCCACTTGCTCGGCGCGGCCAACTGCGCCGCCGCGCCCGCGCCGTAGCCGCCCCCGGCCGTTGCCGGACCCCGCGCCCCCGCCGGGGCTAGTGCTTGTGCCATGGCGAACCTCCGGTTCGATTCGAGTAGTCACCTAAGTTTTGTGCAAACGGGCAAAAGGCAGGGGTAATTGGACGGGTTGTGGTGGTGGAACAAGGGCGGCAATGAGCAGCGCGGCCCAGTGGGTCGCGCGCGACGCGCCGGACGCGCCGGCGCG
>JAABUV010000754.1_pt1 | contig 48848 bp, 58 predicted proteins | sample 5559971 | NCBI WGS metagenome assembly JAABUV01 (sample SAMN10711881, study PRJNA513362) | rock metagenome | isolation source: Antarctica rocks | place: Antarctica: Victoria Land, Knobhead nord | collected 2015-12-19 | reverse complement strand
CTGGTCGCCGCCGGAGCCGCCGCCGCGGCCGGGGAATGCGGCCGCCAGCGTCTCCATGACGTGCTCGACGGCGGTGCCCTCCATGAAGCCGCACAGCCGCGCCAGCAGCAGCAGCAGCCCCGGCGGCGGCGGCTCGCGCGCGCCCTCCTCGCCGCCCGCCTGCGCCGGGCGCCGAGCAGCGTCGGCCTGGCGCCACATGTGGCGGGCCGCCAAGCCGGCGTTGCACCCCGGCGGCAGCACCTCGCATACGCCCTGCCCATCCCCCCGCCTAGGCGCACAGAGAGCTCCAGCGCTTCGCCCAGACCGCGCCGCCCCCAGTGAGGCGTGCCAAGCTGGGCTTGCGGACCAGGCTCGTCCACCACCGTGGTCAATGACGCCCAGCGGCGACACACTGTTGCACAGATTGCTGAGCGCACAGGTGCCCGGGCTGCCCCGGTCGAGGCTAGGCTTCCCGGCGGGCAGCGCACGCCGCGGGGGGCGCACCAGCGCGAATGCCGGATCCGCCCGGGGCAGCCCGGGCGCCTGTGCGCTCAGCAGTCTGTGCAACAGTGTGTCGCCGCTGGGCGGCATTGACCACGGTGGTGGACGAGCTTGGTCGGCAAGCCCAGCTTGGCACGCCTCACTGGGGACGGCGCGGTCGGGGCGAAGCGCTGGAGCACTCTGTGCGCCTAGGCGGGGGGATGGGCAGGGCGCATGTGAGGTGCTGCCGCCGGGGTGCAACGCCGGCTTGGCGGGCCGCGACATGCAGCGCGCGCTGCGGGGGGCGCACCAGCGCGTGTGCCGGATCCGCCCAGGCGGGCGTCGGGGCGGCGGCCGACGCCGGCGCCGCGCCGGCGGGCGACGCAGGCGTCGCCGCAGCCACGGGCGGCGGCGGCGGCGGCGGCGGCGCTTCTGCGCCCTCCGGCTGCACGCCCGCCAGCGCGAGGAAGCCTGCGCGCGCCCGGCGGCGCTGGGTCAGCGGCGCCGCTGCGTTTCAGCATGCGCGAGCAGTGCCAGATGTGACACTGCAGCTGGCTCTGCACGCGAGCCTGATCCAGCCCCGCCCGCGGGCACGGGATCTGGGACCGGCCGCGCCGAATCGGCAGCATGCACATCAGCTGCCGCAAGCCCTGCACACAGTCTGCAGCCGCGCCTGCATTGCGCTGTTGGCCCTTGGGCGAGTCGCCACTGAACAAGCAGCAAGAGGAGGATGCGCACCGGGTGGCCTTGCACGCGTCCACATACATGGCATGCTCAACATATGGGGTATCGGGCCCGTGCAGCGGGGCCGCACGCGCGAGCAGCGAGAGGTAGAAGTGCTGCAGCTGCCCCTGCACGCGGTCCACGAACATGTCCTGCCAGGCCGCGAGCAGCCACGCGCGCCCCGCGTAGCCCTGCAGCGAGCGCAGCGCCGCGTCCGTGCCGCTCACCAGCAGGTCCGACACGCGGTGGAACGCCTGCACGCGCCCGCTGATCGATTGCTTACTTTGCTGCTCCTAATTGGATTGTACTCAGCACTTCGCCCTCCGTTCACCAGGGAGCACGCTGCGGCCTGTACCGGCCGCAGCCCCGGCCCGCATAACCCAGCTCGCCCGCAGCAAGCATCCCCATGCCCGTGCCGCCGCGGCGCCCCTTGCTTGGCCCTGGGCCCGCCTGGCCTGCAGCCCAGCAGCCAGTCATACCGCTCGCGGCCCCAGTGCTCAGCCCGGCTCGCTGCGGCGCTGCGGTGACTGGGCTTGACCCTATCTACCCTGCACGTCCTCCACCCAGTGCATCCACCACGCTCGCCCCGGCCACGTGTGCCAGCGCCTCGCTGCCCCGCCCCAGGGGCTGCCATGGCCCCCCCCGACCCGGTCCGTGCCGCAGCACCTGCAGCAGCGAGTGCCCGCCGGCCGCGCCGCCGCCGGCCGCGCGCGCGCCGGCGCCGTCGCGCAAGCGCTGCGCCGCGCCGCCCACCGCGTCCAGCACGCGGCGCTCCAGCGCGCCAAAGCAGGCGCCCACGTGGTGCCGCACCACGCCCTCCACCACCTCCGTGCCCCTGCACAGGGTAGGGTAGTGTTAGGGGTCCAAACCTGCAACCAATGCCGCGAGCCCGGTCCCCAGGTCGGCGGTTGCGCGCACTCCACTGCGAGGCCCGCGCCGTCATGGCGGCTGCGTCGCCATCATGAAACCAGTCGCTCTGAGACCTCGGCTGCCCGGCCTTCGACAACGAGCAAGGTGCAGGTCGGCACAGCGCCCGCCGCCCGGCAGACGACCAGCACGGCTGCGCGAACCCCAAGGCCGTGCGGCCCCTACGCGGCCGCGCCGCCGCGACGTGCGCGGCGCGTAGGGCGTGCACCTGTCGGCCGGCGACAGCTCGGGCAGCAGCGGCTTGATGCGCGTGACGTCCGTGGAGAATGTGTACAGCGCCGCCGCGAGCTCCGCGGTGCCCCAGTCCTCGCCCAGGCCTGCGCGTGAGGATAGCATTACTGCATCACCAGTGGCAGCATGCGCTTTGTGTGCCGTAGCGCCGCAACCCCAGCCCTGGCAGGCCGGCCGGCCTGTGGGCGGCGCAGCACGCCGCGACCTACCCATGCAGCATGCTGCTGCCGCCTGCACACACAACCACACACGAGCGCGCAGACAGGCGTTGAGACACTCAGCTGGGTCGCCACCGCAGCGGCCAGTGTGCCTTGTGCAGGATGGATGCTCAGCCGGCACACGGTCCGCTCCGCATCATTGTGGCCAAACACCAAAGAGACGCGGGCGCGCCTGGCAGCTCCTCGGGCGACGCGGCGGCGGCGGCCGCGGCGGGCGGGCGCAGCCCGGCGCCGCGCGCCGCGCCCGCGGACGCCGCATCCGCCAGCGCCTGGCGGATCACGCGCAGGTAGCCGCCGAACGCGTCCCGCGCCACCTGTCGCGCAGGCCCGCGCGTCACTGCCTGAGCCCCTGGCACAGGCCGGCGCGCCCAGCCGCCGCTCGTCCCGAGCAAGCGCGCCAGCTTGCGCAGCGGCGGCAGCCGGGCGGCCTCTGACGCTTGCCAGGCGGCGCGGCTGCGCGCGCCAGCCTAGCTCACAGTGCGCTGCTAGGTCAGCATGGGCAGCGCAGCCAGCTGCGACCAGTGAGGCACTGCCGCCAACTGCCACGCGCGCACGGCCCGGCGCCCGCGCGCACTGGCCCCGACCCCGCGCGCGCCTTGAGCAGGCGCCGCCGGCCGGACTGCTCGAACAGCTCGCCGAAGAGCGCGGCCGTGTGCGCCAGCTCCGTCAGGAAGCGCTGGTCGAGCTCGACCACAAAGCGCTCCAGCCGCGGCGGCGCGTCCCAGGGCCCCGTCTCGGCCTCACGCTGGAAGCCCCAAGCCGCGGGGTCCGCCAGCCCCGCGGCGGCCGCCGCCGCCGGCGCGCCCTCCGCCGCGCCGCGCAGGCCGTGCGCCGCGGCCATCGCGGCCGCCACCGCGCCCGCCTCGGCGGTGATGCCGCCCATGCGCTCCGCCATGCACGCCAGGAAGTCCTCCTGCGCGCGCGCGGCTGCATCACATGTTGGGGCCCTCCAGACAGCCCCCCACCCTCTCTCCGGGTGGAGCTCTGAATCGCGCTCGCCACGGGCGCCTCCTGCGCATGCACCGCTGCTGGCCTGCGGTGCGCGCAGGGCACAAAGGGAACCCCTTCGCATCTGCAGCGGGTCGCCCGGGGGTGCATGCGGGCACGCTGCGGGCCGCGTGCGCGGCGGGCGCCTCCCCTGCTCCGCACACTCGGGCGGGCGGTGCAGGACGCCACAACAGGGCGGCGGGCGGTGCGGTGGCATGCTCTGTGCGCTCGGACGGCGGGCCGGCATGTCCGAGCGGGGCGCCAGGCCGCGCCTGCAGGCTCTCGATGGGCTCGCCCAGGCGGCGCACAAGCGGGATGCACTCGGCGGCCGCGCCGCGGTCGGCCGCCATGCGCCGCTTGAGCAGCGCGGCCAGGTCCTTGGCGCTCGCGTCCGCCTCGGCGGCCACAGACCGGAACGCGCCCTGCAAACAGGATGCAAAACTAAATATGTTTTTTGCCGAGCCTCGCCCGGGTGAGGCTGCGTGCGCTCCGGGCACCCCGGCCCTCGCCGCCGCCTCCCGCGGCGCACGGGGCCGCGCCCTGCGTGCTCTGGCCACTGTCAAGCGCGTCAACCCGGTGCAGTCACATCGGCCCGAGGGTGCTTGGCGTGGCGCCTCCCTCTGCGGTCGGGCGCTAGACACGCGCGCCAGCACGCATCTGAACACGTATGTGTCAGGCGCTTGGAACGGCAGCACCAAGGCCTGGTTGCTCTTGCTGCATTTGCCGTCTTCACGCTGCTGCCCACCGAACTGTGTGTCCTGCGCGCCCGGCCCCCAGGCCTGCACACAGGCCCGCCCCTGCAAGAGAGCGGGCCTCCCAGGCTGTCACGCCTGACACGAGCACGCCGCCCCGCCCGAAACAGGCAGGCCTGCCGTGACAGGCCCGTCTAGGCCCCGGCCAGGCCGTCTAGGCCCATGGGGGGCGCGCCTTGTGGCCGTAGCGGCGCAGCAGCGGCGCCGCGTCGGCGTAGTACCCGACCGCCAGCTCAAGCGCGCCGCGCGCGATCGCGGTGTGCAGGCGCCGCGGCAGGTCGAACACCGCCTGCAGCTTGGCCAGCAGCTCGCGGACCTGCGGGGGAGCGGCCGCGTGAGGACCTGCAGGGCGGCGGCAGTGTGAGGGCCTGCAGCGCGGTGGCTGTATGGGGCGCTCAGCCTGGCACCAGGAAGCTCTGTGTGCGCAAACCGGGCAGGTTGCCCTCACACGGTGGGTGCAGCTGACAACCTGAAGACAGGCCGGTGGCACCCCTGGTGCTGGCGGGTGGTGGGAGACAGGCGCCAGTGTTCCCGCGAGCGGCGCACACGCCACCCCATCAAGGAGACCCTGTACGGTGCGGCCGCGCGCACCTGGTTGAGCTCCTCGATCTGGTCCCGGCGCAGCTGCAGCTTGGCGTTGACGCCGTTGCTGCGCTCCGACACGCTCACTGCGCCGCGTGCGGCTCGTCAGGCAAGTGTCAGACAGCGGCTGCGGGTCCGGCTGCACTGGAGCGCCGCGGGCGAGCGCACCGATGATTCTCTGCAGCTCCTGCATGTTTGAGTCCATGCCGTCCACGTTGGACTTCATGCTGCGGATCGTGTCGGTGGCGGAGATGAACTTGTTGTAGTTCTCGTACACCAGCATCTGCATGTCCGAGTCCAGGCTGCGGATCTCGGTCGACACCTCCGCGTGCTTGGCCAGCAGCGCGTCCAGGCGCGTGCTGCGCAGCAGCTGCGCCAGGTACCGGTCGGCGTCAAAGGTGGTCGAGTCCAGGCCCGCGGCCGCGCGCGGCGCGAGCGGGGCGCGCGCGGCCGCCCGGGACGGCGTCCCGGGCTGCTCGGGCGAGGCCTCCGGCGCGCCGCCGGCGTCCGCGGCGCCGTAGTAGCTGCTCAGCAGGTTGCGCACGCGGCGTGCCTTCTCGTCGCGCGCCGGGTCGCCCTGCCCGCGCGGCGTCGCCGCCGGCGTGCCCGCCATTGGCAGCACACTGGCTTCAGGCAGGCATGCGGGGCGCAGCTTGATGTGACATGCAAGGCTGGAGGCCTGGTGCACGGGGCAATTTTGTGGGGCAATTTTGCCCCCGCTCTAATGCACTCTGCATTTCACCACCCTAGTATAACGCCTATGCTTGCCTTGCACTCTCCCTCCTTCTGATGAAGGCGTCTGCTGAGACCGTGTCGTGATGACTTTCCTTGACATTACAAAGCCAGCAGCCTCGACATCACGTGCAGTGCATTCTCCAAGCCTCGCTGCTCATAACAGGCAACTCGGTACCATAGTGCTCAATACTTGGAAGGCTGCAGCAGGCCGTGACAGGGCACAAACAGGTACAGGTAGCAAGCATCTCACACTCAAGCACACAGTACTCTGGCGACAAGCCGTGGAGCATTGCAGGGCTGGCGGGGCGCAAGGTGCTGCTGTGGCCCGCAGGGCAGGCATTGGTTCCGGGCATCACTTCACGACAGAGCCTGACCCCCTGGCCGGCCGCCCACCGGCAGTGACAGCTGCACAGCAGCACAGCGCGGACCCGACAGACATCGTGGTGATGCGTCACGCATGCACGCCTTATTCTGGGCATGCAAAGCTGCCCCAAAGACCCAGATACAGTGCTGCTGAGGTGCCCCATGCCATGGGGCTGCGGGCCGAGCACCAGGTGAACGTACACATCAATGCTGGGACACACAGCAAAGCGGGCGGCATAATGCTGTCAGTATGCAACTGTTTCAGTTCCTCACATACGCTCATTAATTCCAGCATTCACGCATGACGCAGCATGCTGCGGGCATCCACAATAGGGCATGCCAGGGGGGAGCGACACTTGCATGCCGCGGGGTTGCTCACTGAGCGCCCATGGACGTGCTGTTGTACCGGGCGGGTAGAAATATAGTTTTCCGCAAGATAGTATACAAGCATAATGCGGGTAGGAGCTGGGTCGTGCGTTGGTATTAAAGCTCTGCAGGACTGCACAGCCTGTGCTGTGGCCGCTTATACCCGTGCCGCAGAGCGCGGCTGCCATACCCAGTGTCGGGCGCGCCCAGCGGGCGGCGGCCAGGGTGCTGGCAGGCGAGCGGGGGGCATGCCCCTGGTCTGACGCGCAGCCGGCATGCGTCCCAGCCTCATGCTGCTCTCCCGGCATGCGGCGCGGCCAGAGGCATGCGCCCGGCTCTGCTCCAGGCCAGCACCCCGGCCGCGCACTAACGCCGCCGTTGTGCTGCAAAACTGGTGGTCAAAACGCAGGGCGGCGCCTCTGCCGCCCACGCAACCCCGCCCAAGGTGCACGGTAAAAAACCTGGGCATGCCCCTGGCAGCTTGGCCCGGCGGGTGTGGACCCCGGGCCTGTATTCCCAAGCTTATTCAAACGAGGGCGCCCTGCGGACGCTCGCACCACTTGCACCGGCGGGCGCCGGGACAGGCCGGCAGCGCGTGCAGGCGCGGCAGCCCTGGGTGGCCGGGCGATGGGCAGCAGCTGCCCGTCGCCGCGGCAGCCAGCTGCCGCCTGTGCCGGCGGCCGCCCTCGTGCGCAAGCGCGCGCCTGCCCCAAAAAAAGAACTCAAGACAGTGGGCTGCGCTGCGGCAGCAGCTGCTTGCGCCGCTTCCAGCAGCCGGCTGCCGGGTAGGCCAGCAGCGCGTGCGGGTGCGGGAGCCCCGGGTGGCCGAGCGGCCGCCGCGCCGCCAGCAGCGGGTCCAGCGCCGTCGCCAGCTGCCGCTCGTCGACGGCGGCGCCGCCGTCCGCCGGCGCGGCCGCCGCGCTGCCCGCCAGCGCCCGCCGGTACGCGCTGCCGGCGACAGGTGCGCTTTTTGCCACATTCAGGGCTGCCATGCAGGCCTGGCCATAGACGTTCCTTCTGGCTATTGACCTTGTCGCCGCTGCTGCTGCTGCCCCTCGCGCTCTGGCAAACCCACTATACCGAGCTGCTGCCGGCGCCTGAGCAGCTCACGGAGCTGGAGAGGGACGCGCTGCTCGCGCTCTTCAATAGCATGCCGCATGACGGGCTCTACGAGGCGCTCAAGGAGATCAGACCTGGTCTGAATATCTGGTCTGATATCCTGCAGCGACTCATAGGGCGCGTCATGTGGCATGCTATTGAAGACAGCGGGGAGCGCGTCCCTCTGCAGCTTGAAAATCTGCTCTGGCGCCGGCAGCAGCTCGTTGTAATCATGACATAACCGTGTACGGGCAGGGGCCGCAGCTTGACGGCAGCAAGGGTGGGAGGTGCTGCAAAATACCGATCACGCAATGGCCTGGTCGGCTCGGCCCGTGTAAAACATCACCAGGCTGTTCCACACCTGGCACCGGGTGTATCGCAAGGCACAAACTACCGCTCGGCATCGGCAGCGTGACCCGGTGCAGCGCGTGTCAGCGGCGAACGAGGAGCTGCCGGGGCTACCTGGCGAACGCGAGCGCGCTGGCGGACAGGCAGCCCTGCCCCGCAGCGGCGCAGGGCAGCTCCGCTCGGGGCCGGCCGCCAGCGACGCGCGCCAGCGACCCGCCGCGCTCCAGCTGCAGCGAGGCCACCTGCGCAGCGATGGGACAGGGTGCGCTTCCTCGGGGTAAGGCGAGCCTGGCACGGAGTGTCATGGCGGGGTCCACGAGCTTGCGAGCGCCCAGGCGCGCCCGGTTGGCCAGGGTCAGGGTCAGGGGCGCCGTCCGCCTGCGCGGCTTTTCTGCATGGCGGGCATGAGCAGGACGCGGTGCCTGCATGCGTGGCTGTGCTGCATACAGGGGTGCGCAGGGTGTGGTGCAAGGGGGCTCAGGGCGCGCCTTGCAGGCGAGCGAGCAGAACAGGTAGCCCTCGCGCAGCGTGCGCTTGCACGTCTGGCAGCGGTCCATGCTGCCCAGCGCCTGCGCCGGCGGCCGGGCTCACGCAACAGCAGCAGGCGCGCGCGCTCGTGCGCAGCCCGTGCTCGTCCCAGGCAGCAGAGCGCGCTCAACGCCAGCTGTCCTCCCAGTGAGCTGATGCATGTACATGTACAATAAATGTGCCAGCTGTGCATGCGCAGCGTGAAATTCACTGAGCCTTCGACAGCCTCAGCGTGCTGCAGGGACAGGCTCGCTTTGTTCTGACCCGGCGGCCGCAGGCACGCTCGAGCCTGCCCAGGGTGTAAAGCACGGCGCGGAGTGCAGGGAGGTACGCGCGCGCGCCTTGGTCGGCTTGGACTGCGGGCGGTGGTTGAGGAAGACGACCTTGGCCTGGTTGATGATGTACGTCTGCACGCCAGCCGGGTCCAGGTAGCGCTGCACGTCCTGGCTGCGCACCACGTCGCAGTAGACGTAGCGCCGTATCTGCGCGGCGCGCCGCCCGCGCCTCACTGGCAGCTCAGACTCCTCTGCTTGGAGCAGCCTTCTTCCCACCCAGCCTGAGGCTGCTCTGGCACCTGACTGTTAAGTCTGTCCCGGCTCCACCTAGTCTTGAGGAGCTGCGTGTAATCTGCATGCGCACTGGCGTGGATGCTCTAGGCATGGCGCCACGACAGCTTCCGCTTGCTCAGGCACCGCAGTGGGGTCTTGAAGCAGGACCAGGAGCCGGCACCAGCACGCCTCGGGGGCGGCCATACACGCCGCGGCAGAGCATTGAGCAATGCTGCTGCGCTCTTTTCAAGACGTGACGCGGGTCGCACCTGGATGACGGTGTGGTGAGGCGGGTGCTCTGGCAAGCAGTGCTGGCAGAGCCCCCTGCAGACCATATTGCAGTCCGCGCAGAAGTACGTGCACTGCGCGCCGCGCAGGCGGTGTAAGCCTATGTGTTGGGAGATTGTCTCAGCCTGCTCCTCCCCCTGCGGCGTGCGTGCAATTGAAGCGGCTGCCAGCCCCGTGGGGCTGCGCTTCACCCGCTGCACGCGAAGCATCCGGCCAGGAGACGAAACGTAATTTCAAGGCATCACACGCCATGTGACGACCCGCTAGCCTGCGGCACCACTCTGAGGCCAAGCCTTGGGCGGCAACGGCCAGGCTGCCCCAATTTCAGAGGTTGTGGAGCTTGGCTCCTGCAGGGCAACCAGGCGTTGACCACCCCCGTCAAAGCACGAGTCGGCCGCCCAGCCACCTCGCCGCCGTACACGCCCAATTGGCGCCATATGTGCGTGCAGGAGCCTAGCACGCCACTCCAGGCCACCTCGGACGTGGGACGCGGCACAATGCAAGTGTGCCGGGCCCGCGCCTCGTTCTTCTTGTGGCCGCTGTGCCGCTCGCAGGGCGTGAAGAACTTGGAGCTCAGCATCTTCATAAACCACGGGGGTACGACATGGCCCTGCAGCCGGAAGGCGGACGCCGGGCCGTCCGGCTCCCCACCAAACCCGCAGCACGGCCCCGCCTCGGCCCCTCGCTCGCCATTGACCCGCAAGCAGGCGCCAGCTAGCTGCTCCTGTCCCTGCAAATGTCAATCCTAGTTGGGGGGTGCCAGAAGCAGGCCCGAGCGCCAGGGCATGGCCAGGTCATGGCCTGGCACTGCAGGAGGTGGGCCTGCAGCTCACCCCAAGAATGAGCATGCCGTCGCGGTCTCCGGGCCTGGTGCTTTGAGCCTTGCGCTGGCCTGGGTGCACTGCAATATGTCTTTGTAACAAAATTTGCAGTTACATGTGTAGGGTCAGCAATCGAGGGTTTGGCCTGGGCCACAGCATTCAGCATTGGACCCCCATCGATAGTCTAGCCAAGCCTTGTAGCCCGCACCTGACAGCAAGTCAATGTTGCAGGGCACTTAGCGCGCACTGGCCGAGGGCTGTGTCTGATGTGGGAGTACTGGCGCTCGCGGCTGTCCAAGGGCAAGACGCGGCACAGGAAGCGCACGGGCTCTGATGGCGACAGCCCCACAGCACAGGGGTGCGGTCACTGTCCCGTTCCTGTATCCAAACGGTGCAGCCACGCAGCTCCTGCTGCTCATGCCTTTGCGCAATGCCTGCCGCCGAGCCAGCAGACAGGTCGCTGTATAGCCATCTGTCTGCTATATAGCCGTGGGCAGTGCTTGGCGCTCAGTGAGCACGCGGCCTGGCATATCTGCCTGACCGGTAAACTACCGCGCTTGTGCCTGCTTGCACCCCGCTGTACATGTACACCTGCTGAGCTGGGAGTCGGCACGTGCGGCCCAAACGTGTGAGCCTGAAAGGCCCTGCTACGCACCGCTCTGGCGTCAGCAGCGGCCAGGTTGGCAGCGCGTCCGTGCGGGCACGCCGCTGCAGGCGACAGTCGCGGGGCTGCCCCAGCACGGCCCCAGCACCTGGCGGGCAGCGGTGCGGGTCGCTACTGCAGCAATTCTGCTCTGCTCCCGTTGCCGGTCAGCTGCCACAGCGCCGCGCGGCAGCTGGCCGAGGCACAACGGCCGCGGGGCAGCGCGCCCAGCCCGGCGCTCGCCCGGTGGCGGAGCGGTGCGCCTGGCGCCGGCTCCCAGCGCGCGCGGGCCGGCGCGCAGGCTGCCGGACGTGCCGCGGCAGCTGCCGGACGCGGGCCCGCCGGCGAACAGCACGCACGTGTACTTCAAGGACGTCATCATCGCCGCCAGCGACGACTCCGAGGACGAGTCGGAGCCGGCCAGCGAGCGCGAGGAGGCCGGCGAGGGCGGCATGCGCCGGCGCGTCAGCCGCCGGCGCAAGCTGCGCATCGACCGCCAGAAGCTCATCATCATCCTGGTCGGCCTGCCCGGGCGCGGCAAGACGTTCCTGTGCAACAAGCTGATGTGCTACCTGAACTGGTGCGCGGCGGCCGCGGCCGCCGAGGCGAATACAGCCTCCCTGTGCGCAGGGGCGAGTGCCGCTGGCTGTTTACGCCGCCTGTTGGTTAGCGCGTGTGCTAGGAATCGCAAAGGGGAGGAGCACACCCTGATGCAAACTCGCACTGCAACAATGCCGCACGCAGCGCATGCGTCAGGGGGACACGCCTGTTGACCGAAAGCCCTCTGCCTGCCCATGCACACTGCGGGTGCGTGCACCGATGCGAGCGCGCGCCGTGCGGCCGCGCAGGCTGGGCCACGACACGCGCCACTTCAACGTGGGGCAGTACCGCCGGAAGCAGAAGGGCGAGTCCGACGTCCAGGACGCCGCCTTCTTCGACCACAACAACCCGGTTCGTGCGCGGGTTGTTGCGGGGTTGCGCAGGGTTTATTTCCCCATGCCACAGGGCAGGCCGTGAGCCAAGGCATGTTTCGCGCACGAGCACATGCTGTGTGTGTTGCGTGCCATGCGCAGTAAAGGTGCGGGTGCGCGCTCGCTGATACGGGTAGGCGGCTTGACGCAGGCGGTGCGGCGCGCACACGCTGCGCAGGCCACATGAGAGTGTGCTGAGGGGCCTGAGAAGGGGTGCTACGCTCCCGCTGAGCTCCCGTGTGCGGGCAGGCGGGGCGCGAGGCGCGGCATCGCGCGCTGCTTGCCGCGCTGGAGGAAATGGAGCGCTGGCTGGTCACCGGTGCGCCGATGCCGGCGGCATCCTCAAATGGCAATACTGTAAACTTATTTACTTCTTCTTGCACATACGCGCACGCATGTATCCCGTTCCTGCCAAGGACCTCTGCAGACTTCAGAGTAACGTCAGCGTGCCCTCCCTGGTGCCAATCTTGTGCTTGGGGTGTGTGAGTGCTAGGGAGAGTGATAGGGAGTGCTAGGGTGCTCTCAGACCCCAAGCACAAGATTAGCACCGGGAAGGCCACGCTGACAATACTCCAAGGTCTGCAGAGTTTCTTGGCAGGAACGGGATGCATGCATGCGCGTATGTGCGGCCCCGGAGGGGCAGGCAGCCAGGGTTAAGTAGGGGCCGCTGCCCCAGGCAGTCTGTGCCCTCCTTGCCACAGGACAGACTGCTTTTGACTGCCTAGTGAGGATCATTTAGGGCTGGTATTCAAGAGAAACATTTGTCAGCCATGCAACTGTCGTGTGTCATTTTACACAGTCTCTAGCCTGAAGCCTGAAGCATTCGCCTTTCCACTTGCTCCGCGTCTGCGGGATGCGCAACTGCCGTGGCATGCGGTGCGGACGGAGGCCGCCGCGCGGCGCGCCGGCCTGGCGGCCGCGTTCGAGTCCCCGCTTGCAGTGGACGCGCAGGTGGCCATCTTCGACGCGACCAACTCCACGGAGGAGCGGCGCTCGCTGCTGGTGTGCGCCCGCCCTTGCCGCTGCCTGCGAGGGGTTGGCAGCCCGAGCATGCCAGGGACGCACCGTCATATGCCCCAGACGCATGCACTTTGCCCGAGCGCCGCCCGCAGCAGGACTGCAAGGCGTGCCATGGTGCGTAAGGGCTGATTCACTCACTCGGCGCACTCGCGTCGTGAAGCGCACAGTAGTAGTGTGTCTCGACTGGAGCGCTCTTGTCAGTGTGGCAAGACCCGCGGGGCAGCTGCCTGCCGCGCGCGCGCATGAGGCGTGGCGTGCGCGCGCGCAGCGCGACCGCTTTCACGGCCGCTGGCAGTACCTGTTCATCGAGAGCATCTGCAACGACGAGGCCGTCCTGGAGCAGAACTACCGCTACAAGATGATGTACTCGCCGGACTACACGGAGCAGGACAGCGAGGCGGTGCGCGCGCGCCCTATCGCGCCCCCCTGCATACAATCGGCACCCCACGGCACGTCTGCAGTGGGTGAGCAGTGTGTGAGCAGAATGCTGACGCGGTGGCGCGCCGGGCTTTCTGCAGCGCCCCTGCATGGTTGCGGACCCCAGGCATTCATCCTGGGGAGTTGCCAGGCCGCCTCGGAAGGCAGGCAAGGCCCTGCGTGCCTGCTACAGCACGCGCTGGTCCAGCAACGCCATGGGCTTGTGCTGTCAACACGTACGCGCTCGGCAGCACTCTGCACCTGCGGTATTGTTTTGCGGGGTAGCCTGCTGATCCCGAGGCCTTGTGGTCATGTGTGTTGTGGTCATGTGTACACGGCAGTGCAGCTGCGAATGCTGAGTCGGGCATGTGCCGCGCGCAAAGCTGGATATTTCAGGCATAATGATCTCACATGACTACAAAAGTGGAAGGCAATGAAATCATTTTCAAAGGCTGTGAAGCGGACCGGGACTGAGCCCCCTCCCCCGCCCCTGACCCGCGCCGGAGCAGCAGGCGCTGCGGGACTTTCGCGAGCGCATCCGGCTGTACGAGGAGGTGTACGAGACCATCACCGACCGCAACCTGCACTACATCAAGCTCATCGACATGCGCGCGGCCCCGCCCCGCCCGTCGCAGCCTCTGCATGCGCTAACGCATTTGCATGGCCATGCCTGCGATGCCGGACGTCTACAACTAGAATTCCTGGGCAAGATTTGAGATCCACGACGCCAACCTTCGCTTGCGTCATGGAGTTGGGGCACCTGAGTGTGCAACTGTCCTTTTGGGCTGTGTGTAAAATAGAGCTGTGTGCAAGGCTGCCGAGCGGGGGCCAGATGGACCCCAAGAGAGGCCCAGCACAGTGCTCAGTGGGTGCGCAATGCGGCAGGGTGACGGGGCGGGGCTACATGGACGTCAACCGCATCAGCGGCTACATCCCCGGCAAGATGGTCTTCTTCCTCATGCAGGCGCGCCCGCCCTTACCTTGGGCGACCTTGATACGTGGTGCAAGGGCGAGCCTACCGTCTGATGGTCGCACTTTTGTGCCAACACGCTGGCTGAGCGCTGGCAGCATGCGGTTCCTAACGACACGCTGCACAAAGTGTGACGGCATTTCTCTCTAGGAGAATCTGCTGAGCGTGGCAAAGCAACGTAAGTGAATGTGATCACGTCGGCGCCTTTTCCAGTCCCATGTTAAGCCCTAGCATAGCAATGGCTGCGAGCTGCCCAGGCATGTGGGCAAGGTCGTGCCTGATAGCGCGTCAGGGCGCGCAGGTGTGCAAGTCGGGCGTGACGCGGCTGCGAAAGATCTGGCTGACGCGGCACGGCGAGAGCGAGTACAACCGCAAGGCACTGCTGGGCGGCGACTCCAACATTACCGACTCCGGGCGCAAGTACGCGGCCGTGCTGCCCGACATCGTCGTTGACCGCATCCCCTTGGCGCGGCCCGCTCACCCTTCGGCAGTATGTTTAAATTACAGGCATGCGCTGGAGGAGGTTTCGCGCGCTGCGCGCTCGCCGCTTCTGACCGCTGCCGCAGCGGACCTGCGTGAAGTTGCCCTATGAGCCCCGGCGTTGCTTCCAGTGCCCCAGCATGGCCATATACAAGCGCAAACTTGCTTCCTGGCGCCGGACCTGCCTCGCCTTATGTCCGCGGGCGCACGGACCAGTGACGGACGGGTGCGCCCGCATGCGCACCACGATGGGGCGCTGCGCCGCGCAGACGAGCGAGGGCGCGACGATGCCGGTGTCCGTCTGGACCAGCACGCTGAAGCGCACCATCCAGACGGCGGAGCACTTGCCCTTCCCCAAGCTGCGCTGGAAGGTGCGCCTAGGGTTCGGGTGCCCTACCCCTACCCTTGATGTACTTCCGTCAGGATGCTCCGAGCTGCTGGCTGGCGTCATTGTCGCCAAGTCCGAATACGCATACCAGTTGTGCTTGGATCAGAAAGCGAATGTCCAGGACGCCTGAAGCAGTGCTTGGCTGCTCGTGCACCAGCAGCCGCGCCGCGCCTCCTGTGCAGTGGTGGAGGGCAGACGTGCCGGCTGCGCGCGAGTGCGCGCGCTGGCGCGCGCAGGCACTGGACGAGATCCATGCAGGCATCTTCGACGGCATGACCTACGAGCAGATCGAGGAGCAGCAGCCAGAGGAGTTCCGCGCGCGCAAGAGCGACAAGCTGCGGTACCGGTGCGCACCCGCGCCCGCAACCCCGCGCCCCGCCGCGCCTGTGCCGTGCACGCGGCGCCGGCTGGCGCGCTCCACAGCGGCGATCCACCAGAGCTCGGCGGCGATTACAGGCCCGCCGACTCGTGCACTGCCGCCTCGCGCACTGCGTTGGCTTTCGGGATCCTGCAGCATATTCACAGGCCGCGGACAAAGCTGGATGGGCTGGCGGCCTGCCGCGCCAGCGAACTCAGCATGCGCGGGCGCGCGGCGCGGCGCAGGTACCCCAGCGGCGAGAGCTACATAAATGTAATCCAGCTAGCGTCTGGAGGGTGTTCATGGTCTGCCCGGCTAAGGACATGCCTCAGAGAGGACGCGTCGGAGGCGGCGGGCCACTGAACACCTGATTGCAGTCAAACTGCTCGCAAATCAGGCGCGGCGCAGGTACCCCAGCGGCGAGAGCTACACGGACGTCGTCCAGCGCCTGGAGCCGGTGGTGATCGAGTCGAACGCGAGCATAGGTAGGGAAGGTCCTATAACCCTGGCTCGGGGTGCGGTAGGTACCCCAGCGGCGAGAGCTACATGGACGTTGTGCAGCGCCTAGAGCCAGTGGTGATCGAGATCGAGCGCGAGCGCGAGTGCGTGTGCGTGGTCGCGCACCAGGCCATCCTGCGCGCCATCTATGGCTACTTCACCAAGACGCCGCTGAAGGCGCGCGGCGCGCGGCCCGCGCTCTGACCGCAGCGCGGAGCGTGTCGCGAACACGTTGTGCAGCCTGTCAGGCCCTGCAGCTGGCTGTCCAGGCAACCCATTTTCACACAAGGAATGCATACTCTGCCATTGCATGCATCCGCATCGCCATCATGGACTCAGGACATCATTCGTACGTCGTTTAGTCCTGACGAGGCCCATCTCGCTGGTGCTGCGGGCGGCTGTGCTGATGCGCTGGCGCCTGCGCGCCGCAGGACATCCCGCGGCTTGAGATCCCGCTGCACACGCTGATCGAGCTGGTGCCCAAGCCGGACGGGCGCATGGCGGAGGAGCGCATCCCGTTCGACCCCGTCACCGGCCGCGTGGGCGAGGTCTGCAACCCCATCCAACCTGGCGTCCGGCCGCTCCCGCTCCTGCGCATGCCAGCCTCTCTGTGACACCACCCACCTGTGACGCCATCCACCAGAAACTATCACCGCTCTAGGCACAGCTGGATTGACAGCATCCTGCAGCCAAAGCCTGGATGATGTGTGCCGTAGCAGGCAAAGCCGCGCACAACTCTGATTTGCAGTCACACCATGCATCGCCGCGCAGCGCTGCACAGCCTCAACCCATCAGCAGAGCCCGCGCCGGCACAGCCCTTGACTCACACATGCCGCACCTGGCATGCCCCTGACGCATGCGCGGGTGCGCGCAGCCGATGGAGGGCCAGGGCAGCGTGAGCGAGACGTCGCAGTTTGTGACCATGTCCAAGCTGGGCAGCATGTCGCTGTCCAGCCTGCAGAGGCTCCAGCGCGGGCGCCACCGCTTCTCCGCCTCCAGCCCGAATATCGCGGACATGGTCCCGCAGGACGACGCGCTGAAGCAGGGCGCCGCGGAGGCGCGCGCCCGCCGCCTTGCAGTGCTTGCACAGGCTGGGGGCGCTCTATCAAAGAGCCGGCTTGCGCTCTGTGCACCCACAAGCAATTGGCTCTTGTTCATCCGCCATTCGCCATTGAAGGGGGAAACTGGGTCTGTGGCGAGGATCTGCAGCGTCCGTCTTCGGCCGCTGCCTGCAGCAGCACTGAGCTGTTGCGCGCAGCTGAACAGTGCCTGCTTGCCTCTCTGTGGAGCGTGAAAGCCGCTGCTGCTGAAGACGTGTGATGGGCTGGAGGTTTTGCAGCTGCGTTGGCGGCATGCGGTGGCCCCAGAGGCCGCACCTATGCCTGCTGCGAGCACTCCCTCGCCAGATGGCCCGGGGCTCGCAGCGGAAGCACAGGCCCACCTCAAGCAGGCGGTCGATCTCATCCTTGGATCTTGGCCTTTGAGACGCTGCCAAAATTTCGTGCCCCGTGTTCCTGCCCGCTGGCCCGGCCCTTGCCACCTCCGCAGCGGCCTCCCCCTGTTAGAGCGCTGCATGCGCGTCACCGGCGTCCATGGGCACGCCCATAGCCTTGTCTGGCTGTGCCACACGAAGCGGCGGCGGTCGGCCGCATACATCGTCCAGCAAGGTGCACCTGCAGCGCCTGCGCATGTATGCGGCTGTCCGCCGCCGCGCCGCGATGGCACAGCCAGACGTAGCTGCGCCCATGGACCTCGCTGACGCGCATGCAGCGCTCTAACAGGGGAGGTGGCCGCGGAGGTGCAAAGGGGTAGGACAGCAGGCGGGACACGGGCGCGGGAACTGGCAGCGATCCTCCATAGCGAAGTCCAGGAGGAGACGGACTGGCTGCGCAAGGCGGGCCTGTGGTTACGCTCCGGGTCCCGGGGCATCCTGGCGAGGGACTGCCCTGGGCGCAACGGGTGGCAGCATCAAGAGCTTGAGTGGTCTGAGTGCAGTCCCCTGAGAGCATGCATACATCCATTCTGCTGTTCAGCTGTTCAGCCGAGAGAGTTGTTTACCTCCTATTGCTGCCAGCAGGCGCCGGGCGTGGCCAAGGACTGGCCGCTGGGCATTCGCGCCGGAAAGGCGCCCGCCGCCATGCGCGCCTCGCCCTTCTCCGCGGCCGGGTTCACGCCGTTCGCAGACGCGGGCGCCGGCGCGCCGCCGCCCGCGCCGCCGCCCGCGCAGCAGAGCGCCGGCTCCGCCGTGCGGCGCTCCAGCGCGAGCGGCAGCGCGGCCGGCCAGGAGGGGGCCGGCGGCGGCCTCGGAGGCGGCGGCGGCGGCGGCTGCGGCGGCGGCGGTGGCGGCGGCGGCTGCGGCGGCGGCGGCGGCGGCGCCATGGGAGCAGTGCCGGTACCAGACGAGGGTGTGGCAGAATCTGGCAAGGTAGGCACTCCCGACGCCTGACTGGGTGCTGAGGCTGCCCTGTGCAGGACGCCTTGCTCAGCCTGCCCTGGCATGCGCGCTGAGCCTGCAGCTGGCGGGGCGCAGCGGCCGATGCCCAAGGTCGCGAGCGCGAGCGCGCTGCGCAGCTGGTCGGTCGCGCAGCCGCTGTCGCTGCCGGACAAGCTCATCCGGCCCAGCGTCGGCGGCGGGCCCAGCCTGCTGCCGCGCCTGAGCGGCACCACCGTCACGAGCGCCGCGTCGGTCGCCTCCAGCGCGGGCCTGGACGGCGTCCCCAGCCCTATACCTATCCCAAACCCCGCGCTGACCGAGGCGGCCCCGTCGCCGTCCCGCGGCGCCCGCGCGCCGCCCGGGCGCTCCGAGCGCACCGCCGGCGTGGACCACTGGGTCGACCAGAGCGCGGCGGCGGCCGCGCCGGCCGCGCTGGCGGCCGCCGCGGCGGCCAACGCGGGCATCCCGCCGCTGTACCCCGGCGCGCCCAGCGCCAGCGCGCGCTGCGGGTCCTCGGCCAGCGGCGGCAGCCGGCGCGCGTCGTTAGAGGGCCACGCCGGCGGCACGTCGCCCTGAGCTGCTGTTCCTGGTGCATGCACTAACAGTGGGAGGGCGCTCTTGAGGCTGAGACTGGCTGAACCCCGCCCTCATAGTGGCCACATATTCTTGGCCTGCGCTAAGCAGGCCGCCCGGGGTCTAGCAAGTTCTTTCAGCATGCCCCATTTTCTGGGCACTTGTGTCTGGTTTGCTGCGGTTGCTTTCTGGATGCACAAGCCTAGCTCAGCTGACTCCTGGAAGAGCACTTGTCCCATAGCGCAGTCGTCCCGCGTGATCTGATTGTTATGACGCATGTCTAGCTGAAACGAGGCAATAGTGCTTGGTTGAATTCTCATAGAGACTAGCTAGCCAGCCTGCATGCAAGTATTGTGACAGCATGTGCAACACTGAACTCCATCTCATCACGGCTGTCAATGTTTTCTTGGCAGCCACATTCAAGCTTTGCAGCTCACCAACAGGTCTGGACAATCGCTGAACGCCTGAGCGCTCCACACAGCTCAGGGTCACTCAGGCCAGCTTGCGCTCGACTTGGCGAGGATGACCTCCGACAAGAGCAGGTTGCTCGCGCGCTCCTGGACCGCAGTTGCAGACAGATACAACAGGTGTGGCAAAGGAGCTCTGAGCCAACACCTCCTCGTGCACTGATAGCTCGCGCACTTCACTCGATTAATCCACGGCCATGACAGGGAGCTCGTGCCGCGCTTTGCGCCGTACACGCAGAGGCTGCTCTCTTTGCTTGAGCAGAGGCCACTGCCGCCTGGGCCAGCCTATGTACCAGCCTGCGGACCAGGTTCGAGCTCACCGCCTGCCTGCTTTGGCTGTTGCGGCGTGCAGCAGCAGCTTGACGCGCTCTGGTGCGTGCAGGGCATGAGCTGGTGCTGCTCGGACAGGCGCTGCCCGGCAGGCAGCTCTACGGCGTGGACCTGGCAGCCGGCATGGTTGCGCTCGCAGAGGAGAAGCTGGCAGCTGCGGGGCTGAGGTGCGCTGAAGGCACACGCCTGGCACCCGAGCGCGCCCCATGTCGCGCCAGCTCGGGTGCTAGTCAAGCCTAGGGGGTTCAAGCACGGCACCACACTGCTCAGCTGGCAGAGGGGTGCGCAGAGAGCGTGCGGTGCTGTCAGTGGCGGATGCAAGCGCGGTGCCCGGCGCGTGCACACCAGCAGCCGTGGTGTTCAGCTGCTTCTCCCTGCAGCAGATGCCGCAGCCGGCAACGGTGCTCGCCGCCTGGGCTAGAGCACTGGCGCCCGGCGGCGTGCTTGCGGTGGCGTACTGGTACGCTTCTCAGCACGGCGGGCCTGGAGGAGTACTCCCATTATAGGGTGAGCGGCAGCGCGCCTTGTAGAGCTGCTGGGTGCCTGACATCCAGGGCAGGATCTGGCTGAAGAGGGTAGGCATGCAAAGGGCCCAACACCCCGGGCTCCACCATGCTGATGTCGCACGGTGACATGCAGGCCTCCAGCTGCGGCGCAGCCGGACCCGCACTGGCGCTCAGCGACAGACCCCGCCACGCTTGCCGCGGCCAGTCGGCCAGGTGCTGGTGACGCACATGCTCAGTCTTATGTTGTAAAGTATGTATATATAACTACATATACCACAGCATTTTCCGGTGTGCCTGAAAACAGCAAGTGTGCATGGCTAGTGAAGCAGCACGTGCGGCAGATGCGCCGTCTCCTGCCGCCACAGCGCCCGCTCCATGGGATGCCGGCGAGCCGGCGGCGGCGGCGGCGGCGGCCGGCGCAGACGTCCTGGCGGATGAGGCGCCCGCCTACGACATGCGCTTCGACTCTCCCGGCGACTTCTTCGACGTGCGCGTCTCCGTTCACATTTCTTTTTGGGTGGCGGACGCAGAGCCAGCTTGCAGTGTCACGCCGCTGCCTGCCTGCCTGTCTGGGCTGCCTCGACTGCATCGCGATGAGGTATGCGCATGTGCAGGTCATGATGCACGCCGGGCCCCTGCAAGCGCGGCTGCAAGCCCTGGGGGCCGAGCACATGGCGGGGCTGCGGCGGGCGTTCGTCGCCTCCTGTGCCAGCCCGGATGCACCCCTGACCGTGCGCCCTGCGGCTCGCCTGCTGGTCCTGCGCCGGCGCGCCGCCGCGCTGTGACAGGGGCTGCATCTACTGCACCTTATGCCATGCTGCCTGGTGCTTCGTGTGGCGTTTCAGGAGCAATTGCCTCTGTAGCAATGCCCTGTGCCGTACGAACTTTGGTAAAGCGTCTTGGGTAGAACACTGTGTGACAGAGCTTGAATCGGTTCTGTGGGTCAAGCTGCTAACCAGAGTTCGTTGCGGTCACAGACCGGGTCTTCACGGCGCCTGGTCGTGTGCTTAAGGGCGGGTGCATGCATGCATGCAAGCGCAGTGCTCCCCGCCCACCCTACAAGTACAGGCACAGATCACTGGCGACTCGCGGGGAACCCTACTCATGCCCCAGCCAGACCTCCGCATAGCCGCGCGCGCGGCTGACCTCCGCCACCTCCCCCGCCAGGTCTGCCAGCTGCGCTGCGAGCGCCTCCTGCCGCGCCGCCACCGCCGCCACCATCTGCCGCCCAATCACAGGCATGATTGGTACCTTGTGATAAAGGATCTAAGGTCCATATGGTCTGCCGCGTGTGACCTGTTCGTTACCATGCACTGCAGAGCTCCTGCCCTGTCAGCCTGGTGCAGGACATGCTGCACATAGGGCACTGGCTGTGCGCTTTACGCCGGAGGAGGCAGCGCAGGGCGCGCCTCCAGCACGTCGCGCTCATGGCAGTGCAGCTGTCGCGTACATTCCAGCTCCAGCCGCCGCATGTTCTGCCGCAGCTCCGCAGCCCACGGCGGCACTGCGCCCTCGCCCGCCGCGGCGCCCCTCTCCAGCGCCAGCCCCTCGCCCGCGCCCGGCCCATCCACCCGCTCCCCATTGCGGCAGGCCCCGTGCGCATTGTCTGCGCGCGCCGGTGCGCCGTCGGGGTCCCGGTCGGCAGCCCCGCCAGGGTCGGCCGGCGCTGCGGGGCTGGGCGCAGCCGCGGCGCTGCTCGCGTGCAAGGCGGCGGCCTCCTCCTGCGGCGGGGCGGTCCGGCCGTGCTGTTTCCAGCGCAGCTGCGGCGTGCTGTCTTCGGCTTTGCCGCAGGCGCCGGCCGCGGCATGGGGGCCGCGCGTGAACGTCACGGTCGCGCCTGCGTCAGCCTGCGCATGCGCAGTTATGTGTGAGCGACGAGTGCCCGGCGGCCGGGAAGGCCTGTGTGCCACGCAGGCCACGCCTTTACGACGACGCGCGCACGGCGCCAGGAGTCAGCGGCTGCATGCTGTGAGCGCCACAGCCAAGATGGGCAACTCGGGCATTGATTGAGCAGGCGACAGGCTGACTGGCTGATGGGCGGGCAGAGGCGGGCGGCTCACGGCCGCGCCAGGCGGCGGCGTCGCCGCATGCGTGCTCCCCAGGTCCAGCTGGCGCTGTACGTCCAGTGCGGGCGATGCCCCGGCTGCTGGCAGGCCGGAGGCGGCCGCCTGCGCAACGTCCGCAGCATTCCTATCAGCCGCCCTGGCCGCGATGGCTTCAGCCTTGCAGGATATAGGGGTCGGCGACTGCCTCGCCTGCCTCTCCGCAGCGTCAGCGTCGTGGCTCGGCCAGCGATGTTGTCCCGCGCGCATGCGCTTGCCAGTCTCCCGTCACCAACATCTGCCCCAGCTGAACCAGCACAGCGGAGCCGACACGACAGGCGCAGACACGCCCCCGGCAGATCGGTCTGGAGGACGATGCCCGCGCGCACCGGCGCCAGCGGCAGGTCGATGCGCGGCGTGGCCGCCGCCTCCGCAGCCGGCAGTGGCGTGGCGGCCGGCGCCGCGCGGCGTGCCTCAATCTCGGCGTCCGTGTGCTGCCAGTGCAGCGCGGTGACGGCGGCCGCGGCGCCCAGCCCGCCGCCGGGGCGGCCGGCGGCGGCGGCGCCTGTGCCGGCGTCCAGGCGCGCGACCGGCGCCGCCAGCTTTCGCGGGTCATACAGCAGCACCGCGCCGCCTGCGGATCGCCGGTCGGCGGGGTGTGCGCGCCGTTGACACCCCGATGATGTCTACTCTCAAGGGCATACAGCCACATTGTGTGTATATGTGGGTGTGCTGGGTTTGGCGGGCTTGTGTACGAAAATGCACCAGGGCTCGTCTTCAGCTTGGACATGTGACAGGTCGCAGGCGTGCGCGCCCAACGTGCAGGCGCTGCCACGCCCGTGCTCTGCCCGAACCAGAGACCCTGTGTCCCTGTGAGCCCCGGAGCGCCCACCGGCGCTGCCAACCGCCAGGCAGCCGCCGTCCGCGCGGGCGTCCAGCGCCGTCAGCGGCGCGCCGGCCTCGGCGGCCGCCACCGCGGCGCCGAGGCGCCGGTCGGTCAGCACGGCGCGCCCGTCCGCGCCCGCGGTCACCAGCACGTCGCCCCGCGCGCCCAGGAAGCGCACCGCCGCGCATGTCGGGCGCGCCGCGGCCGGCGCCGCCTGCGGCCAGGGGCGCGCGGGTGTGCAGCGGTCGAAAGTAGGCGGCCCCAGCATCTATTTGACTGTTGACCGCCTGCTCGCCTCTTGCGCTGCCAGTGAGCAGACCGCACGCTGTCCCCGCAACCGTGCGCACGGGGCGCCAGGCCGGCCAGGCGCCCGCCGCTGGCGCGCACCTTGTGCAGGCCCGGGAAGGCATCCACGCGCGCAAGGCTGCCGGCGTCCCAGACCGCGGCGCCGGCGCCGCCGGCCGCGGCCACCGCGGGCGCCGCCAGCGCATGCGTCACGCTCGCCAGGTGGGTCCAGCCGGGGTCGGCTGCGCAGGCAATCAGCGCGCCGTCCTCTTTGCCGTGCAGCGCGAGGCCGCCGCCCGCGCTGCGCGCGCGGCGCGTCGTTGCTGGGGCAGGCTTTAGGCCTCAGGCGGGCCGTGTGCACACCGCACCATGCCTTGGCCCGGCAAGCTTTGCGCTCGGCGAGAACCTTTACCTTACACCGTATATGCTTAGCTGCACGGTGCACCACCAAGCAGTGGCGGGCTCAGCGCTTTCTTCCCCGTGCAACAGCAGGTGTGTCACATGTCATAGCCCTGTCCGAGCGCCACGTTGCAGGTGTCCCTCACAAACACTGACAACAGATGCCGACTCAGCACGTATGCCACTTGCATGGACAGGAAGTAGGCTAAATACTTGTTTTGTATCTCGCGTGGATATGTTGAGTCGCACGGCACGCGCCTGGTGCACGCGAGCGCAGCGTCGTCGGGCGCATATGACACGGAGGTCAGCGCATGCGCGCTCCTGATCGTTGCGTGCTGCGCCTGCGGGTCGAGCGGGCGCAGTTGCGCGTGCATGCCTCGACGCCTGCGCCAGCTATAGATCAAGATTGCTCGTATGATGCACGCACCGCGCTCTTCAGCCGCCAGATGGCGACGTGGTCGGCGGTCGCCAGCGCGAGCAGCTTGGACGCGCAGCTGAAGCTCATCGCGCGCACATCGCCGGCCACGGGCAGGCCGCCCATCGCGCGGCCGCTGTGGTAGAACAGCAGCGCGCTGCCGTTCCGGGCGTTGGCGCCGGCCGCAACAACAACCTTATTGTTCCTGTTCCAGCTGACAGCGTTCACCGGGAAGCCGAGCTGCAGCGTCACTGGGCCAGCACTGGCGCTGTCTGCGAAGGGGTCCCACAGCAGCACGCTGCCGCCGCTCGCCACCGCCAGCCGCTCGCCGCCGCCCACTCTGGTACTCATCATGGGCGCAGGTGACCGCCCACACCTGCAGCGGACCTGGGCGAGCCGTTGCCACAAGTGCGGTCACAAGCTGCAGCGAGAATGAGTGCACACATCAGATATGTGTGTCAAAGACAATAGAGCAGGTGCACTTAGAAACCTCAGCCTAAACAGACTCTCGCTTGCTCTGAAGACTGACCCAGCCACCTGCAGATATGCTCGTGTGTGCATGACAAGCAGGACCGGATCAGACAGACGATGGGATCTCCTGCCCGAGCATGTTGATGGAAAAGGCTGCAAGCATCGCCTGCCATGCGCAGCATGCTGGCAGCAACCGCTGTGGGCACCCACCTGCTGCTTGCTTATAAGTGGTGCAAGCGTTTCATAGCGGCCTGGCTGGTCCTGGATGCGTGACACCTCCGGCTTGAGGAGCATCTTGAAGTCTAGGCAGGGATGCTGGGCGACGACGAACAACGCGCCGTGCAGCACGAGGCTGAGACCCGCACACGGCGGCTGCTGCAGGCGCGCTGCGCACCAGCTCCAGCCCTGGCGGCGGTCGCGCTGTGCTGCTTGCGGGGCGTGGCGCTTCGGCGGGCAGCGCTCCCCGCCTTGACCTGGGCTGACCGGGCAGCAACCTGCTGGAGGTCACAGAGGCCGCAGGCGGGGGCAACGCGGCAGTTCGCCGCCCCGAGCTTGCGGTGCGTGCGAAAGGTCAGCGCACGCAGCTGGAGGAGCCTGGGCGCCACCAGACAGAGCGCGCAGCAGCGGGCAGGGCGGGCAACGGCACCGCACGCACCCACATGCAAGCCTAATTCTGCCCGTCCTGCCAAAACCAGCCGCCATGGCGGGTGTAGGTCCGCGAGCGCGCGGTGGCGGCAGAGAAGGCCGGCACGGAGCGCTACTGCGCGCGGCTGAGCGCCGCGCGCGCCGCGCTGGCCGCGCGCCTGCAGGCTGCCTGGCAGCAGCGGCAGGCCGCTGAGCGCGCGCGGCAGCAGCGCCAGCGCGCCGCCGCCGCCGCCGACGCGCGCGCCGCGCAGGCACGGCCTTGCGCACGCCGAAACGTAGGTGCATGCTGAGGCCGCATCGGCCGCCGAGACGGCCCGCCTTGCTAGTCAGCCATCGTGCAGGCAGTGCGGCCAGTGCTGCGCTGACACATTTGCGCGGCGCAGGTGCACGCAGTGGCCGCCGCGGCGCAGGCGGCCGCGGCGGCCGCCGGCGCGGACGCGCGCCGGGCTGAGCGCGAGGCAGCCGCCGCCGCACGGCACCGCGGGGCGCTGGCGCGGGAGGCGGCGGGGCGCGCGGCGGCCGAGTGTGACAAGGCACGCCGGGACGATGCGCTGCGGTGGGCCGCGGCGAGCGCGAGCGCAGCTGGCCAGGCGCGCGCACGCCCGCCTCCTGCCGGCGACCGGATTGGGCGCGGGCTGAGAGCAGCGCCGGTGCATGCTGGCATGGCGCGCCGCGGTGCGCTGCCTGAGTGCATGCCCGGGGCGGCCGCTGATGCGGGCGTGCGCATGCAGGCGGCGGGCAGCCGGGCGGCGGCCGCGCGCGCGGCGGAGGCTGCGGCCTCGGCGGCTGCCGCAGCGGCGGCCCCGCGCGGCCGGATCGACTTCCGCTTCAGCCGCCTGCACGAGCTGGGCGACCCCGCGCGCGCGCGCGCGGCGGCCGCCGAGGCGCAGACCCGGTGCGCGCCGAGCTCCCTCAGCTGAACGTGGGCACCCGGGCGCCTGAGCGCCGCCGCACCGGGGTCCCACGCGGTCATGGGTCTGTCGTGATGCACGTTGCCGCCATGATATCTGTTTTTTAAACAGAGCTACCTGCGGCAGCGTCGACCCGCTCGACACATGCAGAGTCTTTAAAGGGCGTGTCTGTTGCCAGCAACCGACGGCCGTCGCTGCAGGCGCTACTCACTGAGCTGTGGCCCGCCATGTATTGCCCCCTGTCACAGGCGGTTACCATAGCTGCGACTTGAGGGCACACACGCTCACCATGCACTTCCCGGCCCGATCCCACCCGTCAGCATACATGGCTGTTTACGGCCGGCCGCGCCGCCGCAGGTGGCAGGCGCAGCGGGTGGCGCTGGCGCATCGCGCGGACCGCAACGCGACCGCGGCGGCGGCGCGCGCGCGCGCACGCCGCTCAGGGCCTGCCGCTGCCCGGGTGCCCCTTCTGGGCCCTGCGACGGGGCAGCCCGGCGTGGTGCCTGCGCGGGCGCCCGGCACGGAACCGGTTGCGGCGCGCATGGCGCGCAGGGCCCCGGCCAGGGCCGCGCGCGCGCGCGCGCTGCCGCCGCGCGCGGCCGGTGACGGGCGCGGCGCGGCGCACAGGCGCCCCATTGGCACAGGGCCTGGCGACCCGGATGTGGCAGTGCTGCGCCCGGCTGGCCTGGCGGCGCTGCGGAGGATGATTGCGGCGGCGGCCGGCGCCGCGCCCCGCGCCCAGCCGCTCCCTGACGCGGCGCCACACCCTGCTGAGCAGACCGCGGCGGCGGCTGAGCACGACCTGGCTGTGGGCGGCGCCGGCGCGCAGCAGGGGCCCGGCCCGCCGCGCGCTTCGGAGGCCGCGCAGGCGCGCAGCCTGCCTCACGCCGAGCACGGCCGGCCCGTGAGCTCGGACGCTGCGCAGTTGGCCGGGTGCGGAGACGTGCGGGAGTCCCAGGCGGCGGCGCCGTGCGCGCAGCTGCCGGCGGGGCCGCCGCCGCCGGCCGCCGCGGCTGGGCGGGAGAATGTGAACCCCAACACGGGACCTGCCGGGCGGCCCTGCATGACGACGGCGCCCAGCGGTTGGACCATCCCGGTCGAACGGGGATGCGCCGCCGTGCCCGCGCCCCTCACCAGACCCGCGCGTCACAAGAGCGCTCCGGGCAGGGCGAAGCCGGCGGCCGCGCCCAGCCGCTTGCGGGCGCCGGCGCCGCCGCCGCCGGCCGCTGTGGTGACGGTGACTGTTGCGCAGTCGGCGCCGGCCTGCGATGGGGCGCCAGCCGGCGCTGCGCCCGGCGAGCCGCCGCCGGCGCGCCCTCAGGCTCCAGTCATGCGCAGCGGCGGCGGCGCGGTAGACCCTGCAGACCCCGCATGCCCGTGGCCCGCCCCCGAGTCCGCATGGCTGCTGGGCGCGGCGCGGCACACGTGGTCGGCCAGCGTGCCCGGCGGCGTGCGCGACGCAGCCGGCACCTCCCCGCTCTGGGGCGGCCTGTGGCGGGGGCCGGACCTGGGCGCGCGCGCGCCCGCGTGCATGCCGCCGCCCCTGTTCGGGCCTGCACCAGCGCCTGTGGCCTGCGCGGCGCGGGCGCCGGGCGCTGCGGCCGCGCCACCCGCGCGCCCGGCGCCCGAGCAGGTGCGAAGCTCGGCGCCCGCGGCCGTCCAGGCCGCTCTGCCGGCGGGCGCGGCCGGCGCCGATTCGCCCGCCGGCCAGGCGCGGCGCGGCACGGAGGATCCGCCGGAGCCTGCATGCGCGGCGGGGCCGCCCGGCGGCAGCGCGCCCGCCCTGTCCCCGCGGCGCGCTCGCTCGGCGCAGGCTGGCCATGAGCGTCCGAGCCTGGAGGCGGCCCCTGGAGGGGCTGCCATGGCCGGGGGCAGCGCGGCAGGGCCGCACGATCCCATCACCACACCCCTGGCTCCGCGCGCGGGTCGTCACGGGTTAGACACGGTGCGCGGCAGCAGTGCAGGCGCGGCCGCGGACGGCGGCCGGTGCGCCGCTGCGCGCAGTGCCAGCGGCGGCGCGCATCCGGGCCCGGCCGCCACGCAGGCGCCCAGCGCCGCGGCCGGCGCGGCGGAGAGCGGCGGCGGCCTGACGCCGACGGCGGCGGCGCTTGCGGCGGCGCTGACCGCGCTGGAGCGCGAGGCGTCCTGCGAAGCCCTGCTAGGGCCCGGCGCGGAGCCCGCCGTCGGCGCGCGCAGCTCCGCGCCCGGCAGCCCTGGCGCGAGCGTGCACGCATCCGCCGGCAGCCCCGGCAGGACTTTGCGGGCGCGCGCAGCCGGTCTGGCGCGCGGCGCGGGGTCGCCGGCAGAGGGTTTAGGGTCCGGCGGCGGGTCATACGCCAGCCTGGCGTGCCTGGAGGCGGCTGTGGCCGATCTGGCGGCGGGCGGCGGCGCCTCCGACGTGGAGCGGCTGCTCGCCCGCCTGGACCCCGCCGCCACTGCGTCTGTTCAGGCGCTCGCTGGCGGCGGGGACGAGGCCGGGCAGGCTCCGCCGCGCGCCGGCGCGGGGCGCGGCGCCGCCGCTGCGGGGCCGGGGCCGCCAAGCGGCGACCTGTGGGACGCGCTGTACCCCGCGCGCCCGAGCGCGCGGGCGGCCGCGCCGCCGGCCGCCGGCCGGGGCGAGCAGGCGCTGGGGAGCCCCGGGCGGGACCGCGACTGGGCCGCCGCGCTGGACGCGCTGGCGGACGAGTTGGAGGCGCTGTCGGCAGCCGCGGCGGGGGGCCCCGAAGAAGGGCCCTTTGCAGGACCCGCCATGGGCGACTGCTCGGACCTGGACGAGCTGGAGGCGCTGGCGGCCGCCGCGCTCGAGGCGCGCGACGGGAACCCGGCAGGCACGGAGTCCGCTGCGGGCGACTGGACGGACCTGGAGCTCGACGCGCTCGCGCTGAGCGCGCTGGGCCTGGACACGGAGGCCCCGGAGGACGGCGCGAGGACCCCTGTGGAAGGCGCTCCCTGGGAGGACGCTGGTGCGCTGCATTCCATCGCCTTGCTGTGGGACGGCGCCTGGACAGGTGATGCCATGCCGCTGCCAGGGTGGTGTGCACCTTGTGTGGTGGTGACCAGAGCTGCAGGTGCGCATCGGATTGCCTCCTGCCTCCTGCCGCTCCTGCGAGCCCATGCAGCAGGTGTGCCTGCCTACAGGCTCGTTCGCCGTTAGGCCAAACAGCCCCCACCTTGCCGCGCAGGCGATGCCCTGCTGTACGTGGGTTCCTGGGCGTTGGGCTCCAGCAGCAGCCCGTCGGCGCCTGGCCAACCCCTCAGGCCCCGCGGCGCGCCAGGGCCTGCGCCGGACTGGCAGGCAGGCGGGTCGCCCGATGAGCGCGGGGGGCGCCCCTTCCCGCTCGGCACCCTGCGCCCTGATTCTAGCGTGGGCACCAGTGCGCTGGCGGCGGAGGGCGCCGCGCTCGGGTCCGCGCTCACACCCACGAGCGCCTCTGCGCTGAGAGACGGCCATATGGACCTTGATGGGACTGATCTACTGCCTATGGACCTTGATGGGACGGATCTGTGCGGAACCAGCACGCTGACGACGATGAGCGTGTGCAGCTTGCTGGAGGCTGCTTAGGCTGAGAGACCAGCACGTGCAGGGGGTACTCGCGCTGCCTTTACAGGCGTCTCAGGAGGATGCCTTGTTGTAACAACCTGGCTGGCATTTATTGGTGTGGATCACACACGCATAAAAGCGCACACATGGTCGCACATCACGCGGGTGCGCATAGTCCTCCGTGTGCGCTCTGTCGCGAAAGTGTGCCGCTCTGTTTGTAATGGCAACACACAAACCCTGGTGTAACTCCCTAAACAAGAAAATCCAGGATGGGAACAAACCGTGCTCTCTCTCCTCATACTCAGTCGCCCTGACATAGGATGGTGAATGATGTAGTCGAAGACGCCTGGCGCGCTCTGCAGCAGCCCGCCCGTGCTGCACACAGAGCAGACTGGTGTCTGGCTGCGTTGCAGCTATCTGCAAAGCCTGCGTCTGGCGCTACAGCACCGTGCTGGCTGGATGAATCCCAGCGCCTGCAGTCAGGCCAGCATGGGACGCAGCCGTCAAGTCCGAGCGCCCGCGCATGCGAAAGTCGCGCTGTACGATCTATGGCGCAGCTGTTACAGGACTTGTCAGCGCACAGCAAGCTCACAAGGCAACGGGCCCTGGAGCACCTGCAGGTGAGTCAGGTGACAGGCACGTGACAGGCAGGTTGCAGCAAGCTGCCATCAGGTGCAGACTCAAGCACGTTAAGCGCGTCACAACCTGGTGCAGGGACTACTGCAGGAGAGCACCGTGGGACCGCTTGCGTGCGACCACGTCGAGTTCGGGAAGGCTTTGGTGCTGCGCCTTGACGACGCCAGCGAGCGGTGCCGCGAGCTGACAGTACAGTGCCTGCTCGCGCTCGACCAGGTCAGCCAAGCTGGCCCGCACCAATGGTGCTCGTCTATTTACAACGCAAGCAAGCAGACTCCTCAGCAATGCATGCGCTCAGCGCTCAGGACGCGCCGGAGCTGGTGGAAGAACTCCTGCCCTACCTGGCGCCCGTGCTTGAGGAACGGCTGCTGCCCGGCGGCGGGACGCAGGTTGATTACTTTTGCTTAATTTGCACGCAACCTGAGGGTGGCAGCCTGCCAGCCTGCGCCCGACGCGCTGCCGCCAGCAGGCGGTGCGCGAATCGTCGGAGGAGGTACGCCTGCTGCTGCTGCGCCTGCTGGCCGCGCTCCTTGCCAGCTGCCACCAGGTGCGAGCCCAGCCCGCCCTCGCTCGTGTCAGCAGACGGCGGCACGTTGTCATCAACGTCTGAGGCGTCTGCATGCACGCACAGCGCACAGCATATGAGCACGAGCGCGGGGCAGGGCCACGCGCTCGCGACGTTCGGCGGCCTGGCCGCGGCGCTGCTGGGCGCGGCCTGCGCGGACGCCGCGCCGGCCGTGGCGCGCGCCGCCTGCGGGGCGGCCGCGGCCTGGGCCGCGGCGACCGGCGCGCGCCTGCGCCCCGTCAGCCCGGGCCTGGCGGCGGCCGTGCTGCCGCTCGCCACGCACCCGCACTGGCAGGTGCCGCACCGACATCGCCCGCCAGCGTGGACGCTGAATGATACACACATAATGTAGTTGCAGTGGACAGCCTGTGCTCCCTTTTCTAACTTGAAGGTGTAAAACTACAATACAGGCGATGCATGTAGACTGTGACACAGCCAGCACAGCAGAATAAATATGCTGCGTCGAGGGCATGGGCATACTTTTGCAGCTGAGAGCGTGCAGCGGAGCGTGGTGCGGCACAGCGCCTAACGGCGCACGGCCGGCTGCGCGCAGGTGCGCGTGGCGGCGGTGCGTGCCGTGCGCGCGCTGGTGCCGTGCGGCGCGGCCGACGCGGCGCTGGCGCTCACGGGGTTTGAGGACCCGCACTATGTGCCCGTGCGCGCGTTCTACGGGCCCTGCACGCGCGCCAACTTCTGCGCGCGCCTGGCCGTGGACGCCAGCCCGCAGGCGCGCCCGGACAAGGCTCCTGGCTGCGGGCTCCTGCAGGGTGCGATCGCTCGCGCAAACCAGGCGCAGGAGCCAGCTCACGCCATAGTGTTGGCTAACCCTATCTTGTTGCCACTCACACAGCACATCCAACAAGTGCACAAAAGTGTCAATAAGGGCAAGCGGTGACGCTCATGGAACGGGATTTGCAGAAGGAGCGCCTGCGGGAGCCCGCCAGGCAGTGCCTGCAGCCCTGGCCGACGGCCCCTGTGTGCGCGCACCAGGCGCGCGCGCAGGCGGGAAGCGCGGCGCGCGCGCGCGCAGGTGCGGCGCGCGTTCCTGGACATGCTGGCGGCCTGGCTGCTGGAGCTGCCCGAGCGCGCGGAGCACCGGCCGCGCCTGCTGCCCTACCTGCTCGCCGCGCTGGCGGACCCCGCGCCCGCGCTGGCGGCCGCCGCGGCCGCGGCGCTGCAGGCGCTGGGCGCGCAGTACGAGCGCGAGCACGCGTCCGAGCTCAAGGCGCGGCCCGGGCCTGGATAGAAAAACTGTGCGCCTAGAGGGCTCCGTGGGATGCGTTTTATGCTGCCCTGTGCTTGCCTACACCAGGTCGTGCCGAGCTTGGCACATGCCGCAGCTGCGGCGCTGCAGGCACTGGGCATGTGGTATGAGCGGGCTTCGTTGCAGCTCAAAGCGCATGGGCTGCAACAAACCCTGTGTGCACGCACCCTGTCAAAAAGAAACAGGGTGCTCTTGGCTGTGCGCGGCGCTGACCATCGTCCTGGCATTGCAAGCGCATGCCGCATGGCCGCCAGTCACGCGCAGCGCCGTGCAGGACGTCCTGGAGTACCTGCCGCCGTCGGCGCACGCGCTCGGCTGGCAGCACGAGGGCGTCGCCGCGCGCTGGTACGCGCCCGGCCAAGGTGCGCCGCGCGCGGCAACCCCTACAGCTTGGCAAGACTGCACCGGCGTGCATTCGATGAGGTCGTAACAGAGCGCAAAGAGCTGCATGATTGGTGCGGTAAAGAAGGGCGTCCGACAAGCTGAAGTGCCCACTCGTAGGATATGTAATACGGTATGTAATCCTAAAGCACACGCCCAGGCGGAGCGGATGAGCCGGCAGCGGCGGATGCACCCGGCGCCGGCCTGCGCATGCTGCCGCCTTTCTCCGCGCGGCCCGGCATTGGCATGCGGCTGCTCGTGCAGGCAAGCTCATCAGCCCACGCTGGCACACGCCGCTGAGCGCACTTGCCGTCGAAGAGCGGAACATCGCATCGAGCTTGCCTTTTTTCGATGAGCGTTAGAGAGTCGCTTGAATCTTGCCTGCGCTTGCCCTGTCTGCCCAACAAACTTGCTGCATGCACAGTGCTGCTATTGTGCCAGCGTGCAAATGCCAAACAAACATGCTCACAAGCGATCCTCGAAGCATGCATAGGGTGGGCATATGCCCTATGCATGCCCTTCGCACGGCCGACCATGGTAAAGATACCAAGTAGCAATAGCCTGCCTGTCAAGCTGGCCCACGTGCTGTCACTACATGAATCGCGCAGGCCGAGCTCGGTTCGCTCATCGCGGCGACGGTCGCCGAGATGGCCGGCGCGGACGCCGATCACCGCGTGCGCGCGGCGGCGCTGCTGCGCGCGGCGCTCGTGTGTGCCGAGGAGGCCGCCGCGCGGCACCTGCCCGCCCTTGTGCCCGCGCTCTGCTGGGTGCGCGCGCTGCCGGGGCGCGGTCCACCGCGGGGGTATGCATGCTGTCGGCGAGGCTGTCCGCGCATGAACTTCTTATCCAGCTGTTACTCAGCTCTCACGGACAGCCAATGGGAGACCTGTTTCTGAAGACTGTTGGTAACCTGTTGGAGACGTGCGTCACACGTGCACACTGGCGTTAGACAAGACAAACACAGAGGGAAGACATGCGCGCCTTGAAGAGCCTGTGACGCCGCTGCAATGTGCATAAATATGTCCTGCCCATGCAAAAGGCCTCCTCATGTTTGAGGTTGTGCTGGGCGCCAGGCGATGGCTGATAGCCAGCTGAGCCCAGCAGTCGGCGACTGCTGCCTGCTGCTCGGCGCGTTTGTGGCGCCGGGCGCCTACCTGCCGCTCGCCATGGCCGCGCTCGCGGGGCCGCCCGTCGGCAGCCGCGCGAGGGCGGGCGCCCTGGCAGCGCTGGCGGCGCTGCTGGAGGGCGCAGGCGCGCGCCCTGCCCGAAGGGCGGCACGCTTTCTTGCGAGGGTGTAGTCTCCACGTGGTATCCATGCGCATGCACAGCTGAACCGTCCGTGTGGGGGACTCCACAGGTGTGAGGGGCGCTGCCTCGGAGCAGGACCGCGCTGCGGTGGCGGCTGGGCTCGTGCCGATACAGGCCAGTGGTGCGGCCCGCAGCCTTGCCTGTGCCGCTGCGGGGTCAGCACCCGGGCTGCCGCCGCTAGCAGGCAATATTCAAACAACGGCATGCGATGGGCATGCAGGCTCGCCAGAGGTTCGGCAGCTGGGCGCGCGGGTCGGCCGCGCCCTGGCAGAGCTGGCACCGCCTGCCAGCAGCGCCCAGGCGCCATGAACCCCTTGCTGTCCCCCCGCTCCAGCCTTCCCGCAGCTTCCAGACCTCTGCTCACTGTTGGGGGCCCTGCCGCCACGCTGCATGTGCGCCATGTCGTCAGGGGCACCAGCGGGCATGTAGGGAGCAGCATCGAAAGGCATGAGCTCGTCCGCTGCATGACACAGGGCTGGCAGGCCCGCGCCTGGAAAGGAGCAGGAGCTGTGGTGGCGTTGTGAAATGTTTTCATGGGGTTTAGGTGCCATGCATATAGATATTTGCGGCTGGCATGCATAAGGATTCCTTGGCAGTGCCTGGCCATGCTGGTGCCACGCTCTCCAGGGAGTGTGCACGCGTTCCAGAGGGATGGACTGCACACGATGCTGCATGATGCTGCATGCATCATGATGCAGTCTTTGACATGATTTTGTCAAACATGTTTATGTTCATCTGCATGTCTGATAGATCTATCGTGCAGCACCACCCTTTCAGGTCATACATCAGAATGCTGCACGGTGCGTCAGCGATGCCCCTATGCTCTTCAACACTACCTGACATTGCTTTCTGTATCGGTTCTTGGGGACGTGATGAAGCAGCTTGTTGTTCAAGCACAAATAAATTTTCTATTTTTAAGAAAAAGAAAGTTAGGGCAGGCATCACGAAAGCTGACCGTTGGCGCAATGCATGCACAAGCAATTACAATAAAGCCTTGCACAGCACTGCGGCAGATGGCAGCAATGCAGCGACCGCCCTACGCAGGAGCTCTTGGCGGACCCCCTGCAGCGTCTACTTTGGTTGAGCCCGACGCAGCTGCGCTGGATGCTGGCAGGCCTGGAACGCCTCAAAGCCAGCAGCAGCAAGCACAGGCTGCACAGCCGCCAGCACCGCCGCCGCCAGCTGATCCCCGGGCGTTGGCACTCGGCATGCTCATCGCGCAAAGCGTCACTGCTGCGGCAGGATCCGATGCGCTGCGCGCCACGGCTGAGGAGCATGGCGAGGGTGATGCTGAGACGTGCGCAGCTGTGTCCAGGACGCTTGGCTGCAGGAGACTGTCGGCCCCAGCCTGTGTTCCAGTTCTGCAGAAACATACTTGGACACTGCAAGATGTAAAGCTGTTAGAGCTACCTGACTGAGAGCTAGCTCACACAGTGAGGCTGATTGTCCAGCCTGAGGCTTTCCCTGGTCCCCACTCCTGAACATCTGGCCTGACACCTGCGCTTGTGTGGCACAGCTGGGCAATGGCGGCCGTCGCCTGGCTCACCCAGCAAGCCGATGCGGAGCAGGAGCGCGCGGACCTGGCAGCCGCAATGCGTGTGTCGCTGGAGGAGGCCGACGCCGCGCGAGCCGCGGCACCGCCGCTGAGCGAGTGGACTGACGAGCAGCTGCTGGAGCGCTTTGCCTGCTCGGCGCTGTTGCCGCAGGTGGGGCCTGGCGCCTGGTGTGGCAGGCTGGCAGTGCTTTGACACCGCTCCACTCACCTTGCCTGCGCCCGGCAACGAGCTTCTAGTACACTACTGTCAGGCAGAGTCCTGCATACCGCTCGATCCCTCAGACCAGCGCTGCTATCTAAAGTGGTGCTCACTGCCTGTCGGATGCTGGAGTAAGCTTTGTCAACAGCACTGCTGCTGAGGCCTCTTGTGTCCTGCTGCACGGCACGCAGGACACGGTGATGTGCTTGTGCAGTGGCAGGCAGGCTAAGACTGAGCACACCTCTTTCAAGTTTTCCATGCATGTTTGGCTCCTAGTTAGTATGTCAAGCTGGGGAAGCATGTCAGCTACCTTGTGAGGGCATGATGAAGGTTTGCAGTTGGACCATGGCGCGACCAGTCACCAGACTGGCATACTAGCACCCTGCTGCTCCTAGTACCCTGCTACTGTGCAAACAGCACTCTCATTCAGCGCATGGGCACAGCGCTGACCATGCAGATATGGAGTTGCGCTCTGACCTTTGGCTTGGTGCGGCGGCGCAGCTGCAGCGCCTGGCGTGCGGCGGCGAGCTGCTGACGGAGCCGCTCCGCGGACCGGTCATCCGCGCGCTGGAGCTTGAGCGCAAGTGCCGCAAGTGGTGCGCCGCTGGCACCGTTCCTGCAGCCGATGCAGCGGGGTGTCCAAACGGTGACCCCGCCTTGTTGCATGGCGCAATCCTGATGTCATGCATGCGTGCAGGTTTCCCACTGCAGGCACGTGCGCCTTCTTCGAGGCGCTGGGCGCCGAGTGCGCGGCCGCTGCCGGCCCAGGCGCGTCGCAGCGCGCTGGTGCCAGCCCGAGCCCCACCGCCAACGGGGCTGCGGCGCCCGCGGTGCCGGCCGCCGCCGCTGCAGCGCCTGCAAGCGGATCTTCGGCGGGAGAGGGGAGAGGCGCCGCGGCAAGCGATGCCGCTGGGTCAGATAAAGCCGCAGGCAGGGAAGCTGGCGGTGCCGTGGCGGGGTGCTCAGGCGCCGCGGCAGGCGATGCTGCGGGGTCAGCTGGAGCAGCACCCGCGGGCGCCGCCGCCGCTGGGGGAGGGTCCTCGGCGGCAGCGCCAGCGACGGCGGACGGGGAGGACACACAGCCTGCGGCGGTGACCCCGCGCAGGGGCGCCAAGCGCGGCCGGCAGAGCGCAGGCGTGCACTTCCGATCTTTGAAAACCATGCGTGATCACATTGTAATCAACATGTGGTTGGCGCACTGGGGGGTTAACGTGCACATCTGTCATATGTGTCAGCCCAGCCACAACATTCTTCCCGTATATATAGCCACCAGGAGCCCGGCTAGCTGTGGTGCCGCTGTCCTGCACAAGGTGTGGACTGGTGCGTATGTTACTAAAACAGCGTGACATGGAACTGTGATTGGCGCAGATGCCCGCAAGGCGACGCCGCGCAAGTCGGCGCGCGTGGCCGACCGGGCCGCTGCGAGCCACGGCTCCAACGAGCCGGCTCCGGAGGTCAACGCTCTCGGTGGCCAGGATGCTGCAGCGGAAGGCAATCCGGGAACAGGGCCTGCACACCAGCTTTGCTCGCAGCTGCCAGAGCGCGTCAGCGAGCGTGCACCGGCAAGCCCCGAGCAGGGCCCGCATGCGCCACCTGGGCAAGCAACTGCCTCTGCTGCCGGCAACAGTGAAGGATGTGCGGAAGCGGGGAGAGCTGAAGGAGGCAGCGGGCATGCTGGCAGTGAGGCAGCGCGCGCGGAGGCTGCAGCTGCAGCGGGATTCAGCACTGATGCGCAAAGGGGAGGGACGTGTGGCGCGGCTGGCGGCCCTGCAGCAGCGGCCACGGTGGTGGCCGCGCTGCTCGCTGCCAAGGTGCGCTTGGACCACCAGCGTGACGCTATATCCGTGCATGTTCTGTCCCAGCAGGCACCAAGTCAGGTGACAGGCTCACATCCTACAGCTACTCACACCACGCATCATCAGGCAGCATAGAATGATGCTTCAGTTGTCTGTGAATGATGCTGCAGTCATCTGCACTGTCATTGGTCTTGCGCGCTCACGAGAGACGCAAGTGACTCAGCGCGGGGTTCAACTCAGGTGCGACACGTCGAGGCGGAGGCGTTCGCGATGCCGGCGGTGGGCGGGCAGGTGCCGCCACTGTTCGCGGTGCTGGAGCCGCCCGCGGGGGCCGCGGACGACTCTGACGAGGTCGTGCTGGTGGCGGAGGTGCCCGCATGCGCTGCGCAGGCGCGCGAGCCGGCGGCCGAGCTGTGCTGAGGTCGCCGGGCATGTAGATGTTTGTTCCTGGCCGGCGCTGGGGTGCATGACCTTTGCGCTTGAGATTGAAGGGGCTGTGTGCCTGTTCACCCTGCGTGTCTCTCCCGCTTTGAACACGTGTGCTCTCCTGTCTGAGCACGTTTGTTCTTTGCCCCTCATTGCATATGCTTGCTTTGCGCATGCTGAAGGTCAGTCTGATACGGGTCACTCGTCTGCAAGCGCGTGATGCTGTCATGACAGCTCACACTTTCTTTGCAGCACTGGTGCTGGATCAGGCGTGATACTTTTAAAACACAAGGGCTCCGCTGGCATACCCAATAAGACACGTTTCCAGGCAGCCTCATGATGCTCGTTGATAAGTGGTAGCCCTTGGCGTCCTTGATGGTTCCGGCACAGTGGCGCATGATATAATGAGGTACCAAGCTAGCTTCCACTCCTGATCACGCTGCCAGCCTAGGCGCGCACGATGGGACGCACAAACAGTCCATGGCGCGGCTTGATGGAGAAGGGGCTCCACAGCTCCAAGGGAATCTGGCCAGGAAGCAGCTCGAATGTGAACCTGCGCCAGCACGCCATGGCTTTATATCAGCGCCGAGCCATGTAGCTTGTGACACCTACTCAGAAGCATGTGCTTATAATGCGTGCGTGTCAGCACACCATGCAGGGCCTGTGCTGTCCAGCGTGGCCCAGATTGCATGCAGACAGCCGACGGAAGTACATTTGTTTATTCATGAGGGCTGCTTATGCACCACCTCATCCCTCCCAATTCACAATTACAAGAAGCAGCCTTGTAGCATGAGTGGAGAGCTGCATGCTGCTAGGCTTGCAGCATCATGAAGGTTGCTGCTGAGGTGTGCAGAGCTTCAATCCCAAGGCGTTTGCAATCATGATGTGCGCATCTCGTGCGGGCTACGCGCCGCTGGTAAAGACGCAGCAGGACGATGCGGCCCTCCTCGGCGGCAAAGCGCCGGCCGATGCACGCGCGCGCGCCGTCGCCCCAGGGGTTGAATGCGCGGCGCTGCGCGTCGGTCACCTCCGCCGCGTGGCCCGCCAGCCAGCGCTCAGGCATGAACTCGGCTGCTCGCGGCCAGATCGCGGGGTCGCGGTGGATGGCGCAGATCACCGTCTGCGGGCGTGCAGGTCGCTCAGCGCGCCTCGAAAAGGGCAGGCTTTCACGGCAAGATTCCACAGCTACTGCGAGGCCACCGCAAGGCACTGGTCAACGCGGCCTTGTATTCAGGCATTTCGGCTTACACCATGGACGCCTGCCGCTCGCACATGCGTCTGCCACTCGCACATGCTGAGAAGACGCCCTGCGACATGGAACAGCTCCGTGCCTGCAGCGCGGTGCCCTTCGGGATGAAGTGGCCGCCGATGCGCTGGTCGGCGGCCGCCTCGCGCAGGATGCTCACGCCCGGGCCGTACAGCCGCAGCGACTCGGTCCAGCATGCATCCAGGAACGGCAGCGCCGCCAGGTCCGCGAGCGTCGGCGCGCGCGCGCGGCCGAACGCGTCCACCTCCTGCCGGCCGGCCGCGGCGGCGCTGGAGCGCTTGCGCCGACCTCGGGCCGCACATGGCGAAGTGTGCATGGAGGAGGTGCGACTGCTGTGCGTAACACGCCTACCATGCAACACAGGATGCAACAGGGACTGCATGCTTGATAGAAACATGGCAATCGGCATGGCAGCTGCCTCCAACCCCATACCCAATCAATTCTCCCGCGGATATGTGCCAGGTCAAAAGTTGCGGCAAAGGTAACAGCAGCGACTGCTGTGTGCATGTCATTGCACAGACGCTCATGTCCAGGGCCCCCTGCACCGTTGGAGGGTCGTATCATTTAGGTGCATTACTGGTGGGCCGGCGCGCCCGCAACAGCGCAGCCTGCGCCGCCGGGTGCGCGGCCAGGCAGTGCACGCAGAAGGACATGGCCGCCGCCGTGGACTCCGGCGTGCCCACCAGGAAGCTCATCGCCTGCAGCCGGTACCCCATTCGGCGAATGGCATTCGCAGCCTCACGGCATGCCATGATGCACCCTCCCGGCCCATTGCTTCTCATACTGGCACGCCTGCAAGTAGCATGCGGGATGGAGCTACACTGCCTGCAGCTCGTCGTGGTGTGTATGCACAGCTGCGCTGCTGCAGTCCAGCGAAGGGCCAATGCCGCAGCGTATGTCGCAGCCCTGGGCGCCAAAGCACGCTGATGGCGTCGCCGTCTGCGCAGCTGCTCGCGGCGCGCGCTGGGCGGATGCGCCTGCTCCAGGGCCCGCCGCCGGCGCGGCGCCCGCGCCAGCGCCCGTAGGCGACAGCGCAGCGCCCATGCCAGCGCCCGTAGACGACAGCGCAGCGCCTCGTCGTCGGACAGCGCTGCACCGCCGCGCACGCCCTCGTGGTGCCGCGACGCCAGCAGGTGGGCGATGAAGCCGCCGGGCGGCGTGGGCGCCCGCGCCTCCTCCTCGCCTGCATTGCTCTGGAGGTCTCAGGGCTCCTTGCCGCCAAGGGATGGTGCCAGCGCTGCATGCCTCCCCTTCAACACGACTGCCTGTGGGCCCTGTGCCCGAGCGCCCGGTATGTGCGTGAAGGGCTGCCTGCCTGCCTGCGGAATGTATTCGTACAGACGGCGCAGGGCACAAAGCATGTCACACACCGGATCACTTTTCTGTGCAGAATTTGAGTCTCCCAGGCGGGCTGAGTCACAGAGACTTGTGCCCGGTGCCAGGCGCACCGTCGCCGGCGGCTGCATGGGCCATCATGCTGACGCTGGCGGCTGTCCTGATCTTGGCAGGCCCGTCGCACGTCCCTGCGGCCACTCGAGCGGCCGCCGGGGGCGCCAGCGCGAGCTCTGCTTTGACGCCGCGCAGCACGTCCTCGCACGTGCCGCGCAGGATCAGGTACGATGCGAATATCTGCAGCATGCGCGCCACACCACTGCGTCTCAGTCAACGAGGACCAGACAGGTGGCTCTGGCCCTACACCCTGATATGCAGGGCAGGGTGTGGCGCAGCGCACAGCCCCTGTCTAAAGTCAGGGCCCAGGCTGAGATCAATGTGTGCATGTGCAGCAGGCCCGGCTCTGGTGCATGCCGGATGCAAAGCCGCCCTGGATTCATACGGTCAGGGCTAGGGTACGCACCCGGCGGATGGCAGCGTCCGGGAACAGCTTCACCAGCACGCGCAGGAGCGGGAAGGCAAAGGGGAACAGGGCGCCGGCCGTCAGATAATGGCTCCGCGCGCCGTCTGCGCACGCCCAGCCAGTCCCTCAGCAAGCCCGTGTCGGTCTACAGCTCGATGCTGACGTGCCGAGGAATGAAATAGGGAGCAGAATGATGGCTGCTTGTGCATGCTGTGTGTTGCTGCAGCTTGCTGCCGGAGCCATGCATGTGACGAGGTGCGCAGTGCGAGCACCACGCGCATTGCGAGCGGCACCGCAGCAGCTGCAGCGGCCGGGCATGTGCAGCGCGTGTGCGGCGCGCACACTCGATGTCCATGAGCGTCTGCATGGCGGTCACGAGCGCGCTCGCGCGCTGCGCGGCGGGGCTGCCGTCCTCGTCCTGGGCATGCATGTCCACCCTGCGCGCGCAGGAGCATCGGCGCGAGGCCACGTCTCGCCCCGCCACTCAAAGACGACAGCGTCTCACCGAGCCGTGCGCGCGCACCGAGCGCCGCCGACCTGTCTGCTGCCTCGCAGGGGCGCAGGGCGAGCGCGGCGGACTTGCCGCACCATGTGTGCGCGCGAGCGCTCTGTGCTTGCACAAAGTACAGGGTGCAGCAGAGGTCGACCTCCACCACGAGTTTTATTAGGTTCAATATAAGGTTGTACACGGTTTTCTAAAGCCGCAAGCGGTCGCGCCGCGCGCCCGAACACGGCAGCGCCGACCACGTCGACGGCCACGCGGAAGAACGCCGCGAGCATGTCCAGCTCGCCGTCGGCGGCGGCCACGGCGGCCAGCCGCTCCGCCAGGCGGCCGGCGGCCGCGTTCATGGCCGGCGCGTAGCCGGCGAGGCTCTCGCTGGACAGCGTCGGCTGCCATGCGCTCTGCAGGCTGCGGTGCAGGTCGCGGCTGCGCGCGCGGCGGTGTACAGCTTTTGCGCGGCCCTGCTGGTGTCCCATGGCATCTGCCGTCCTGGCAGCAGGCCTGGCTGCGAGGACTCTTTCATGACAGCAGCGGCTGCACGCGTTCCTGCCGCCAGCGTGTGAGGGCGCGGCCGCACAGCACCGTGGAGCTTGCCCGCTGTTGCTGTTTTTGAGGGCATGCGCCGGACGCGCAGCGCGCCATGGCAAAACTGCATGCTCCGTACCCACAGCTAGGGCGTCCGAGCCGGGGCAGTCTGGGCGCTCAGCTGCATGCAACCAGGCGTCAAGCCAGGTGCATGCACGCCCTCGACAGCGTTTCATCCACCAGCACAGCCTGCTGCTGGCGGGCGGCGCGCCGCGGGCGCGCACTCGCGCGCCGTGGTGATGGAGCTGAAGAAGGACGCGTTGTCGGCCGCGCTCTTGAGGTCGCCCAGGTGCGGGTACGCGTGGCGGTTGGGGTTGCGGCTCACCAGGCGGCCCAGCTCGGGGTCCGCCACCAGCACCACGACGCGGCTGCCAAACCACACCTGCGGCCGCGCGCCGCGCCTGCAGCCAGGCGGGGCGCCCGACCCTGCTCGCAGCGCGCAGCGCGGGCCGCTTGTGGACAGCGAAGGCGTCAGTGTTCTGCCTGGCGTGTGGGTCACCATGCCCCGGTCGCAGCATGCAGCAGCACGCTGAACGAGAGCTGCGCGCCTTCCACACTTTGCCGTACTTGGGGGCGTGCTTGAGGTAGTACATGGCATAGGACAGCCTTGTGATCTCCCCCAGGTTGCCGGTCAGCCACCGTGGAGGTCCTGCATTCACACAGGCAAGTGCTTGGGGGTGCCATCAGCAGACAAAAGTCCCAACACAGTGGTTTCTCATACCCGGGATGCTCCTGTACCTCCAGCGCTGCAGCGGGCGGTATCCATATACCGCCACCTGTGTGCACAGGCGTGCAGGCTATGTCGCGTCTGGAGAGCGAAAGCAGTCACCCAAATTCGGTAGGTCCCAGAGGGAGGAGTGCGCTCACACACAGTGCCAGTGTCAAAGCAGCGTACAGCGACATCGGTAGGTTTGCAGCGTGTGCCTGCGCAAGACAGGCTTAGCTGGATCAGTTTCCTTAAGCGCTGCAAGTCAACCTGCAGGACGTGGCAGACACAGTCGTTGCAGAAGCACGGGAATGACGCGCCCACCATCAGTCTGGGCAGCATTGCAGGGACGTTCAACATATCAGGGTCCTGCACTCGTACAGCAACCACAAGCGCTGGGCAGCACGACTCCTCCTGGGTCCTACGGCTTCTCAGTGTGAGGTGACGACGGACGTCGACATGGCGCTTGGATGTCTGTACCAGCGCCTCCCAAAGAAAACAGGGTAGGGGAAAGCAGGCTGAGCAAAATGGCCCGTCTTCTGGTCAGAGTGCGGAGCCATGACGCTGCTTTGCGCACTGTTATGTGCAACGCCAAGCCCGCTACATATGCAGCAGAGCTGAGGAAGCTCCGCTGCCTGCAGTGTGAGATTTGTAGTTTTGGCTTGTGCAGCGTGAGCAACAGCGAGATTCGTTGGGTGACGGGCACAGCGGACATGCGTGTCTGCTCAGGTATCGAGAGCAGCCGTGCATTGCACACAGGCCCGCTGTGACTGTAAAACAAGCTCCTGTAACACGCCAAGGCAGGCCGGTGTCCCGTGCTGGGAGGGTGAGGGCATGCCTGGCGGTGGGAGGCGCCCTCTGCCTGCGTGCGCAGCTTGGTGAGCAGGTCGCGCTCGCGGCCGAGCTCCTCGCCGCGCCGCCGCTCCGCGTCGACGCGCAGCCGCAGCGCCTCCGCCTCGCGCTCCATCGCCGCCACGTCCGCCCTGGCGGCGGCAGAGAGCGTATCTGAGCTCAAAGTGGACGCTTCCTGCATGCGTCTTGTAAGGAGCACTCTGCTGGCTGCACAAACAGCGCTATGACATGCGCCTCTCATGGGTCTCATCTGGGCTACAAGTTGACAGCCTGGACGATGTTTGTATGTAGTCTGAACATGACCGGGGCACAGCCGCGTATGTGCCATAGTTCGTGTGCGAGCAGGAGCGGCACCGCAGCTCGTCGCGCGCGCGCTCCACGTCCGCCTTCTGCTTCTCCACCGTCTTGAGCTTGGCCAGCGCCAAGTCTCGCACCTTGGCAGCCTGCGCGCGGCCCCGTCCTGCTATGCAAGCACTGCCTTGGCAGCATGCATGCGGTATCATGTCTGCATGCAAATTGGAGAGGCATTTTGCATGTTTAACGGACTCGCTGCCTCATGCATGAAAGCCACATGTGTCCTTGACATTGTACGTGCCCCTGTCCCAACTCACAAGCATCATCTCAGCCACGATGGATGAAACTCACAATAACAACAGACGATCAGGCCGCGCCTTGGCCGCCTCGGAGCGCACGCGGCTCATCGCGTCCTCCCCCAGCCGCAGCGCCACCGCCTTCTGGCTGTTCTCCGCCAGCAGCTGCGTGTTTGTGTGCACCTGCCGCATGCCACACTGCTAACGGCGCTGCTTGCTAGGGACAGGACCATACAGGCTGCCACACGTGCGCTGCTACAAGTGCACTGCCAGCAACAACATGAGCACTTGAGAGTCCTGCGCAGCCACATCATAGCAGCGCATGAGCAGGGTCAGGCATAGCAGAGTCAGAAGCCCATGCGAGTTGCAGGAGGGGCAGACCTGCTCGGCCAGCTCGCGCTGCAGCTTGGCGCCGCGCTCGCCTGCTGCATTGGCCTCTTTGGCTGCGTGCTCGGAGGCCGCCTGGTGCACAAGCGAGGTGCGTCAGCATTCGGTGAGACAGGAACGCCACTGACACAAAAAGCTTAACGTCAGCCAGGCTCTTGCGCCAATGGCCTGTACGTATGAGGCGCTTTGAACTAACATTCATGTCAGCAGCATGTTGAATAACAATAACACATGCAGTCTGGCCCCGTATGTGCTACACCTGAGGAAGCACTTCACAGCACTGATGTGGACAAGGTGCAGGGGCGGGCCTTGGCCTCGCGCAGCGCCTGCTCCAGGCGCACGACGTCCTCCTCGGCGGCCGCGGCCGCGGCCTGGCGCGCTCGCGCCTCGGCACCGCGCGCCTCCACCGCCGCGCGCGCCTCGCGCAGCTCGCGCTCCGCGCGCTCCTTGCGCCGCTGCTCCCTGCGGCATGTTCAGTAGTGACAGCTCTTCACGAGGCAGGTCTGGTCGTTGAGGAATCATGGTGTGATAATGTAGAGAAGATCCTGCATGCCCTTGCAAGTTCCGTGAGCCAAAAGTACGAGCGGTGTGCATGCGCCGCACTCTGCCACTACGTACACCGTGCGAGCACCCTCCAGTGCTTCGGCTACGCACCACACCGAGCACACCTTGTGTGTTGTGTGTGTTTGTGTGTTCTATGCAAATGCGCACTGCCAGGCGATGCGGCGCGCCTGTCGGTGTCCGCGGCGCGCGCGGCGGCCTGGTCATGCAGGGCCGCCACCTGCGCCTCCGCATCGGCGCACACGGCCTCCGCCTCGCGCAGCCGCGCGCTCAGCGCGGCCGTCTCCGCGCGCACCGCTGTGATCGCTGTCACCTGCAGGTAAGGGACAGGGGCGCTTGCCTTGCCGTAGCCCTAGGACAAGGCCTGCCGCAGGCGCGCTGGCCAAAGTGGCAGCTGCGCTTGCAGATGCCGCATTCCCTAGAGAGCTTCCGCTCTGTCCGCCCTCAGGGTCCTGGCAGGGCCCGCTTGTGCCTACGTGTCACAGTCGAGCTGAAGGTGACGGTGCTGTTGCCGTCGCTCGGGGCACACGGTGCTTGCATACGTATCAGCTTGTGTAATGACAGCCACACACAGGGACCATTTCACGCATGCAACTTGCGCTCGGCCAGAATAGCACCGCGCTGGCACTTCAGCTTCGTGCTGAGGATGGACGCGTGTCCGTCCTGTGCATGAGGCAGCCGCGCGCAGGGCCGCGCGCGCCTGTGCGTCGCGCTCGGCCAGCAGGGCGTCGCGCTGGCGTAGCAGCTCGTCGCGCGCGGTCTCCTCGCCTGCGCTTAGGCCCGTGCCGGCCTCCACCAGGCGGCTGAGGTCGGCGACTTCCGCACGCAGCGCGGCGGCCTCGCCGCGCGCCGCCGCCTCCTGCGCGCCGCACACGCATGCGTTCTGACCGGCATGACCCAGTAGCTGCATGCGAGGGGCAGCATCTGCGGCCACAGGCCAGAAACTTGAGCAGCTTCAGCGGCCTCCTGGCCCATGCACACGCCTTGATCAGGCCGTTTGGGGTCGTCAAACTCTGCTAGAGAGGTCGACCTCATGCCTAGCCCCGCCGCTCCGCCTCCAGCGCCGTGCGCGCAAGCGAGCTGATGATATGGCGCTGCTGAGCGCTGATGCGCAGTAGTCCATGCGCTCAGTCCATGCGGTCAGTCCGACTCACGCGCGGCTGCAGCAGGACCTCTACTAGGCAGACCAACACAGCGAACATGTCGCACACTTCACCGGCGTCCGGAAGGGCGGAAGGGCAGCGCCTTGTCAGCGCTGGCGTCGACCAGGCGCCAGGCCTTCTCGATCTCCGCCTTGAGCGCGGCGATGGCGGCCGCGTCGTCCTCGCCCAGCCGCAGCGCGGCCGCCACCTTGGCCGCGCTGCCCACCAGCTCCGCGCCCAGCTCGTGGCAGCGCTTGGTGAGCCGCCGCTCCGTGTCTGCCGCGCAGCAGCTCCGTGGCGTGGTGCCACGCGCGGCTCGTCGCAATCGTGCTTGAGCCTGCGGTGCGTCCCTCCACAGCAGGCGAGGCTGAACGCTGGCAGGCATGCGTTTGTGTGGAGCGTGAGCGCCTGTAACTGCCGCTGTATACACCTGGTATACAGCAGCAAATCACTCAGGCACGTATGCTGTGCCACGTCCCTGTCGCTTCCACATCGAGCGCCCTAGCTGCGGCGCAGCCGCAGCGTCAGCCGAGGGCCGCGAGACCCTGACCTGCATGTCGCTGGCAGCCTGGCCAAGCTGGGCACCAGGCGCGCTCGCACCGTGCGCGCCGCGCACCGCCTGGAACAGCTTGGCGTACTCCGACCTGAAGCGCTCCAGGCTGCCGTCGTCCGGGAGCGCGCGCAGCACCTGAGCGCGCGCAGCACCTGAGCGCGCGCAGACCGGCGCCTGCACTGACACGCCCGGCCGCGGCAGGGTGGGGCCCTGCCACTGCAGAGCGCTATGCGCGCTTCTTGCGCCCTCCTCATAGTATGCAGAGAGCTTTGACCAGTCGCACAGACCACAAGTAGCTTGGTAGTGCGTAACCTCTCTGCCTCTGCAAAGCGATACGCCGCAGTGCTACTCTTATACAAAAAGTGTGCGTCTGACCAAGCCAAGACGTCTGCTGTGCTGTTCCAGTGGTGGTGTCTCCCTGCCCAGGTTGCGCGCCTCGCGAAAATCTTGCTCCATCGCGTCATAGTCCTGTGGCTCCATGCTCAGCACCTGACCCGCTGGCAGCTTAGCCTCCATGACCTCCGCTTTCTCCGCCATGGTCCTCCTCACGTCGGTAGCGACGCTGACCTGCTCAACCTCCAAAGTATCGAAACCGCTGCAGACCCTGACCCTGGAGGTTCTGTTAGTCTCTGCCTCTTGAGGTCTAGCCAGTCCTACCTTTGTAGAACACAGGTGAGTGAGACAACGTCGAAGTGAGTCATTCACCGTGTCACCCTTGCATTACCATGCTTAGACCTTCCAACAGCCCTCACATCCCTCCATGTACACTGTCTGGCCATGCTCCATTCACAGTATAGCAACGCACGTACGTCTCAGATGTGACAGCGCTCTGTAGTGTTGCTAACAACTTTGATTTGTGGTCAGTGTCCAACTCCCAAGTGTGCTCTTGATAAGCAATTTGGTGCAAGGTGCATTCACAACTCAAGTAGGACCGGCATCTAGGCACAGCTGCGCGGCTGCTAGCAGATGTGAGGAAACAACCCAAGGCCGTTCAGGGGCCCAGTGCGGCTTTAATGCACATGATCATTCAAAGTGATATGCACACACTCCCCATATATTTGCATGGCACACTTCTGAGGCACCTGAAGCTGCTCAGCCTGAGCAGCTCGCCATTTGCCCAGCGCTATTGCCAGCTTCTGACAGTGCTAAATACACCCCCAAAGGTACAACTCAACTTCGGGCAAGGCACCATCACCGTCCGCGGCAGCAGCAAGCCAGTCAGGCATGCTGCGAGGAGCATGCCTGATGACCCATAGGTGCCCGCTCAGCAGCACGCAGTCGAGAGGGTCATAGCCTGCTCGAGCGCCAGCAGGCTGGCCAGGCACGCCGTGAGCAGCACTCCAGGCGCAGGCAGAATATATGAACACACACGCCCCGCGAGTTCTGGCAGCCTCGTTATAAAAAGCAGCGGCGGCTCGGGCGCGCAACCTGCTGCCACAGGACCAGTGAAGGCGGCACGTGGTCAGGGCCCGGCGGCCCGCTCGGGCGCCAGCAGGCCGACCAGGCACGCCGAGAGCAGCATGTCCGCGTTGACCCACGCGTGGTACTTGTCGAACAGCGCGCCCGCGTCCCGCCCCGCGCCCTTCAGCAGCCACGCCGCGCCGCCCGGGTGGAAACGCAGGTAGGGCGTCACGTTGTACACCTGTGTGCGACGAGTGCCGCCTGTGAGGGCTGGGCAGGTCTACCCGGCATGGCCGCACGGCCGCGGCACGCCGCCCGGGTGGGAGCGCTGGTATGGGGTTGCACGCAAGCCTGCCAGTGTCGGGTGTGTCACCGCTGGGCGCGCGTGCTCTCTGGCCGCGCCGCGCCCTGCTGCGCTGACAGCCTGTGGCAGATGGACAGCAGGCCGGCCTACTGACAAGGCTGGCTCACGTCACGACGAGCCGCTTGCCCCTCGTGTCAGGAGCACTGTGTTGCCGCACACCGCCGCTCGCATGACTCGCAGCTGCAGTACACAGAGCTTGATCGCTCGCCAGGCCCGGTCATAGGGTCAGGGCCCCGTCGCGCCGCGCCGCACCTTGCCGCGCAGCGCAAGCCACGCGTCCTCCGGCGTGTTGTGCCGCGCGACCTCCGCCAGCGTGATGTCCCGCCGCA
>JAABUV010000752.1_pt1 | contig 48920 bp, 50 predicted proteins | sample 5559971 | NCBI WGS metagenome assembly JAABUV01 (sample SAMN10711881, study PRJNA513362) | rock metagenome | isolation source: Antarctica rocks | place: Antarctica: Victoria Land, Knobhead nord | collected 2015-12-19 | reverse complement strand
GACAAGTATACTCAGCAGTAGTGAGATCAGAAATTGCATTCGAAGCGTCAGTCTGACATCAGCGCGACAAGAAAGATGAACTGTCGAGCAAAGAATGCAGACTAGAAACACTTCAGAATCAGACTCTGCATCACGTAGCAGAAGCATTCAAAAGAGTAAACATTGAAACTTTAGAGACAGAAACATACACAAGTTTGCTACATGTTCATCTGAACATGCTATAAAACAAGATCACGTTACACAGTCAAGTCAACAATCGAACGCAAGAGATCAGACAAGCATGCAAACTAATACGCGCTCGCTTGACGAGAGTTAATCGCATCATTTCTCGCTTACTTGTCATCAAGAAAATAGTACTTCTGAATGTCTTCATTCAAGAAGATGCAAAGATACAGTTGAGATGCAGATGACACATTCTCTTCTTCACAATGATTTTAACAAGCGATAGCATCGCAATAACGCAGTATCACAAAGATCAATGAAATCAACGATGAGAAAAGTACAGAGAATGCGTCGCAGACATCAACATAATCTCAGCACAAAGATTGCATCTGAGCAATAAGATGATAAAGATGCGTGATGATCTTCAGAAAGCAGAAAGCATTCTTGCAATGCACATCAGAATCAAACGCATAGATCTGAATGCTTATCTGCACTCTAGAAATGTTTCAGACACAAATAGCTTGCGATGCAACTGCGAATGAAGTCATTAGACGACGAAGCATGTACTTATGCACTGCTTGAACTGATCGCATCTGCGATCAAGAATGTTACAAGATGCTGACTTTTCAAACTATTGAATAATCGTCGTCATCATGAAGAGTCTCAGAGCAATAGCGAAGATGATGATGAAAACAAAGCTCTTGAAGCAATTTAAAGTGACTAGAACACTCGTTCTCTAACGTGCAATCAACGCGAACAAATTTGATACATAGTCTCAAAACTCACTGTTTCAACTGCGTGAAGCAATCATGTAGACTGCAAGTGATTTTCTATCTCAGAGAGTTTTGTTCACTCGATACAGATAGCATAGAATCTCTCATGAGTTGACTTAATCGATGTCACAAGAATGTATGAATTTATTATTATTATTATGTTTCTGATCTATCAGAATATGATGTAGCGCGAATCACATTAAAGCGAGCAGCATGATTAAATTGATTTGAAACATCATGTAAGACAGCTTGAAAAGCTCTGTCTGAATTTATTTTCAAGACTTTGTCATCTGTGATGTAAATGATAGTATTTATCTCAGTGTAGCTGATGTCATCTTTGAGAATGTTAATTTACATCTGAAATGAAACATTATAAAATTGATCTTTGTCATCATGTAAATTGTGATCAAGTACATCTTTGATTGAAGTTAAGCTTGTTTTTGAAGTCTCTCTTGAAGTGATCAGATTCAAGTGTAAATTCATCATTGCATGAAGTTCAACATCTTTAAATATTCTGATGAATGACATGACTTCTTGTGACTGCAAAAACTCAGATGCAGATGATGTTCATTGAATTTTTACAATCTTGTGTATTATGATGAGTGATTAATCATCTGAATATGATGTAGAACTAGTTTGTGTATGAATGAAAGATGTGTTGATCTGTTTGATACATCTTTGTTCAGAGCATCTTTTATTGTAAAGCATTCATTAAATTACAGTGATTAAAATGTTGAAAATTTGATTTGTTTTGAAAGCATCAAACATAAGCATGTTGATCTTGTACAGAAATGATGTTAATTATTTATCAATGATAGTTGACTTCTTATTAAATCTGATGTGCTTGAGTGTAAATGTATGCTTTTCAATTCATTGCTCAACTTAATTTGTTAAATTCTTCAGCTGATATTTATCAATGTTTAAAATTCTAAGAATTTCTGTCATGTTTTTGAAAGTTGAACACTCATTATCAAGTTGAAAATTCTGATATCTGATAGTGATATTCTTTTTGAGACGTAAGCTAGTCATTATGATAAGTTAATAAAATCAGTTCAATAAAATAAATGATGATGATAAAATATTGATGTTGCTATTCAACTATGTAAGATGAGTTGACGTGATAAACTAGATGCATACTCAACTGATGTTAAATATGCAGATTCAATTAACTGAGATTAAGTTCAATAAACATATTTTAATCTTAATGATGATGCTCATTGAAAGAAACATATAATGTTAAATCATGATCTTATGTGATTATGAAAGCAAATTGAAAGACTCACATTAAATATGATGAATAAATAAATGAAAGATTAAGTTGTATTACATGCAATGAATGTGATACTGTAAAAGTTGAAACATAATGAATTTACTTTAGCTTACATTGAAGATTTGTGCTCACATGATGCGCATAACAGCTTAAAAACTAAGTTAGTTTATTGTTAATTAAAGTATATTGTATTTGTAAGTTGTTATGTCTATATTTCAATGTATATTATATAGTGATCAATGTTTCAATCTCTTTAACAGACTTAAACTAGCAGCAAACAAAGAATTTAAACATCAAAAAAGAATGTCATTTTCTGTGAAACATGTTTATCAGTCAATGAATATTATTTCTTGATCAGATCTATTTTCTTGCAATGCTTGCTTTTCTGCAAGATTTATTGCAAAAACTTTATTTACATTTTAATGATGTTTTTACTCTTCTGCAAAGTTTATTACTTAATCTTTGCTCATATTCTGATGATGCTTTTGCTCTTCTGCAAAATTTATTACTTGATTTTTGCTTGCATTCTGATGATGCTCTTGCTCTTCTGAGAGATTTATTGCTTAATCTTTGCTTATGTTCTGATGATGCTTTTACTCTTCTGCAGAATTTGTTACTTGATTTTTGCTTATATTCTGATGATGCTCTTGCTCTTCTGAAAGATTTGTTGCTTAATTTTTGCTTATGTATCAAGCTTCATTCTCATTTCATTATGATTCTTGCTCTTGAAATTGATGTTCTGTTTTTATGAAATTGATGAATTCTTGTTGATTAAAGTATTTCTTATAAACTTCGTTGATTGAGAACAGATTTTGAACATGTTGTATCATGTGTAAATTGCAAGCGTAATTGTGCTGAAGTTCATCATAATTATATAATACAACAAATAAGTTGCAAGCATGATTACAAACAGTCAGAAGATAATTGAGTTGAGATATGAAGTTAAGTTTCTTGATTTTCATCATACATAAAATGATGACAGAAGCTTCTTCATCTTAAAAAGAATTAATCATGTACACTTCAACATTTTGAACTTTTAAGTTTGAAACTAAGCTTCTTTTCAGTAACTAAACTTGTGCAATATATTCTGTGAGAATAATGATGTTCTTGATAAATATCTTGACTTCAATGTAGATTTTAACTAATTTGATTGCTACAATGACTTCAATCTTATTCTGCTTGAACTGAAATGCATTAACTCTTATGTTGATTTCATTGATGTTGAGAAATGTCAATGATCATTCTATTTTGCAAAAACTCTTCAATACAATGATTGCAATAATCATATTGAGTCAAAGTGAAGAATTAACTGAGAACTGCATCTGAGCTTTGTATCAGACAGTGAATACAATGTCATCTATGATGAGAATTGCGCAATACTGTTCAGTGAGAAGCATATGAAAGTATTCAAGCATAATCAGATGTTCAAATAAACTTTTGTTTATATAATGCATGAAGCAATTGTTCTTAATGTTTTCTTTTGTCAATCAAAGTTGCTCATCATCATCAAACATATGCATTGAATCGTTGCTGTAAGTCATAATAATAAAAATCTTTGCATTCTCAACTCTTGCAACTTTCTGAACAACAGCATGATCTTCTTTGAATTTTTTTAGCATAGTAGTGTTGAAATTGATCAGCGTGCAGATAACAATGCTTATATCATGCTTAAGAATATTCACATTTAGCTCAATCTTGATGCGCTGAAAGAATTCTTGATCTTTCATATCAAGAGTTTTTCTCATCTCAATTCTTTGAAAGTATGAGCAGAAAGTCTTAATAACAGTGTCATGCTCAATCTCATTGTTCATTTTATTAAGCTTGATATTGATAATTTTCTGAAGCATATGATGTTTAAATTTGTGATCTCACTTCAAGAATTGACGTGTGACATAAGAATTAAGATCTTCATAATTTTGTGAGACAACAAGATCTTTTTACGTGAAACTGTGTAGTAGAAAATAATAAGATAGCACTTTATTGATGATAAAACTAATTGTTAAGAAACGAAAGTGAAAGCTTGCAGAATTTTCATCTTCTGTCAAGTTGTTATCTTTATTCACTCGTTAATCTCTTTGATTTAATCTCGTGAGCTAGTCTTGCAGACATGCATCATTTATAGTCGATGAGATGCATTCTCACAACTGCATTTTCTCTTAAAGACTCAATTTTTGAATCTTCATAGTATTGTATTGTCTTCTTGTAACTGACAATGTAGCAATGACTTCTTCAGCGTTTTAACATCTGTATAAAAGTGTCATGAGTTGATCATGTTAATGAGCATAAACAAAGCTATTGCAAGATTGTTGATGTCAATTGATCTTAAGTCTTTGTAGCATCATTATGTTTTTCGATAGTTGATAGCGTAGCAATGATGTTTTTAACGCTTTAACATTGCTTCATAGAAAAGCATGATTGCATGATGAATCTAGTTTCATGCTTTCTTCAGCTGATGATGCATCACGCTGCGCAAGCAATGATTCAACATTTTATCGCTCACTCTTGAAATCATCTTACTCTTCATCTTTGACAATGAGAGAGTGAGTAGTTTTCTCTCTCAGCATGTGAGATTGTATCTAATAGTTGAGTAAAAATTCTCGCTCTTCTCATTTTTGTCACTTCTTGTCATTGCTGCGTCACTTTATCTTCGTCTTGTAAGTATTGACTGAAGCAAGCAGTGTGTGACGAGATTCACTGATGAATAAATAGCTTTCTTCTTCACTTCAATGTTCTCGCTTGCAATCGTTGATCGCTTCTTTTCTTTGCTCTTTCATGACGTTTGTCATCTTCTTTTTTAAAAAACATATGTTGCGTGAAATTTTGTAATTGTAGTTTAGTATCAATTTCTTAAACTTGCGTCTTTGCGCTTTTGATACTTTCTTAATCATGTTTCTTATATGATTTATCTCTCTTTTTTCTCTTTGACTTCTTTGCAGTTAACTGATGTACTTGTCTTTCTGTCTTGTAGTTCTCAATGATCTTCTTTGCATTGCTAAGATTTTTCATTGATTTTCAGAAGTTTTTGTAGAAAGACAAATCAACTCATTAAACTAAATACTCAATCTTTTCTTTCTTGATTCGCTGATTAAGTATCTTCTTTATCTCTTATTTCTCTTTCTCTTTTACAAGAATGATTTGCAACTTCGAATTCTTATCACGCAAGTGTCAGAATTTTAATAAAAAGACATGAAAGATCGAGTGAATTGCATCATATCTTTCAAATAGTTCAAGCTTATACGCTTGCGTGTCAATCTTCTTTAATATTTTGAATGATCTTAATTGTCTGTAATCAATCTTCTTCTTTGAACGAAGCATACAAATGTTTATACTTTGCAGAAGCACTTTGTCTTTCATCTGAAAGCTTGCAGCTTTATGATGAGCATTATAGTACTTTGCTTGCTGCTCTGCTACTCACTTTCATAGTCTCATTAGATGTTCTCTGATACTTCGTAGTCATTCTGCTCACTTTGTAATCAAGAGTGTTTTCTTCTTTAAAGCTCTGTTCTCAGATGTCTCTACAAAGCTCGCAATGTATTTCTTTAAAAGTTCATGTGAAGTTTTTTTGATACTAGCGTGTATGCTATTGTTATATGCAAACGTCATCATTGACAAAAGCTCTGATCAGTTATTCATCTTATAATTGAAATACACTCGCAAATAATGCTCAAGCATCTGATTTTATCTTTCTGTTTGATTGTTGATTTGCGAATGAAATGCAATGCTTAGCTTTCACTTCGCTTCAAGATGTCAACATAGAGTGATTCAGAAATGATTAATAAACAGTGAGTCTCGATTTGATATAATGCTTTGCATCATTTCATGCTGAGATACGAATTTTCATCATAGCAGATTTGTAAGTCTCTTAACGTTCAGATCTTTAATCATTGAAATATAAATTGCATGCTTAATCAACTTATTTATTATTATCAATATAGTATCGCTTGTTTTTTCGATGTATAAATTTTTCGCAGAAGACATATTTATTATGAAATTCATGATCATCATGTGAAATGAATTCACGTTCTCTGAAGATATAAACGTCAGCTTCTCATAGAACTTATGATGATGCACTTGCACTTGCTGACAGTCTGAACAGATGTGAACATATTTCATCATCTCTTTGAGCATTTTTGATCAGTAATATTTTCTTCTTATCACAGTCTTGATATGAGTGCATGCAAAATGATCTGCTTTAAGATCATCATGATTCATATGCAGAATCTCATCTCTTGTAGCAGAGTCATTGAATACATAGACTGCAAGATCACGACATAGCAGTTTATCATCTTTCATACTTTATTTCAAAAGCTCATTCTTTCTAGATGTGAATTGTTGATGTCACTTCTCATTCACAACAAAGATGTTTCTTTGTTGTAACTTCAGCAATCATGCAGTCATTGATTCACTCATCTTCAAATAAAATCTTTTCAACTTCATAATCTGATGAATCAAAAGTTAAGATGATGAAGTGTTTAAAATTCTGCAAGATTTAGCAAGTACTTTCTCATTTGAACATATAACTTAAGTATCTGCAATAATTGTGTCATTTAATTACGTCTTCAATGCTGCAAGTTTGATCACTGTTAAAACTTCTTCATTCTTTAGCAGCTCAGATTGACATTTCTGATTGCAAAGTTTATTTCGCAGAGTAGATAGAAAATAATCATTATTCTTCTTACTATCATTTGATTTCATAATGTTGAGTCTTCTTGATGATGCATTCGCAAAGTTTAATTTGTCTTTGCGATATTCTATATGAAAGTCAAACGCAGCTAATTTCTCAGCTCATTGCATTTATCATGCATTGAGTTTCTTCATCATCATAAAGTAACAAAGATTATTGTGATCTGTTATCACACATATGAGTCACTTGCTACTTTGAAGATAATGTTGTCAGTTTTTAAAATCAAGAACTATAGCATACAGCTTTTTATTATGCATATTTCATCATACTTCAACTTCTTTGAACTTATAACTATAGTATGCAATTGAATATCATTGATCAGTCTTGCTTTTCTGACTAAGCACGTCTTCAACTTTGTGATTTGACACATTGATCTTCATGTGAAAATCTGCATCTCAATCGTAGTGTTTCAAAATGAAAGCATTGACAAAGACTGCTTTCAATCTTTCAAAAGCTTTTCTTGCTTTCAACATCATTGCAAAGAGTGAATGCATCACTCTCTTCTTTGCACTCTTGATTAAATCTGTTAAGAGCGTGATGATTTGAAAGAACTTTCTTATAAATTGTTGATAAAATTTTGCAAATTTCAAGAATATGAGAATGTTTTTTGCAGACTTGAGCTCAGATCAGCTAGTGATTGCATCAATACAAGATTATTTCATCTGAATACTTCTTTGTTTTATCATGAATTTCAGAAAGATAACTTTGCTACGATTAAAAGTGCATTTTGACAGCTTGATATACAGTTGATATTTCAGTAACGCGCGAAGAATCTTACACACATGCTTTCAATGCTGCTCTTTCGTCTCAAAGTATACTAAGATGTTATTCAGATATATTATGCAGCAAATATTCATAAATGACTTAAGCATATGATTTATATAGAACTGAAAGATTGCAGAAGCATTTATCAGTTCAAAGAGCATCATCTGATACTCAAACTGATTATAGCATGTATGAAAAGTCGTTTTTCATTCATCGCTTTTGCAAATTCAAATGCAATGATAAATGTTGCAAATATCAATTTTGATAAAGTGTTTTGCATAAGCAAAGCGATTCAGCATCTCAGACAATAGAGACAATGAGTAATTGTTCTTTACTGTTATTTCATTGAGATCATGATAGTTTATACATAGACAAAGACTTTCGTTCAATTTCTTTATAAACAACACAGATGCTTCTGCAGAACTACTTAATGAATGAATTCATTTCTTCTTTAGCGCGCTGTCTAAATAATCTTGTATTGCAGCAAGCTCATCTTGTGTCATCTTATAAATAAACTCAATGCAAGACATTTTGCTCTTCATCAGATCAATGAAATGTTTCATCTGATCATGCATGTTTAGACTATCAGAAAGAATCTCAGAAAATACTTTCTTGAAATCTTGAATAGCAGAGAGTATCTCTGATTCTTTCGCTTGAAGCGCATTGCATCTTGCAGTCTGATGATCTGCGTTCTGTGATAAGTCATCTGTAAATAGCAGCTGATAAAGCAAAGCTACATAAGTCTCTTTTCTTCTTTTAGCTGCAAGCATTATCAGCTCGACAAATTTCAATGTCTTGCACAGACTAATTTATATTTGCTTTGCATGCTGAGTGTTGTTTTCTTAATACAATCAGCGACGCTCACGTCAGCGAATATTCAAGTTAATCACATTTAATCATGAGTAGTCAAGAATCATATCATATTTTCGCATGTTCACAGCATGAAACTCAGTATTTCAGCTCTTGCAAACTTTCTTATGATCAATCAACTCAATATTGATCTGATGTGTATCATAGCAGAAAATTCAACGATCATTAATCATCTGAATCTGTTTCAGAGTTGCATGATTCTTTGATAACTCATGCTCTTTTATTCATGATTGTAATATAAAGTTTTGCTCAATCTCAGAGTCAATAAGACAGTGAGCTTCGCGCACTTTCTCAGAGACATTTGTCAATACTGATATCATCAATGCATGTGACAATCATCTTTTCATAGTTATATTTAATGATTCAACAACAAACATCAAACTTTCTCTTTTCTCATCTTTTTATCATGATTGCAAGTCTCTTGTCTGAATGCGTAGTTGAAATTCATTGAATTATCAATCTTGTGTTTCAGCTTCTTGCATGATCAGCATATAAAATTGAATGAAGCAGCATTTTGCTTAAACTCACTGAACTTGAGTGTTGCATCGCTTTTAGACTGCATGCTTGAAGCAAAGAACTTTGAATTCTCTGTTGCAGTGATAAACTTCGTCTTTTCATGCGAGAATCAAGAGCTCTTCTGAGACGTTGCACTCTCACTTTGCTACAAATGTAACTTCAACAATGCATCAATATCTTACAAATGCAAGTCAATGTTTATAAGATGCTTTAACAGACTGACATAATTGATAGAGATGTATGAAATGCAAAGAAACTTGTTCATGATGATTTCATTAATTTTCATTCGTAAGTACATCATGCAAGTCTCGTTGAATATATGATAGTTTAAATCTGCATACAGTCTGATGAGATACTGTTTGAAATTCACGATGCTTTGATTGATTCACTGCTTTGCAGCTTCAAGTCAACATTCTGTTTAAAAGTTGCGAATTTCAGAATTGCTAAGTTTAGCATGCAAGTATTTAATGTAGTACTTTCAGTTGAATTTCTCATCATGATTATGCATGCTCATCACATGATTTCATCACTGATTGCAAGACTTCTCTGACAAGTATGATGCAAATCATCGCAGCTTCTCTTGTTTCGTGATGAAATCAGATGATGCTGTGACTATGAAGTTTTTGCAGTTTCGCAGTCAAAACATCAAGAAATCATAGTTCATGATGCTTTGCTCTCTAGACTTGCAAGATTAATTAGTACGCTTGCGTGCATCACTTTGATAATGATTATCACTATGTTGATGTCAATGATCAGAGATTGATCGAGTCTTTCACTCAAGTTTCAATACATGAAGTTGTAAGACAAACAGTACATTCTGCATCTTCAGATTCTTTAACTGCTTACATACTTTGCTTGTCAATCATCAAGAGATATAATTTGTCTGTTCATTAAATTCTTGCAATTCAAACTTCTCATCTGCATGTTCAAATGTGTGATTCTCAGATCTGTTTTGATGAGACGATAAATTCTCAGTGTGAGAGAAGTTATCACTTCTTTCGATCATGCAACTTCTGATGAGTCACTGCGTGTTTGACATTTCTTACTGAGCAGCTTCGTGCGAATGAAGCAATTAGAACTGTGAGACGACGAGATTTCTTTACGTGAAACTGCGTAGTAAAAGATAATAAGATAGCATTTTATTAATGATAGAACTAATTGCTAAGAAACGAAAGCAAAAGCTTGCAGAGTTTTTATTTTCTGTCAAGTCATTATCTTTATTCACTCGTTAGTCTCTTTAATCTAATCTCGTGAGCTAGTCTTGCAGATATACATCGTTTATAGTTAATGAAATGCATTCTCACAAATTCATATTGAATGAATTCTCATCACTCTTGAAATCTTCATAAATCATATTAACTTTTTCATTATTGATTTATACAATTGAAGAATCTTGTGTTTTATGCTGCTTGTTACTCTGTTCATTCTGTTAACTCTGAAATTACATCTTATTCATTGAACAATTACTCAAACTCATAACTTTTAAAAGCAGAGTGTTAAAACTGATCTGATGCAATTTGTATTGATAATATTTAATGTCATGTAGAGTTTTCTTGCTCTGATCGATAATTCAATGTGTCAGCTGATCATAAAAGACATCAGATAACTTGTAAGAGACATTTCACTATTGTTGAGCAAGATTGTTGTTTACTGAGTGAGATGTGCAACTGTCTTGAGTGATCATCTGATGTTCAGTGAACTGCAAGTGAAAACAAATGATTTTCTTATTCATCAGAATGATGATTTTGTTTTTCAATCATTGAAGCTGTTCATTCAGTTTGAGAATGAATGTATCAGTTATGTTGTTGAATAAACTCAACATCTTGACTTTCTTGCTCAGCTTTAAAAGTAGTATTGTGATAACAACATTCATCAATGTCTTTTTGATTTCAAAGAATTTCTTGATAAGATCAAAATCATTAAAAAGATTCTGAAAATATTGCATGATTAACATCTGAAACTTATTCAGCTTGATATTTTACTCAGCAAGAGTAGTTGAAAGATTTAAATCTTTGAAGAAAACTGATGTGAATTTGATATGAAGATTCTGACTTAGTATAATATTGCAAAAGCGATCGTTGTATTCATAATATTTCTCGTCAATATGAGCAGAATTGAGAATTCTAATTATCACTATTTTAATTCTGTCAAGCTTGTTAAACATGATTGAATGAACTGAGATCATATTTGATGCATTAAAAAGACAATACTGAAGTACTTATTTATCATCATTCTGTCACTCACATTCGCGAAGATTAAATGTTGACTTCAACTCAATTGAGCTTCAATCTGTCTTGATGAGAGAGTGATGAAGAGTTATGCTTACATCTGTCATGTTGAAGAAAATAAATGATTTGACAAGAATAATAGCAGTTCACTTGTCATCATTAATCTGCACTTCAAAGTGATTCTTTAAGTTAAATCAATAGTCGAAGTGATTGAAAAGATGCAGCAAATCAACATACTTCTTGTTTGTTCTTGTGAATGTGATGAATGCATGCAACTTGCAAAGCAATGTCTGAGTCTTTGCAATCAGTGCTTGCTGTGTCTTCATCGACTGTAGTTTAGAGAAATCTTCGATAAGTCAGCACTTCTTGTCATTGCAATAAGTGCATTGATATGATAGATAAATAGTTGAATGATTTTTCTTTGAAGTCACTTGTTTTACTTAAATGATGTCATGATGTCAGATCATTAACTCAATTTAGAACATAAATCATCAATATCTTAAATAATCTCGATTCATTGAATCAAGTCATCAATCTAGTCATCATCATCTTAATCTAGTTTCAGCAATTCTGTTTCAATCATTTCAGTTGTTCTGCAATCTTAAGTTAATAAAACTACTGTCTAGTCTTGATTCTGCTCAATTTATGTATATAAAAGTTGAGCTTTCATTCTTTTCTTTTGCTCTTTGTCTTTCATCTTGTACATTATCTGATGTATTGTTTTGTATCTAGTTCAAGTAATATAATAATCAATTCTTTATATTGATAGAATCTATGATTCAGTTTAATCTTTGACATTATGAAAGATTTACACTTCTTGCAATGTTTTCATACGTTAAAATCTCGTCTAATTACTTTTTCGCTCAAATGAAGTCACTTTACAATCTTTCAATCAACGATAAGCGTGTTGTTGAACAATTCACTCAAAGTGTGATTGAAAATTTAGTTGAGATCTTTCGCGCAATGCAAGAGCTTCAAAATCAAGTTCAATAACATGATGTTATCATTTTGTTTTCATTCATCATTTTCAGTTTTTCAATTTATATAAAATTGAATTCTTAGTTTCTTGCAATGATAGCTCAGATTATCATACAAATCTTGAATAAACAATCTTCTTTCATCATTCATCTTTTTGCAAATTCTGTTGCTGTCATCATCGCTTCTAGATTCGAGAAACTTCTCAACATATCTGAATATGAGAGAAACAAAGATTGATTGAATGCATGAGAGCAGAGTCTGATACAGCGCATGAACATGAACGATGATTATTATTTCTTTCATCGAGCTAAGATCATTTATGTTGAGTCATGACTTATCATAGATAAGAAGATTCACAATCTAATAAGTCAATATTGAGTCAATGATCTTTATATCATTTTTATCTTTGCAGATTAATAACACAAGTTGCATCATTGCTGCAACAATTCTTTGAAGACAGAAGATGCTCATTTATATCTTCATGAAACTCTGAAGCAAGACACGAATAGCTTTGTTGACTATTACAATCTCTTTTATTAAAAGAAAGAACATTTTTTGATGAAAATTTTTTCATTGATTGACTGTCTGAAACACAATGTTAATTATTTCATTCAAGTCATTGCTCTCTTCTGATGAAATTTCAATGAAACTTAATCATTCATTTTTCATCAATGAGTTCAAGCATTCTTTGATATTAATAAAAAGCTTCAGCAGCTTAAGCATCATCAATCTCGCTTTGTCTTCATTATCATTTCATTCATCAAAGTCAAGAACATCTCTGCATTAACTAGTAACTTTTTGAGTTCAAAAATCATCATTTTTGTGACTGTTATTTCAACAGTATTGTCGTCTTTTTCTCTTTCATTTCTCAATGAATCAATGAATTTAAGCTTTATTATTATCATCGTTTAAGATAAAATTCTGATCATTTCTGAGATCAAGAAAATCTGCAATAAGTGAAAGCTGTGCTACTACTGCAAGTTGCAACATTCAAGCAAAATCACTAAAGAATGCTCAAATAAGAAGTTTTTCACTTTGCATATCATAAACATTTATGACAATGATGTTGTCAATATAGATGAAGAAGTCTTGCTGTTTGTAAGAAAAGTTTAGTTTCTAAGCTAAGTTACGCTCAGAAATCTGTATACATATTATTTTGTCTACTAATTTCAATCTTCTCACTCTCACTTCAATCATATAGAAAGTTTTCTGCTAACTCTGTCTTGAAACTCTTTGAATTCAATTTGACATTCAAAGATAATCACATGATAGTATTCTGTATTTTACATCAAGCTTAATCTAAAGTTTTCACTCTTGCTCTGATTGATAGTGAAGTCTTTACTTATGTTTTTATGAATAAATTCTTTGCATAACAACATCATCTTTTCTTGCATCAATTAATTCATTCTTGTAGACTTCAAGAATTTGATGATCAAGTCACTTTAATCAATGACATTATTCATGTTGTTGAAATCACAATGATTCTCGATGAACATATCAAAAGACTATTCTTTTATATCATTGAATTAAGTTAATATTTCATCATTATGAGTCTATCATGACTTCATCATCATGTCATTGATGTCAATTTTGAGCACAATATTCTCATCTTGTTTTTCTTCTTTTGTCTTAATCATTGTTGCTCATTTTTCATCAAGATTTATGATCTTAATCAACAAGAAGAAAATTTCTCATTCAAAGTTAACAAAGTAACTTCTTCTCAGTCTCGCTTTCAATTCACTCACAAGAAGCAATTCAGCATTCAGTTTGCTTGCAAGAAGCAATTTAATCTTTCATTCACTTGAAAGAAGCAACTCAGTTTTCAGTTTGCTCACAAGAAGCAATTCAGTTCTTAATTTGCTTGCAAGAAGCAATTCAGTTCTCAATTCACTTGCAAGAAGCAACTCAGTTTTTTGTTTGCTCACAAGAAGCAATCTAACTCTTCATTTGCTCATGAGAAGTCAATTAATACTCAGCTCATTTACAAGAAATAAATCTTGTTCAATCTTGTTTCTCATTTGAAACAAGAAACTTCTAGTTGTATTTTTCAAGTCATTTAAAAAGAATATTCATCAAAAATCAAGTGTTGAAATTCTTCTTTTTTTAGAACTTTTGTTGTTCTTCAAGCAGATTAATTCAATCAATCTTTTATACAACTTAACATAGTCAAGTTAAGAGTTTGAAGCTTTGATCATGCTGCTTATGTCAAAGACATTGAAGTGTTTAGCATTATTCTAAGAAAAATTGATATTTTCTTGAATCTTGAGTTAATCTCATCTTCTAGTCTAGACTTTGACAAGTCAAAATCGCGTTGTGCAACTTTAATTATTCATTCAAAGAACAGTTTAACTTTTGCTCAGTTCTCATTTTGCTCTCAAGACAGTACATATGATAAGAATCATCATCTGAATCTTCATCAAATGAAAAAGAAATTTCATTTAACTGCATTCACAACATAAGAAAATCTTAAAGTTTATTAATAAAGTAAAAACGTTGATTCAGTCACAATTCTATCATTCAGATATTTTGAGTTTTTAAACATCTTCTTCAAGAAGAACGTTGATATCTTGTCTTTGCATCAAGCTCATAATCATGTCATACATTTTAAAGAAGATGCTTAATTCTCAGTCTTTGCTTTGTACAACATGAGTCGTGATGAAATTCTAGAATTTCGTCATTATTTGAATGAAAATCTGAGCAAAGATTTCATTCAAGTCAGTTACTTTCAGATGATCATCTCTGTTCTCTTCATCAAGAAACTTGAAGAAGAACTTTGCTTCTGCATGAATTATCAAGATCTGAATGCTATCATAGTTAAGAATTGATATTCTCTGTCTCTGATTTCAGAAACGTTGAATCATTTAAATTGAGCTAAAATCTTTATTAAGCTGAATATCATCTCTGCATTCAATCAACTTTGAATCAAAGAAGAAGATGAAACTCTTATCATCTTTTGCACTTGATTTGAATTATTCAAGTATTTAGTTATGCTCTTTGATTTATGTAATGAGTCTGTCTCATTTTAAAAGTACATCAACAATACTTTTCATGAACATTTAAATAAGTTCTATACAGCTTATTTGAATGACATCTTGATCTATTTTGACAACGAACTTGAGCATGAGATTCATGTCAAGCTCATTCTGTGAAAGCTGCAAGAAGCAGATCTTCAGATGAATATAATCAAATGCAAGTTTTACATCATTTAAGTTTCATATTTAGAATTGATAATCATCATCAAAGAGATTAAGATAAATTCTTTTAAAATAATTATCATTGTCAATTGACTTATTCTAATCAATGTTAAAGACGTTCAAAGTTTTTTAGATTTCATGAACTTTTATAGAAGATTTATCTATAACTATAATAGAATAGTTACTTCGCTCACTCATTTCATCAGAAAAGATGTACTCTTTGTTTGATTTCAGAAATATCAGATTGCATTTATTGAAAGAGTAGAGCAAACAGTATCACATCTGATGAAATCTATCTAGATTGTAGAGAGAAGTCATAGACTGCTTTATTTATATACTGTCATGCATGACAAAGTCGTGATGCACGACTTTATCTCTGACGCTAGTTTAAAGAGAGCTGTTAGAAACAAGTCTGATTGAATTCAGACTGAATTCAAAACTATCACAATAAGCTGCTAGAAACAAGTTTGTCATTGCACTTTTCAACACTTTCACTTAATGCTTGCAAGTTTCTCATCTTTCACTGCTTTTCAATTTCAGTTGTTTAATGAATCTTTTGAAGTTCTGTTAAGATAGTGACTTAATCAATTTATCTGCTATCATATTTTGATTAGAAATGAAGTTCACTGAAATCTGATTCTTCTTGTGCAGATTTTGAATGTAATGATAAGTGATGTCAATGTGCTTCAATCTTTCGTGAATATGAGCATTCTTAATCAGCATAAGAAATGCTTAATTATTTTTCTTAAGCTGTGTGAATGAGACAGATTGATGAGTAATCTTCTCAAAAATATCAACGCAATTGTGATTGATGCTCAGATACTTTGTCAGATTCATGTTTTTGAGCACTTGATTAATTCATAGATTTTTCTTAATGCAGATTGATAGAATCATGTACTTTGTCTCAATGATCAATGTGACAATGAACTTTTGCTTTCAACTCATTCAGAAGACTGATTCTTCATCAAGCATGTAAATGTAGATGAGAATCAACTTGCAATTTAGTCTGTTTGAGATGTAGTCTGAATCAAAGTATTCTACTAACTTCATGCTCTCACTAACTTCGTACATGATGTCTAGATCAATGATGAAACGAACGTATCACATCAACTTCTTCAAAGCATGTTCATGATGTTTTGCAAAATTGCTGAAATATTGACTTAGTTGATTGAGAGCAAAAGCAATGTCAAAATAAGTATAAATTGCAGCATACATGAGACTTTCAATGACTTGTTGATACTTATGCTGATTGATTCTCACATCTTCAAGTTCAGCTGAGCAAAGAACATCATATTCATTCATTAAAAGATTTGTTATCTTATGCTTGTCTTGTCTTATATTGAGTCTTTTGAGAACATCATGAAGATAGTGAGTTTGATTCATTCATAAGATTCATGTCTTTCTGTTGCAAGTGATTTGAATGTCAAGAATCTTCTTCATTTTTCTCAGATTCTTAACTTTGAAAACACATTGAAACTCATGCTTAAATCATTTAACGTTGCTCAATGATTTGAAGATGATGACTATGTTATCAATGTATAGTAGCAACATGATTTCTTTTAACTCATGAATCAAAAGACATGAGTCTGCAACACATTAAGCAAAGTTGAGTTCAGACAGCATTGTTACACAATGATCATGTCAGTCTCATGCAGCTTGCTTGAGATCATAAAGACTTCAAAGAACTTTCAGAGCACAGTTGAGTCTGACTTTCACTTTTGATGAAGAGAACATGTAAATGATTTCTTTAAGAAACAATTCAGTAAATGCATTGTTTACATCAACTTAATGAAGTTCAAGATTCTTCATTGTTGCAATGATTAAAAAGACTTGCAAAGTATCAAACTTAATGATTGACGTGAAAGTATTCTCATAGTCAACTTCATGAATTTAAAAGAAATCTCTGACTATCAATCTTGTCTTCAGTTTGTCAAGAAAATCATTGATGTGCATCTTTGACTTGAAAACTCATTTACTTATCATGATGTTGATCTTTTTGAGCGACACTTCTTCTTGTCAAATTTCATTAATGACTAGCGTCATAAGTTCTGCGTTGATCACTTTTTTTCAAAGTTTCTTTCAAACTGAGTTCTGCACTGCGTCTTTGTAAATGTTTAACGTGAAGATTTTTATTGCTTTAGAACAGTTAGATTCATTGACGTTGAATAATGTTTATGACATGCTTGTGTTAGAATTACTCTCATCATCATCAACTTTCTCTGTAATGAATCAGATCATCATAGCTCGTGAGATCTTGAATGCGCGTTCTTTCAATTGTTGATTTTCGCTGTCTTTTTTTCTCTTTGAGATGATTATATGCAGAAATGTTTGAGCTGCTGATTTAAACATGTTTGATGCAAAAACTTTTTGAGTGATTTGAACATTTGCATGAACTTCATGCTCATCTGATGTATGTGATGTGATCTTAGAAATGAGTGCATTCAAGTTGATCACAATAATCTTCAGTGCATCAATTGATTCAGATGAAACATTAATTAAATTGATTACAATAATCTTTAATGCATCAGTTGATTCAGATAAAACATCAATCATGAAAGTGTCAAATTTTAAAATGTTAGTTGAAACATTGTTTTTTGATGATCTTTTCACAGATTTTTGCTCTGAAAGAATGTTGAATGTCTGCTTGCAAAGTTGCAAGTTCATGTTTTCACTCTTTTTATCTTCAGCAAACTTGACAGCATGATTCTTGATGACTCAATCAAGATCTGAGATTCAGAAATAATATTGCTTGTCGATATTTTTCACATATTTCATGAAGACATCAAGTTTATCTTTGTTCATGAATTTGTCTCATCTGTTTTCAACTGACAATGACTTAAAGTCAATGTATGAGTAACATTTGCATTTTCATACTCATACATGATCAATTGAAAGCTTGATCTCAATGAATATCTTCTTCAAAATCATGAAGATTTTGTTGATTAAAAGTTTTGTAATGATTCAATTTTACAGATAAACATTTGTTTTTGCAACTTCTGCTCAGAACTTAATGAAAAGTTTAACATTCTTGATCATGACTTGCATTGAGTTTTCTGTGATGTGTATAACTCTTTCGACTACTTCATTTTGAATCAACATGTGTGAAACAATGTATTAAGAAGCAATGTCAATTGATGAACATCAGTCATTCAAGATGACTTTAAGTTTCATGATATTATCACTGCATACTGAAAGAAGTTTGACATTATTATAAAGCTTTATGCTGAGTTTTCATTTTTGCAGAGCATCTGATGCATTGAATCATTACTTCAAAGAAATGCATTAAGTCTTTTTGAAGTGATTATCAACTATTTCTAAAAAGTACGACTTGCTATTGAGAAATGATGATAGTGATTTACAGATGTCTATAAAAATGAAAGTCAAAATACTTGTTTTTCAATTACTGACATTATGTTCTTGTTTATTGATAAACTTGATGAGTGCAAATATCTCACACACATTTTCATAACTGTCATTGATGAAAATAGATTTTTTCAAAGTAATGATCTTATGAATTTGATGAATCTTTGCTGATTCAAGATAAGTGAAATGATGATGTCACAGCTTGTACAACTTGAAGCTTTTGTCATTTGCAAAACTAAGTTAATCATGATCAACTTTGATCTCATTCTCATGATGAATCACATTAATGTAAGATGTAAAGTGATTTAGATTCATTGAATCATCAAGATTCATTGAACTGTACATCGTTGAAAATGTTGATGAGACATCATGCTACATAGCTGATAGTCATGCAAATTCATCAAGATCATTTGCAATTCTCTTTACTATGTAAACATTTTTGCATTTTAAAGTTTCAATCATTTGCTTTCTTTGCTTATCATGCATGTACAGATCTTTATCATCAAAACTTTCTTGCAGATCTTTCTCATACATTCTTCTTTCAAAAAGAAGATTCATCTCAAACTTAGAAACATAAAGAACAGAAGACAGTTTAACTGAGTTTTCATGATGATCTTGCATGACTGCTGTGTCACAGTGATTAACATATAATTTTCTCTCTTCAACTTTGATGATGCATCTTTTAATGCAAACTAGAGAATCACTAAAAAGTCAAAGTTAATCAATCATATGTGAAAAGACATCAGAATCTGCAACTTAGTTGAATTCAGAAATCTTACTGACAATGTTCTTTGACAAAGTTGTAATATTCTCACTCTTCTCATTCTCATCTTTCTCATTGTTGTTAAAAATTTCAAAGTCATTGCTTTTTGCATTGTAAACTCTGTGTTTCTTGTGCTTGTTCTTCAGAAGCTCAATGAAAGTTTGAAAATCATTAACATTCTTATGCTTTATTTTGTTTTTATCTTTGCATTTCTTCACAAGCTTTTGAATTGCAAACAGATGAGAGCAATCAACTAAACAATGTTCATCTTTTGCAGAGAAAACATTTTAAAGATTGTTGCAACTGACAATGATGCAATTGATCACTGTTGAAGCTTGAAAGACTTTTGCAATGATGACTGATTTTGCGTTTGTTCTGCTTATGATCAGTGCGCTTATGTTCATTTCTTCGCTTGACTCATAGTGCAATCTCTGTTATTTTTAATTGTACTTTCTTTTCTTATAGCTTTTGAAGTTTCTTCTCGACATTTAATTTATTCTGTGCATCAATGATGTCTTGAATGACTGTGTATTCATCTGACAGTGATTGAAGTAAAACTTAAAAGCAACGTTCTGATTTGAATAAATTGCTCATGTCTTTCTGTGTTGTAATGATCTTTCAAGTCAACTTGACAAGATGTATTCATGTCTTTTTAATGAAAATATTCATTGATATTCTGTAATCAATGAAATTCATCAGATATTGTCTTTTAATGATTTGTAACTTCACTTTGTATTTATAACTCAGAACATTTCAAATCTTTTTTGCTGACATTTTATTTGCAGTGTGTTCTTGATCATCAATGATGATGCAAATGATCAGTCAGTAATGAGCTTTTGCATTGATCTTTTGACTTTCAAAGTCAAGAGATTGAATTTCACTGATGATGCTGATGATGTTATCAAATGTGTTTAAGTCAGACTTGTCTTCAATAATGAATTACAAGTCTTTCTTAATGAATCATCTTTTCATAAGAGAAAATCATTGATTGCAATTCTTGCAAGTGAGAATGAGAACAGATCATTGTTTGACAAAGAAGTTGTTGAAGTTCATGACATGTGATGTAGACTCAGCTTGTTGTTAAAATCAAAGGAAAAAAAAGATATTAAATAAATTGATGAATGAAGTAAAAAGAATTTAATCTCATCAATGATGATGAAAGTTTATGCGTTTTTCAACATGATCAAGTGTGTCTATTTGTTCACTTTCTTGAGAACTCGTAGTAGATTGTCAACTTGATGTGAATGCTTATTTATCTTTTTGTGAGATGCGTAGTAAGTTGTTGAATTTCACTGAACTTCTCTAAGTCAATGTACTTATTTGTTTTCTTGTGAGACGCATAGTAAGTGATCACTGATTGCTCATTTGAATAGATTTTATATCGAGTTGTTGAGCATCAAATGCTTAAAGTGTTTTAATTTAATTACGTTGAAAGCTTCTTGCTAATCAAACTCATAATCTATTGAAAGAGTAAAGCAAACAGTATCACATCTGATGAAATCTATCTAGATTGTAAAAAGAAGTCATAGACTGCTTTATTTATATACTGTCATGCATGACAAAATCACGATATACAACTTTATCTCTGACGCTAGTTTAAAGAGAGCTGCTAGAAACAAGTCTGACTGAATTCAGACTGAATTCAAAGCTATTGCAATAAGCTGCTAGAAACAAGTCTGTCATCACACTTCTCAACAGCATTCAACATTCTTAAGAAAGTCTTCACTTTCAAAATTATTCTTCATCACTATAATTCAGATCACAAGATTGTGATAGAAATCAATACTTCAAACTATATGTTTGAAAACATTTTTTCTCAATATGATGAGAATGAGATTCTTCATTCAATCATTTACTTTTCAAAGAAGCATAATTCAGTCAAGTGTAACTATGAGATCTACGATAAAGAACTTATAATCATTGTTTGCGCTTTCAAGAAATGATGATCGAAGCTCAAAGACTTTATTTACTCTGTTGAAATGATTACAAATCACAAAAATCTTGAGTATTTCATGTCAATTAAGCAGTTGAGTCATCATTAAGCTCATTGAAGTGAGTTTCTGTCTAAATTTAACTATTGCATCGCTTATTGTCTTGACAAAATCAATGATAAGTTGAATGCTTTGACACGTCGCTCAGAAGATCTTTTTAAAGAGAAAAATACATTCGATTCTTGACATCAATATCAACATCAGACAATTCTGAAAATTTATGTTTTAGATTTCAATATTGTTAAGAATCTCACTCTTAATGTCTTCAACATTAAAATCATGAAGCTTCAATCACAAATCATCATTCTAGATTCAGTTCAGTTACATCTGTTTTCAATTATCTCAGCATCTTTGCAAATTCTAACTTTCATGAATTTAGAAATCGAAGAATTCAATGTTGAAAACATCAAGTCTCAGCTAAATCAAGACACTCTGAATCTTGATGAAGATTCTGCTGACATTCTCACTCAAACATTATGAAAGCAAATCAAAATCAATGACAAATTCACAGCTCAGATAATTGAAGTACTTTGCAATGAAGCATAACATCACAACAAGATTTTTCTAGTTGAGTGTGAAGAATATGAGAATTATCTGTACTTTCAAGAAAGAAAGTACATGCTCAACTCAGATAAACTACGTCTTCATATCATTCAGCTCGCTCATGATAGTGTCATCAATAATCACTCAGAAAGAGCAAAAAGCTATGAACTGATTAGTTGAGTTTACTGATGATCAAACATTTATAAGTATGTTCAATGCTTTGTATGAAACTGTCATGTGTGCACACGTTTTAAGCTTTCTAAACAACAAACTCAAGAATGATTGCATTCTCTTTCAATTCTCAAACATTGTTGATGTGATATCTTCATGAACTATGTAGATTCTTTATCGCTCAGTATCTTCATGAATATCACATATAAATATGTTCTAGTCTTTGTTGATCATTTTATCAAAATGAGACATTTAGTTCTCACTACTTTTATGAAAGTTGAAGAAGCTATCAATTGCTTTTATGCTCATGTTTGAAAACATCATGATTTACTCAAGTTCTTCATGTCTGATCAAGACACACAATTCATCTTCAATGTCTGAAAGCATATGTGTAAAATGTTGAAGATAAATGCTAAGTTATTAACAATGTATCACTCTGAAATCAATGATCAAATTAAGAAAGTCAATGCTGTCATGAAGCATTATCTTCAAGTCTTCGTCAACTACATGCAGAATGACTGAGCTAAGTGATTTTCTGAAGTTGAATTTATCATCAATAACACATCATCATTAATCACTTTAGCATCATTCTTCTTGATCAATTCAAGTCAGAATTCATGTTTAAACTTCAAGTCTTCTGAATCTCTGTTCAAGAATCTTACATCTCAAGCTTAAAATAAGTTAATTAATGTTGAAGAGTTCATCAAGAAGATGAAGAAACTAACTGAGCATCTACGTAATGAGATGCTTATAGCTCAGATCATTTACAAATTCAATGTCAATCTCTTTCATCATTCTTGTTCTAGATACTTCATCGAAGATGAAGTCTGACTGAATGCTTATAATCTCAGCATTACTCATCTTGTTATCAAGTTAAATGATTGTAACGTTGATTTCTTTAAGATCAAGTGTATCTTCAAGAATAATTCTCTGATCATTGAGTTAAATCTTTCAACATTCATGAAGATTCATTTAATCTTTCATGTCATTCTTCTGAATCATATCACAAGTGATTTTCTTTCAAATCAATGTCAGAAATTTTAAGAACTCATTGTCATCAAAAATGATGAAAAATTCTGATATGTAAACAGCATATTAAACTTCAAGCGTGATAAATGCTATAGCTCATCTTTGCTTAAGTATTATGTTAATTAAGAAGATCACTTTTTTACTTGAGAGTCTTTTCATCTTCTGAATAATTGTGAGCAAGCATTTAATGAATATCATCTCGTCAATTCTGTTATCAAAGAATTACATATACTATCATGTGTGATGTTTTAATGTCAATGTCAAGAACTTTAAGTTCAATCTTCATTATCTTAATTCAGCTCAGATCTGACTCAGATTTGACTCAGATGTATTTCAGTTTTATCTGTGCATCATTATATTAAACTGCATTTCATTTCTTTCTTACTTAAATCTGACTCAGATCTTGTCTAAATTTGACTCAGACATTTTATTTAAATCTGACTCAAATGTAACTTAAATGTGTTTCAATTTCTGTGCATCATTACGTTAAAATGCGTCTCATCTTGTCTTGCTCTTCAAACATCTTGCTCAAATTTAACTTAAATGTGACTCAGATTTATTCTAGTTTTATCTGTGCTTCATCATATTAAAATGCATTTACATTAACTTTCATCTTGTTTCAATCTTTATTTTTAATTCTTTCTCATTTCATCTTATTTCTTCTCGTTGTCTTGCAGAAGCTCAGTCTTGAAGAGAAAAGTTACTGTCATGATGTCAGATCATCAACTTGATTTAAAACATAAATTGTCAATATCTTAAATAATCTTGATTTATTGAATCAAGTTATTAATTTAATCATCATCATCTTAATTTAATCTCAGCAATTCTGTTTCAATCATCTTAATTGTTTTGCAATCTTAAGTTAATAAAACTATTGTTTAGTCTTGATTCTGCTCAATTCATGTATATAAAAGTTGAGCTTTCATTCTTTTCTTTCACTCTTTGTCTTTCGTCTTATACATTATCTGATGTATTGTTCTGTATTTAGTTCAAGTAATATAATAATTAATTTTCTATATTGATAGAATCTATGATTCAGTCTAGTTTCTGACAAATAATATGCTTGTGATTTTTAGACTGACTGAATCACATGTTGAACACTGAAAAGTCTCGCTTTATTCTGATGTTACTGTTGAATTTTCAATACTGATTCAAAAATGTATCTCATTCAATCATTAAAATGAAAATCTTTAGTTTAACTGTGCAATCTTCTGACAAATTGAAGACTTTTTTAAGTATATTCTTTATATTCTGAAGAACTGATGAATCTTCATGATTCTCAAGCAAAATTGACTAAGTATGAGTTGAGATCAATCTGAAGATAAATTCAAGAAAAGTCATTCATTCATCTTGATGCAGATTCTTGATCTTTGAATCATTAATGTTGTGTATGAAAAACATGAATTTGAAATAAAAAGTGTGTAACAGAGACATGTTTAAATAGTTTGTAATGATAACTTCATGAATGTCAGAATTTGAATGTAAGCGAAAGATTTAATTATGTAAGATGTCATGAACAGAAAGATAGCTCTCAAATAACAATGATGTGACTTGATGTAATTTAATGTCAAAGTGAATGCTGAATGTTCAATTCATTAAGATCTTCATCACAATCTTGCAAGTAATGTAAAGACTTTCATTTAAAGAATTGAATGCATCAATTGCTGATTCAACTACTTCATCAATTTCAAAAATAATTTTAGCTTAAAAGATGACAAATTTGATGCTTTAATGCTCAGTTAGATTTGCTTTCTGCATCATTTTCTCATCATTTAAGATGAAAGTAGTGAAATTGTCATTTTCAAGCTTCATTGCTCAAAATGTGTAATACATAATGTCAGTTACTACATCTTTATCTGTCAATGTTGCTTTGAACTTTTCTTTGAACATCATGATGAGATGTTTGTTGAAAGATATAAAGTAATGATGTGAAATAATATTAAGCTGTTAAATGTGAAGAAGCAATAAGAAGCAGTGAGATTGTAGAATGTACAATGATAAAATAAAATGAGATTGCAGAATGTTGAATTTTATACTGATGTAAATTTAAACTGAATGATTAATCTTAACAGTTGCAGCTTGAATTGAAATTACTATTTGATTGTGATGAAAGATAAAAAGTAAGATAAAGTTGCAGAATGTAAAATTCTCAACTGATGTAAGTTGAAGTTGAAAGATTAATCTTAACAGTTGCAGTTCAAATTGAGATTGTTATCTGATTGTGATGAAAGATAGAAAGTGAGATAAAGTTGTAGAATTTTGAATTTTATACTGATGTAAATCTAAATTGAATGATTAATCTTAACAGTTGCAGCTTGAATTGAGATTGTTATCTGATTGTGATGAAAGATAGAAAGTCTTTAAAATGAGAATGATTCTGATTTAACTGTTATGATATCTTGAAAGTTGAGTTTCTTTAAAAAAGCACACACTCAAATAAAGTGAGTAAGATCTTGTTGATGAATTATGTTCTTCTACTAAATATAACTAAAATGATAGAAGTGTTGATCTCAATTTTGATACAATAATTATCTTTCATTCATAAAACAACAAAACTGTTATTCATCTTTTATTAAATCATGCTTATTTACACTGTATTCTTCACTATATTTAAGCTAACAATATAGAAGAAATGATACAGTGAATATTGTTTGCATTTTTATTGCTTATCATGTTTCACTTTGAGATATGAGCAAACAAGCTGCATCATAAACATCTCAGTTATATCTTCATTGATCTGCATATTCTTTATGTTGAATCTTTCTGCAATGATCATTTGTTAACTTTCATGACTATATTGAGAACATTCTTCAAGATGAATAAATCAATTCATAGTGAAAATATGATATGTATCTTCATAATTCAATCAGAATCTGTTAAGATAGTCAGTCATTTATATTGAATTAAGATTTTCTTTGTTTAAAAAGCATAACTAATCATCTTTTAACATCATGACATCTATTAACAAAATCAGTATCACACTGCAAGTCATAATGCTTTCAAGTGAATCTGTTTATCATTCTCACTGTTGCAATTCATGAGAATGTGATAGTAAGTGCTTTCATAAAAGCATCACGAATCACAATGATTCATTTATTGTCAGTGAGCAAATCAATCATGTAATTCAATCAAGATGTGTTACATTTACTCATTTAATAATTGCATAACTTTCACATTACTATCAATTACTTTCTGAATACAGTCATGAAGATAAGCACTTTGTTCAAAGTCTTTCATGAGTAACACAGCTTTAACATTTTGTTGTGAAGATTACATTCAAGCGCTTGATGATGCAAATCATAGTTCACATGATTGAAAGATAAGATGATGATTATTATAAAGTCATTGAAATGTGATGTCATTGTTGATTTGACAACAGAGAAAGTCAAGAAGTTTTCTTCAAGTCAAGATGTTAAAGAATGACATTCTCAAATTAAAGCAAATTTAAAGAATCATTATTCAAGTTCATTAAATCTTACGCACTTCAATTTTTCAAATGTATTGCATAATTTCACTTTCTTCTCAATCACTCTTTGCATTACTTGTGACTTAATAAATATTAAATAACACTATCATGAAGATAGTGTCAACTGAACACATACAAAACATTATGACTAATGTCAGATAAACTTTCATTACTCAATATATTAAAAGATGAAGAAATACTACTTTTAAACTTTATTCATCTTTTAAATCTGTTGAAAAAGCAGTTATAAAGAGAATATTGAATGTTTTGAAGCAAATAAATAGAACAAAGTTGTGAGATAAACAGTTTAATTTGAAAGACATTAAGTATCTTTTTAAAAATACTGTCTTATTTACTGATCTGAACTCACGACTTAAACATGATACATAGCATTAATTCAAGCAGATCTTGAGTGTCAATGATAACAGTTGAAAGAACAGAATTGATTCTGAAATATATGATGAAAAGATAAACAAGAACATGATTGAGAAGTTTATAAACTTTCATGATGATGATTCAGATGTATATGATCTGTCTTACGTTGTAAACTGAACAATTATACATAATGATAGAAAGATTTTACACGACTCAGATACAAAAGTATTCAATCATGCAAGTGAGTTTGACTTTGAGCTTTGACGTAGTGATCAATCTCATTTGATTTTCAACTGATGTATCAACTGAAACTACATGCATTTTTCACTTTGCAATCAAATTATTGTTTATTGCTTCAATCAATTAATTGAGATGATAAAGACGTTAAAGAGATGCAATGATTGAAGAAATTTGAAGAATATACTGTTTCATTTGCAGAATAGCAACAAAAGAGAGTTCATCATTGAATTGATCAGTTCATGAATTCACAAAGATCTCAGTGATTATATTACAAATGATGAAACTTCTCTTGAGTTCAAAGTATCAAGAAAAGACAGAGAGATACAAGTGTTAAGAAATAAAATCTTAATTATTATTTTGAATTGCTTCTTCTGTGTATCAGCTAACTGATTGCTTTTATTCAGATCAGCAACATCACTTGTGCAAAGCATTTAAAGAATAAACATAAGAAGCATTTGCAGAGAGACGAGTCATACATACTTAATCTTCTTACTCATTGATAATGTTGTCATAAGCAGTGTAAAAACTTTATTTGCATTTGTTATCATTGAAATATAAATCATTCTCATGAAGTGATAGAATCGAAAATGATACAATATTAAGCAACAGCAATCTTGAAAGATGACGAAGAAGTTGACTGCAACAATTCTTCATTCAGTTTAATCATTAAACAACTTCATTCATTCTCAAGAAATAAAGATTCATTAATGAAATCGAAGTTTTCATCAAACAGTTAGTTCATTGCAAACATTGTTTATAATGCAACATCATCAAGTACATTCTCATTGAAGTTGATGTATGCAGCAACATTTAATTCATTAATATGCACATTGTAATTGAACTCATGATCTAACTATTGACAGTAGCAATAAATGAGTTCAATCAAAATGTATTATCAGATGTATCAAAATTCTTGTTGTCATTCAAACAAGCAGTCAACATCACATGAAGAATCATCAGATAAAGAACTCTTTGAAACAAAACTACATCATCTTCAATGTCATTTCATCATCAACAATCATCTTCGCTCGTTACTGTCACTTATTTGACTGATGAGTTCATCTCTACATTTGTTAATCAGCTAATTTCTTTATCTAAGTTCAAATCTTTAGTCTTTAATACTTGAATCTTCTCAGTCTTTATTGTACATCAGATAGCAACGACTATAAAATCTAAGCAGGTTTGCACTTATGATAAGTTCAGAAGAAGCAATGATGAGTTTAAGCATAATTGACATGCTATCAGAAAGTTTCAAATGAAGATGAAGAAGATAAATGCATAGTCATATATCTTTCAAATTGCTCATTAAGTCATGACAAGAGCAAGATAGATGATGACAACAAGATAAAGTTTGTAAACTCTGAAGATTGCTTCAACTTGAAATATATAGCACATTAGCAATCATTACTCTCATTTTATAAAAGATTTAAATGATTGCATCTTGAATGACAATAGCTAAATCATGAGAATAGTGATGATATTTATTTAAGTGATTGATTTCATTTTCTTTATGATTTAGCTAAATATAGTTTATATGATTTACATATTTTAACTATTGAACTCAAATTGAAGTTGATAACTTCTGAACAAATGTGATTCATTAACTTTGTAATTGACATTTTTTGATTCATCTCATTACTGACATTTCATGCACAGATAAACAGTTAAGCATAAAGAATCATTACAATTCATCATTACTTCGTACAAGTTATATAAAAACACTAATCAATGATTTACAGATAATGCAACGCATATGCTCTTCATATGAGATGAAGATAAACAACATCAGCGAGCTTGAATGTTATCTTCATCACTGTCATGTTTGCTTGCATGATCAATTGCAAAAGATTCTTTGACGAAAGTTATCATCATCATCATCATCATCATTATGCAATTTGATGCAGCTCATCTGATGCAATTATAAAACTGCAGAATGAGATTCAAACTTGAATAATTTTCATGATGAAAGTGTTCAGATGAACATTGAAGACGAAAATTAAGAATATATGTTAATAAATAATTTTGCAAAAGAGCATATGAACATTAAGATGAATAACGCTGATTTAAATCAAAATATGAAACATATATCATCAAGAATTGAAATGATACAACTTCAGACTGAAATTTTCTTCATATCATCAGCGCTGCAAGTTGAAATCTTCGTCAAGACAACTGATCATGATGTCGAAATGACAGTCAACGTGTCAAAGAAAGTATCAGAGTCGTTGAACTTAAATTCTCAAATGATCAAGAACACAGACAATAATCAATATTATTCATTTCAAGATGAAGCAGATTATGCATTTACTCACTGACTTCATTAAACAAAGATTATCAAAAACAATGTTAATCAATTTTTTCAAGTCTTGCGCTTGCAAGTCTTACATCAACATGTCAGCTTTCATGATATAAACAAGTGATTGACACTTCTACGTCAGATTTTGTATGATGTTAAAAACGATGAGTGACATTCTTGAATGTTCACAGTTGAATTCAGTTACAAAGAAGTTCAAGAAGAGCAGCATTGCATTTTATATTACAACATCATCAAGACACTTTAATTCTTGTTGAATCACTCATCATTTCAAGATGAGCTGATCTATGCACTCATTCAACATTATAATGTCAACAATTCTTGAGTTTATGACGAGATGCATATTGCTGATTGATGATGAGAAATGCAGAAGAAACTTTCTGATGATGCTATCATGATATTACTGTTAATTTTCATCAATAAGACAGTCTTGACTGAGCATCAAAGTGATTTATCTGCATGATTTATATATTTAACGATAGAGAATCTAAATCGATGCACAAGACATGTTCAAAAATGATCAAGATTGATTCTTCTGAGATTTCTTCTCATAGTTAACAATGACAATGATGATATCAAGTCAAAGATTTAACACATGATGTTATCAATCATACTCAAGCGTACATTAAACATGTATCATTATGCATTAATACATGATCTCACATGTAACAGTTGTTGAAGCTATGTTCAGAAACAACATTTCTGTTCTTTGCATGAACAATAAAATAAGACAATGTTATTCAATAATCATCGAGTTCATGATGAACTACAAGAAACAAGTATTAATTATAAACATCAAGATGAATTAATAATGTTTTATTTATCAAGTATCATTTCATGAATGCAAAAATTTAAACAAGACATGATTAATTTAAATGCATGCATTCACTAAAAATCAACAAAGATAACAAAGAAAGAATAATATGATTGAGAATGATTCTGCTTGAATACATTCAGTGAAAAACTTTGCATGATCACATATGTTTATCAATATTCATGAAACAATGATGATAAATATATTACATTAACTATTTAAAAGAATCATTTTGTATCTGATGTTATGATTCAGTCAGATCATCAACGAAAGTGTTTATACAAGTCAAAGAAGAAAAGAAATCAGATTAGCTTTAAACGATGCATCAGAAACAGCTCAGCTGAATCAAAGATTTCACATTATTTCATTATTTAAAGACATGAAAAAATTTGTTAAGTACAGTATGATTAAGTAATGAATTGATGTAAATTGAAAGTCAATTGTATATTAACTTATATCAGTCATTGCATTGCTTCTGATCACGAGAGCATCTGCAGTGATTTAAATCGCTTAAGCAATGATAAACTTTGTGATACTTGCTCAGTATCATTTGCATGATGAAGAAACTCTTTGATATCTTGAACATGCGCTTTTTTAATTGAACAAGCTAAAGAATGTTTTTCATCATTTGTGATCTGAGCATTCAGATACAAACGTTGATCATTTCAACATTTTAAAACTACATGCAATGACACATTATGCAAGTCGAATTTGAAGATACAATAATGCTGATAATTTCAATACAAAGCACAGTGAGATTGCACACAAGCATTTAATAAAGATCTTTTTCAATCACATCAACAAATGAGAAATGTTTTAAAGACAGTTATTGCATCACAATACTCAACATCTGAATCTTCTTGCAATGAAAGATATTTTTCTTTACAGAAGTACAAGACAGAGCAAGATTAATAAGCATGCATTGACTGCTATGATAACATGATTCAATTATGTCTTTAATCTTTGTAAAATTCAAGATGCACTCATTCATGAACAATGCAATCAAATATAAGAGACAGAACTCAATTCAAAGTTATGATGTCATGTATCAATCTTAATTGAAATTCTGAACATAAAGAAGCTTCTCGACACATTGACAGTCTTCATGTGCAAGTGTTGCAACATAGTCGATGAAAAAGTTGTATTAGATAAAAAGTTAAATAAAAAGAAAAAAGTCTCAATCTGAATAAAATCATATTATATAAGCATTCATGAGTCACTTCAATGCTGAAAACAAGATGAAAAAGACGTCAATGACTTAAAGAATCTTGTCAGTAATAAAGTATACTGCTCATTAAATTGACAGAGAAAGAAGAGAGTTTGAAGACGTGACTATGTTCTGATTCAGAAGAGATCAAAAGAAGTGACTGAAGTCTCAACTCTGCTAAACAATTGACTGTCTGATCAGTTACAACTTATTCTTTTCATTATAAATTCATTGCATCAAGACAACAAGAGTAATAAGTTACGACACAATAATGCTCTTGTCGAACTACTCAAATCTTGCAATGAGAAAACTCAACATGCTAAGCATGAAATGATTGAGATAAAGCACTGATTTAAAGATAACATCAAAAATTCTCGTTCATTTGAAGTTAGTTGATTTTTTCATTTGCATACAATTCTGAAAAGTGTGCATGTTGTATCAGCAAACAATATTTCTAACAAGTCAAACAGAAACAAGTTCTTCTACATTAATAACTTCAACGACTGAGATTCATACAATTTGATATATGAGAAGAATTTCTTGCACAAAGAAACAAGAATAGCAGAATACTACTTCAAATGTGAAAGCTAAAGATATTTGAAACTGACTCAATCTCATTGCAGACAAAAATCAAACAATGTATATGTATTATGTTTATGTTTCAAAGCATATACAGTATTATTGAAGTCAACAATGTTACACGACTAAGTAACTAAGAAATATAATCATTTTTTGACTTTGCTCAATCAAATTTCTTTTAATGAACAGAAGTTTCAACTATGAACTGATGAGAACTAAAGTCAAAGTTTAATCTCACAAAAGCTTTGTTTTTATGAAATATATGTAGCAAACAAAGTTTTGCTTGTTGCAAGAATATCATTAACTACAAATTTAATATCATGAAGTCAATCAATCAAAATCAACTGTATTAATGAATTGATCTGAAAGAAAATTGACTTAATGATCATGAGTGATTGTATTATAAAAGAGTGTAAGCGACTCAGTAATAAACTTTAAATAATTGATATGTATTTCATAAATCTAGTTAAGAGCTTAAGCAGTAAGTAAATCACTGAAAGCTGATGTCAGTTATCACATGAACAAGATGCAGCGAGTGTGACATCAATCAAATTCTGAAGTTATGAATCGCTGACACTAAAGTTTTTTGTGATAAGCGCAATCATTAGTTACAGACATGAAAATATTCAACAAACATCAAGTTTTCTCTTTAGTATAATGAATGCATTGTTGAAGATGTTATGTAAAGAGTATATACACTATAAATGATTGATAAACAAAGTGAAAGAAGAACTCAACATTGATGAGTCTGAATATACACAATTGAAGATGTGAATATGAAATCAGATGAAATTTCTTCAACTTATAAAATGAAAGTTAAATATAAACAAGTTAAAAGAGATCATCAGATCAACATTTGAAGTCATATATCACAAGTTTCATATTATATTCAATGATGTCACAAGATCAAGAAGTGATTCTATGTTAATGTTTGTGACACAACGATCAAATTACAATGTAAGAAGATGATTCAAAGTCAGAGAGACATGACAAGATAATCTCAAGTACAATTCTTCATCATCTTTTCAACTAAAAACACACTCACATCTCTTGAGTTATGTCGTTTGCAATGAACAAGATCTCAAGAGATCTCAATCAGTATCAGTCAAATCAGTTAAAATTCTCATAATACAGATCAGTCATGATCTCAATTGTAGCATATGTTGCAGATCACAAGATCTTTTTAAACATGAATCTGTGAGAATGCATCTCATCAATTATGAACGATGCATGTCTGCAAGACTAGCTTGCGAAATTAGACTGAAGAGATTAACGAGTGAATAAAGATAGCAACTTGACAGAAGATGAAAACTCTGCAAACTCTTGCTTTCATTTCTTAGCAATTAGTTCTATCATTAATAGAGTGCTATCTTATTATCTTTTACTACGCAGTTTCACGTAAAGAGATCTTGTCGTCTCACACACTTACACGTCAATCAGAAGATCTTTTTTTGAACGAGAGAAATAATTATCAAGAACATCAATAACAAATCGTGCTAAAATTAAAAAATCTGAAAATTTAAGTCTTAATTGATGTTCTTAATGATAGTGATTCTGAAGCACTCAAATCAAGTGACTTGAAGAATGAATCAATGATTTTTGAGCAGTCTGAATTATCAGAGAAAATGTTTATAAATGAGCTAGAAGAACAACTCTTTGCAGTCTATTTCAATGATGAATGAGTACAGATCATGATAACTGTGTTAAAAGATAATCAATGAAAGCTTAAAGAATTTTCGTTAGCGAAATGTATGTTGTAAAATGATTAAGTTTACTATAGAAATAAACTATTGATACTTGAAGATGAGAAACTGCAACTACGTCTACTTCAATTAAGTCATGACACATTTATTGCAAGTCATTCAGAAAGAATCAAGATTTACGAAATACTCAGTCATCATTATTACTGACTCAAAATGATCAAGACAGTAACTCACTTCATACATAATTGTCATTTATGCTCTTAAGTTATTGAAAGAGTAAAGTGAACAGTATTATATATGATGAAATCTATTTAGATTGTAAAGAAAAGTCACAGACTGTTTTATTTATATACTGTCATGCATGACAAAGTCACAACATATGACTTTATTTCTGATGTTAATCTAGAAAAAGCTGCTAGAAACAAGTCTGACTGAATTCAAACTGAATTCAAAGCTATCACAATAAGCTGTTAGAAACAAGTTTATTATTGCACTTCTTAACACTTTCACTTGATGCTTGCAAATCTTTCAACTTTCACTGCTTTTTAATCTCAGTTGTTCAATGAATTTCTTGAAGTTTTGTTGAGATAGTGACTTGATCAATTCGTTTACTATCATATTTTAACTAGAAATGAAGTTCACTGAAATCTGATTCTTCTTGTGCAAATTTTGAATGTAATGATAAGCAACATCAATGTGCTTTAATCTTTCGTGAATATGAACATTCTTAATCAGCATAAAAGATGCTTAATTATCTTTCTTGAACTGTGTGAGTGAAACAGATTGATGAGTAATCTTCTCAAGAATATCAACGTGACTGTGATTGATGCTCAGATACTTTGTCAGATTCATGTTCTTGAGCACTTGATTGATTTATAGATTTTTCTTGATGCAAATTAATAAAATCATGTACTCTGTCTTAATGATCAATGTGATAATGAATTTTTGCTTTCAACTCATTCAGAAGACTGATTCTTCATTAAGCATGTAGATGTAAATGAGAATCAACTTGCAATTTAGTCTGTTTAAGATGTAGTCTGAGTCAAAGTATTCTACTAACTTCATGCTCTCACTGACTTCATACATGATGTTTAAATCAATGATGAAATGAACGTATTGCATCAACTTCTTCAAAGCATGTTCATGATGTTTTGCAAAATCATTGAAATATTGACTTAGTTGATTGAGAGTAAAAATAATGTCAAAATGAGTGTGAATTGCAACATACATGAAACTTTCAATGACTTGTTGATATTCATGCTGATTGATTCTCACATCTTCAAATTCAGTTGAGCAAAAAGCATCATATTCATTCATTGAAAAATCTGTTATTTTGTGCTTATCTTGTCTCATGTTAAGTCTTTCAAGAACATCATGAAGATAATGAGTTTAATTCATTTATAAGATTTGTGTCTTTCTGTTGCAAGTGATTTAAATGTCAAGAATCTTCTTCATTTTTCTCAGATTCTTGACTTTGAAAACACATTGAAACTCATGTTTAAATCATTTAATGTTGCTCAATGATTTGAAGATAATAGCTATGTTGTTAATGTATAATAGCAACATGATTTCTTTTAACTCATGAATTAAAAGACATAAGTCTGCAGCACATTGAGCAAAGTCGAGTTCAGACAACATTGTTACACAATGATCATATCAATTTTATGCAGCTTGCTTAAAATCATAAAGACTTCAAAGAACTTTCAGAGCACAATTGAATCTGACTTTCACTTCTGATAAAGAAAACATGTAAATGATTTCTTTGAAAAACAATTTAGTAAACGCATTGTTTACATCAATTTAATGAAGTTCGAGATTCTTCATTGTTGCAATGACTAGAAAATCTTGCAGAGTGTCAAACTTAATGATTGATGCAAAAGTATTTTCATAGTCAACTTCATGAATTTAAAAGAAATCTCTGACTATCAATTTTATCTTCAGTTTATTAAGAAAATTATTGATGTGCATCTTTGACTTAAAAACTCATTTGCTTGTCATGATGTTGATCTTTTTGAACAACACTTCTTTTTATCAGATTTCATTAATGATTAACATCATAAGTTTTGCATTGATTGTTTCTTTTCAAAGTTTTTTTCAAACTGAGTTCTGCATTGCATCTTTGTAAATGTTCAACGTGAAAATTCTTATTACTTTAGAAAAGTCAAATTCATCAACATCAAATAATGTTTATGACATGCTTGCATCAAAATCACTCTCATCATCATTAACTTTCTTTGTGATAAATCAGATCATCATAGCTTGCAAGATTTTAAATGCACATTCTTTTAATTATTAATCTTTGCTGTCTCTTTTTCTTTTTAAGATGATTACATGTAGAAATGTTTAAGTTACTGACTTAAACATGCTTGATGCAAAGACTTTTTGAATGATTTGAACATTTACATAAGCTTCATACTCATCTGATGTATATAATGTGATCTTAGAATTGAGTGCATTCAAGTTGATCACAATAATCTTCAATGCATCAGTTGATTCAGATGAAACATCAATCATGAAAGCATCAGATTTTAAAATGTTAGTTGAAACATTATTCTTTGATGATTTTCTCACAGATTTTCACTCTGAAAGAACATTGAATATCTGCTTGCAAAGTTGCAAGTTCATGTTTTCATTCTTTTCATCTTCAGCAAACTTGACAGCGTGATTCTTGATGACTTAATTGAGATTTGAAACTCAGAAATGATATTACTTGTTGATATTTTTCACATATTTCATGAAGACATCAAATTTGTTTCTGTTCATGAATTTGTCTCATCTGTCTTCAATTGACAATGACTTAAAATTAATGTATGAGTAACATTTGCATTTTCATACTCGTACATGATCAATTGAGAGCTTGATTTCGATGAATATCTTCTTCAAAATCATGAAAACTTCATTGATTAAGAGTTTCATGATGATTCAATTTTGTAAATAAACATCTGTCTTTGCAACTTCTGCTTAAAACTTAATGAAAAATTCAGCATTCTTGATCATGATTTGCATTGAATTTTCTGTAATGTATATAACTCTTTCGACTACTTTATTTTGAATCAACATGTGTAAGACAATGTATTAAGAGACAATGTCAACTGATAAACATCAGTCATTTAAGATGATTTTAAGTTTCGTGATGTTATCACTGTGTATTGAAAGAAGTTTAACATTGCTGTGAAGCTTTACATTGAGTTTTCATTTTTGCAAAGCATCTAATGCATTGAATCATTGCTTCAAAGAAATGCATCAAGTTTTTCTGAAGTGATTGTTAATTATTTCTAGAAAGTATGACTCACTATCAAGAAATGATGATAGTGATTCATAAATGTTTATGAAAATAAAAGTCAAGATATTTATTTTTCAATTGCTGACATTGTGTTCTTGTTTATTAATGAACTTGATGAGTGCACATATTTCACACACATTCTTATGACTGTTGTTAATGAAAATAGATTTTTTCAAAGTGATGATTTTATGAAATTGACGAAGCTTTGCTAATTCAAAATGAGTGAAATGATGATGTTACAATTTGTACAACTTAAAGTTTTTATTATTTACAAAACTAAGTTGATTGTGATCAACTTCAATCTTGTTCTCATGATGAATTACATCAATGTGAGACGTGAAATGATTTAGATTCATTGAATCATCAAGATTCATTGAACTGTGCATTGCTGAAAATGCTGATGAGACATCACACTGCATAACTGATAGTAATGCAAATTCATCAAGATCATTTGCAATTCTCTTTACTACATTGACAAAATCATAAGATGAGAAAAGTCAATATTAACTGATTTTTGTTGACTTTTTCTGAGTTAACTGTTAATTTCATATGTCAACTAATGATTGAAATTAGCTGATTCTCTCAATTATTAGCTGACTATTAACTGATTTTTAGCTGATTTAGCTGTGCACTCAACTAATATTGATATTATCTCTTTTGTTGACTTCTTTAACATTTACGCATTTTGCTTATTAACAATCAAATATTGAATTAATGACTAAATAGTTATTGCGCTCGTATAATAGATTAATTAATAATTAATTTGACTATTTAAATAATAGTTATTTACACAGTTTAATATATGCGTTGAAAAAGTTAATGAAAAAGTCAATAAGAAAGTTAATGAGAAAGTTAATGAAAAAGTTAATGATAAAGTTAATGAGAAAGTTAATGAGTAAACTAATGAGATAGAGAGTCATGTAGAATGTTTGATAAAGAGTCATGTAGAATGTTCAATAAAGAGTCATGTAAAATGTTCAATAAAGAGTTATGTAAAATGTTCAATAGAAAGTTATGTAAAGTGTATGATAAAATCATATTTGATGCTCAATAGAGAACAAATTTAATTATTGATTGCAAAGTAATTTAAAGCTTGATGAGAAGTCATGTAGAAAGTCATGTAGAAAGTCATGAAGAATGTACAATAAAATCATGTTTAATACTTAATAGAAAACAAATTTGATTCTTGAATGCAAAGCAATTTGAAGCTTGATAGAAAGTCATGAAAAGAGTCATGAAGAAAATCATGTAGAGAGTCATGTAGAAAGTCATTGAGAGAATCATGTAAAAAGTTATGTAGAAAGCATTGTTTAAAGCATTGTTTAACTCATGTTATGCATTTGATCAACGCGTATTTTGAAGCATGTAGAATGTTTGATAGAGCATTTGATAAAAAGCTCAGTAGAAAGCTCAGTCAATAGCTCAGTAAATAGCTCAGTAGAAAGCTCAATTGAAAGCTCAGTAAAAAGCTCAATTGAAAGCTCAATTGAAAGCTCAGTTGAAAGCTTAATTGAAAGCTCAATAGAAAGCTCAGTAGAAAGCTCAATTAAAAGCTCAGTAAAAAGATCAGTAGAAAGATCAGTAAAAAGCTCGATCAATAGCTCAGTAAAAAAATCAGTAGAAAAATCAGTAGAAAGCTCAATCAATAGCTCAGTAGAAAGCTCAGTAGAAAGTATTGTTTGAAGCACTGTTTAATACATGTTATGTGTTCATTCAACGCGTATTTTGAAGCATGTAGAAAATTTGATAAAGTGTTTGATCAAAAGTTTGATATTGAGTCATGAAGAGTGCATTCTATTGAGTTAATTAGCATTATTTCGTACGAAATAAAAAGTAGAAACTACGAAAGAAAGAAGTGAGAAGAAGTAAAAATTCTGAATTTTCTGAATTTTCTAGCGTTGATCTTTGACTGAGAGCGAAGATTACTAATCACGAAAGTAACAGTACTGTTCTCAAATCATGTAAAAAGCATTGTTTGAAGCATTGTTTAACTTATGTTATGCATTCATAATTTGAAGCATGTAGAGCGTTTAATAAAGCGTTTAATAGAGAATTTGATAGAAAATTCGATAGAAAATTTGAGTGAGCGAGTAAATAAGTGAGTAGATGAGTGAGTAGATGAGCGAGTAAATGAGTGAGTAAATGAGTGAGTAAATGAGTGAGTAGATGAGCGAGTAAATGAGTGAGTAAATGAGCGAGTAAATGAGCGAGTAAATAAGCGAGTAAATGAGTAAGTAAATGAGCGAGTAAATGAGCGAGTAAATGAGTGAGTAGATGAGCGAGTAGATAAGCAAGTAAATGAGTGAGTAAATGAGCGAGTAAATGAGCGAGTAAATGAGTGAGTAAATGAGCGAGTAGATGAGCGAGTAAATGAGCGAGTAGATGAGCGAGTAAATGAGTGAGTAAATGAGCGAGTAGATGAGCGAGTAAATGAGCAAGTAAATGAGCAAGTAAATGAGCGAGTAAATGAGCGAGTAAATGAGCGAGTAGATGAGTAAATGAGCGAGTAAATGAGTGAGTAAATGAGCGAGTAAATGAGCGAGTAAATGAGCGAGTAGATGAGTGAGTAAATGAGCGAGTAAATAAGCGAGTAGAGTGATGAACATGTAAAATGATGAGTAGAATGATGAGCATGTAAAATGATGAGTAGAACAATGAGCATGTAGAATGATGAGTAGAATGATGAGTATGTAGATAAATGAGCATATAAATAAATATTTTAGCTGAATTAGTTGAATTAGCTGAGTTGATTAAATTTAGCTGAAATTTAGCTGATTAGTCAGTTGTTAGCTGATTATTAATTAAATTGAGTTGACTTTTTCAGCTTCTGTCATCAAGCAAAAAGTTAACTGTTGAACATTTTGTCAATGCTATGTAAACATTTTTGCATTCTAAAGTTTCAATCATTTGCTTTTCTCACTTGTCATGCATGTACAAATCTTTATTATCAAAACTTTCTTGCAAATCTTTCTTATACATTCTTCTTTTAAAAAGAAGATTCATCTCAAGCTTAGAAACATGAAGAACAAAAGATAACTTAACTGAGTTTTCATAATGATCTTGCATGACTGCTGTGTCACAATGATTGACATACAATTTTCTTTTTTCAACTTTGATGATGCATCTTTTAATGCAAACTAAAAAATCACTAAAAAGTTGAAGTTGATTAATCATGTGTAAGAAAACATCAGAATCTGCAACTCAGTTGAATTCAAAGATTTTACTGACAATGTTTTTTAACAAAGCTGCAATATTCTTGCTTTTCTTGTTTTCATTTTTCTCATTATCATCAAAAATTTTAAAGTTGTTGCTTTTCATGTTGTAAACTTTATGTTTCTTGTGCTTGCTCTTCAGAAGCTCAATGAAAGTTTGAAAATCATCAACATTTTTATGCTTTAATTTGTCTTTATCTTTGCATTTCTTCACAAGCTTTTGAGCTGCAAACAGATGAGAGCAATCGACTAAATGATGTTCATCTTCACAGAGAAAACATTTTAAAAATCATTGCAACTGATGATGATGCAATTGATCATTGTCAAAGCTTGAAAGACTTTTATGATGATGATTGATTTTGCATTTGTTCTGCTTATGATCAGTGCGCTTGTATTTATTTTCTCGCTTGACTTATAACGCAGTTTCTGTTGTTTTCAATTCTGCTTTCTTCTTTTGTAACTTTTGAAGTTTCTTCTTGATATCTGACTTATTCTGTGCATTAATAATATCTTGAATGACTGTATATTCATCTGACAGCAATTAAAGTAAAACTTGAAAGTGATGTTCTGACTTGAATAAATCACTCATGTCTTTCTGTGTTGCAATGATCTTTCAAGTTAACTTGATGAAATATGTTCATGTCTTTTTAATAAAGATATTCATTGACATTCTGTAATCAATGAAGTTCATCAAATATTGTTTTTCAGTAATTTGTAACTTCTTTTTATATTTATAGCTCAAAGCATTTCAAATCTTTTTTGCTGACATCTTGTCTGCAATGTGTTCTTGATCATCAATGATGATGCAGATGATCAGTCAGTAATAAACTTTCACATTAATCTTTTGACTTTCAAAGTCAAAAGATTGAATTTCATTAATGATGCTGATGATGCTGTTGAGTGTGTTTGAGTCAGACTTATTTTCAATAATGAATCACAAGTCTTTCTTAATGAGTCATTTCTTCATGAGAGAAAATCATTGATTGCAGTTCTTGCAAGTAAGAATAAAAACAGATCATCATTTGATAAAGAAGTCATCAAAGTTCATAACGTGCAATGTAGACTCAGCTTGTTGTTAAAATTGAAGAAAAAAATTAAGATATTAAATAAATTGATGAGTGAAGTGAAAAGAATTTAATCTCGTTAATGATGATGAAAGTTTATGCATTTTTTAACACAATTAAGTATTTTTATTTATTCACTCTTTTGAAAACTCATAGTAGACTGTCAATTTAATGTGAGTGCTTATTTATCTTCTTGTGAGATGCATAGTAAGTTGTTGAATTTCACTAAACTTCTTTAAGTCAATGTACTTATTTGTCTTTTTGTGAAATGCATAATAAGTGATCGCTGATTGCTCATTTGAATAAATTTCGTATCAAGTTGTTAAGCATCAAATGCTTAAAGTGTTTCAATTTAATTACATTGAAAGCTTTTTACTAATTGAACTCATAATTTATTGAAAGAATAGAGTGAACAGTATCACATATGATGAAATCTATCTAGATTATGAAGAGAAGTCACAGACTGCTTTATTTATATACTGTCATGCATGACAAATTTGCAATACATAACTTTATCTTTGACGCTAGTTTAAAGAAAGCTGCTAGAAACAAGTCTGATTGAATTCAGACTGAATTCAGAACTATTACAATAAGCTGCTAGAAACAAGTCTGTCATTGCACTTCTCAACATAAGTAAAAATTTCTAGAGAAAAATATCAGAAAGCTTTGAAGTCTCTTGATGTACTCAATTGTTGCTGAAAAAACATAGTCATAAATTTCATCATGACAGTATTTGAAAGTAAGAATTTGAACGAAAATTCAACAATCAATATTCTGATAGTCATGAACAGACTATTTAAACAAGTACATTACAAGTTTATGAGTGAAATTACAGCTTTAGATACAGCTCAAGTCTTTTATTATGCAATATGAAAACATCATGAATTATTTGATTTAATCATCTTGAATCATAAAACTCAGTTTGTCAATCACTTTTGAAACAAACTTTGTACTTGATTGAAGATTCAAGCTCAATTGTCAACTGCGTTTCACTCAGAAATAAATGATCAAATTGAGAACATTAACGACGTTTTGAAACAATATCTTCAAGCCTTCATGTTCTTTATGCAGAACGACTGAGCTGCATAACTGTTATCAGCTGAATTTGTCATCAACAATCACTTCTTTGAAAGCACTCAATGCACATTATTTCTAGCTAACTTCAAACAACATTCTTGAATGAGATTGAAATCAAAGAAGACTCAGAAGAACATTATTGAACATTCAAAATGAATACATGTTAATCTGTTTATTCAGAAAATGAATTGAATCAATGAAATTCTGCAAGAACAAATGATCTTAGCTCAAGCATATCAGAAACAATTCGCTAATGTTTATTGATAACACGTTCTCAAGTATGCAATTAATGATATGATTTGATTAGATGCTTGCAATTTGATGATTCATTGACTCAGCAAGAAGTTATTTAATAAATTCGAGAAATCTTTCACAATCATCAAAATTGTTAGTTCTCATTCTTATCAGCTAAAGTTGTTTAATGACTGATTCTGTTTCAATGTCTTTCATACTTATCTGCTTCATTTTGTGATCAACAACTTCTTATTTAAACAAATATCTTTCGCGTCGTTTTTGATAGTTTTCGTTGAAGAAGTGCTTAGCTGAAAGATGAACGAAATATTGAACTTTTGAGTAAAAAACTCTCAGCTAAAGTATTTAATTAAATGAACTGAAATAGAAGAAAATAGTTGAGTAAAGTTCGCAAATGTGATGAATGTCATCAAAGTCATGAACGTTTATCACATTTGAAATTTCAATCATTTGAGTAAGAATTCATGAATTACTTACATGTAAGAAAGCAGCAACTCTGAATATGAATCAGAGAATTAAAAGTCTTGCAGAAGCTTCAACTTCAAAAGAGAGATTTATTGTCATGATTTTAGCATGTGTTACTCAAAAAATGTTGAGAAAAGAGATGTTAAATCACTTAAATGATGTTGAACAATATTATAAGTGATGATAGATGTGAGATTATCAGTGATGTTATGAGAATCTTTTGATATGAATAATACTTAACGTTTATGAGATATAAGAATCTTTGAATGATCTTTTTCTTTTCTTTCTTCTTCATGCAACGTCTTTTATTTAAAATCTAGTTATTAAAATTTCATTCTGATTTCATTCAGCTCTCAGTTCATGACAATAGCTTGCGTTTCTGTATAAATTACAGAAAGCTCAATGCTTTGATTAAACGAGATCACTACTTCTTATTGCTAATAGATGAAACTTTCGCTTGTATTCAAGATAGCAAATATCTGACTCGATTAAACATCATTGTCATCTTCAACAAACTGCATATGCATTCAAGCAGCGAAGATTTGACTATCTTTATCATCTCTTTTGATTTCTACAAATATCACGTGATGTCTTTTAAATTAATCAACGATTCAACTTTCTATCAACACTATATGAATGATGTACTATTTAACTATCTTCATCAGTTTTGTCAGATTTATCTAGATGATATTATCATCTACAGCAAAACGCTGAAGAAACATAAGCAACATGTATGATTAGTTCTACATAAACTACAAGAGACTGATCTTCAGATGAATATAAACAAATATAAGTTTCATGTTCAGAAGATCTTCTTTCTGAAACTATTGCTATTCATTGAAGAACTAAAGATGAATTTCAGAAAAGTACAAGCAGTAGTTGAATGACTTACTTCTACAAATCTCACTCAGATGCAGTTCTTCGTTGACTTTTACAATTTCTATCAACATTTTATAAAGAACTTTTCGAAGATTGTTCATTTTTTGATTCAACTAACTCAAAAAAAGATGATATTTGAATGAAATCAAGCTTGTCAAATGATCTTTGATCATATGAAGAAATAAATAACTGAAGTTTTTATTCTTCGTCATTTTAATCAGAATAAAGAAAATATTCTTGAAACAGACTCATTTAACTACGTCAATGATGACATACTTTCTCAATATGATGATGAAGAAACATTGCATTCAATGATTTACTACAGCAAGAATCTGAGTCTCACTGAGTGCAATTACAAGATCTATGACAAGAAACTACTAACAATCATTCATGTCTTCAAGCATTGATGATTTGAGCTGAAATTGACTGAGCTATTCATCAAGATGTTCATTGATCATCAAGCTTTAACGTCATTAATGAAAGATAAAGAGTTAAGTAAATGTTAAATGCGCTGAGTACAAAAGCTCGTTGACTTCAACTTCAAAATCATGTATCGCTCAAGTAAATAAAACATCAAAGTCGATGCATTGACTCATTGAGTCAATTCAGTTTCTAGAAGTTTCAAGAATGAATGATGTCATTATCAGTGAACTACAATTCTCACGTTGAATCGAAAGAAAATTGCTGATCTAAAAGAGAAAGAAAATGATGAATCAATTTATCAATTGATTTTAAAAACTAACAGAATCAATGAGAATTGTATTCTACTTCGTGAAGTTGTATTAAAAGATGAAGCTCAATACAAAGATACTAAATTAAAAGATTGTTGAGTTCAGAACGAAATATTATATTGAGATGATCTTCTATAAGTTCTCTTTAATGAGCATCTTCAAATGAAGCTAATTTAAGAAGTTCATGATCAATCTTTTATTAATCATTTTGAAATTCTCAGAACGATGAAGATCATAAGAAGATACTACTATTAATTTTCAATGCAAAAGACAATAGATTAATATATTTGAAACTGTTACATTTATCAGCAATCAAAGACTTTTCAAAATAAATTCAATGAACTATTACATTCTTTACTCATACTTGAACAACAATGAAAAAACATAGTCATGAATTTCATCATTGACTTATCTTCTTTGAAAGACAAAAACATCATACTAACAATGATATGTAAACTGTTAAAGAAACGACATTATATTTTTTACTTTACTGATGATGAGAAGATCACGACAGAAAAAACAGCTGAGTTAATGCTTCAATGAATATATTGAATACATGATTTACTCAATTTCATTGTTTTGAATCGAGACTCTCAATTTATCTTCATTTTATGAAAGTCGCTTTGCAAAAGACTAAACATTAATCTTCAACTCTTTACAGTTTATCATCTTCAGATCAACAATCAAAGTGAACAAGTTAATCAGAACATTGAAAGATATCTTTGATTCTTCTGTTTATACATGCAGAATGACTGAGCTAAGCTACTACTCATGATTGAGTTTGTCAACAATAATGCTCTGTTCTCAGTCATCTTCTTGACTTCTTTCTTTCTAAACAAAGACTTTCATTCTCATATGAGCTTTGAATTCAATGTCATTGAATATGAAAGTTCTCATGAAAGCTTGCAGATGACTAAAGTTGAGAATATATCTGAACATATGAACAAAACACTGAAGTTTGCTCGCAAGTCACTAGTCAAAACATGAAAACAAATAATGAAACAAGTCAATAAGCATAAAAAAGAAGTTAATTATGAGATTGAATCAAAGATGTTTCTGAATGAAAGAAACATTGTTACAGCGAAATCTTTTAAGAAGTTAAATGACAAAATGCTCGATTCTTTCATCAATTTAAATTTCATCAACTCTTCATATAAACTGAAATTATCAGAGTCTATGCATGTTTATGATGTATTTCATTCTGATCTGCTTCGCTCTGTCATTAATGATTTCTTGTCTGATCAAAAGAATGAATTTTTAGATTTAATAATGATAAACAACGAAAACGAATGAAAAATCGATGATATATTGAATTTTCGTTGATATCAAAGATAATTTCAGTATAAAGTCAAATGAAATGATTATAATAATGATCTCAATTGATACAACGTTGATGATGATGAATTTATAAACATTCAGAAAATCATTAATGATTTTCATATTTGATACTTGAACAAATTATGCTAATCAACAATTCAATCAATCACAATTTAACAGATCTGAGTCTGTGAAATCATGATTGAACAATCAATCGAGTTGAGCAAAAAATACATTCATGCAAACATGAATCATTAAAGAAGAAAAAGTAATGTCATGATTCTAGTCTTATCAGACTCAATCTTTTAATCTTGTCAGATTTATTCTTGCTTTGTCATCTTGACTAGTTTTTATTGAGTCTAGCGTTGACTGAGAAATATACATATGTAATCAACTTCTTTTCTGTAACTATCTTTCTTTCTTAACATTTATTTTCTAGTTAAATGACATCTTTATCTGACTCGCTTTAGACAGATCTTTAACAAGAATCATTGAAGATAATTATAGTTGCAAATAAGAAAATGTTAATAAGATAATATAATCTTGACATGTTTACATTGAAGCAAAAAGTTTACTCAAATAATAACAACAGCAAAGATGATGTTACAATGATTATGATGAGAATAAACTGAAAGTTAAATAAAAGATTGAGAAAATTGACTTTAATCATCACTCATCATGATGAATTGAAAGAATTAGTCGTGAGAGTGAAACATCTTGCAGACATAACAACAGTGAATCAAGAGTGTTATGAAAAGATGTACAAAGTATATAATAATAATTAAACTTCTTTGAAAACAGTAAAAACTATGATATTAACAAAAGATTAAACACGTCTGCAATGAATTTAAATTACACATGAGAGCATTCAATCTTGAAAAGTCACGTTGAAGTTACATTAAGTAGCGAGACATGCAGAAATACTTGAAAATGAAGTAATGAATAAAATGATTGATGATGCACATGATTTGTCTTTATTGCTAACTGAATGTTAATGCACTGAAGTGATAACAAGATTGATGCTCATACAGAAACAGATCAGATAAACATGAAGAATAATTTGAAAAGAGAAATTTAATGCAGCTCATTTTCAATATTTAACATTAAAGATGACACATCAACATCTGCAACTGCACAAAAATCATACAAAGTTTCACAGCGCATTATTGACGCAGCTACACATCAAGAAAATTGACTTCAATCAATTTTTGCATGAGAGATGAGTATTTGAAATCATTACGATGACGTGTGAGTATGACAGAAATCAAATGTCGATCAAGCACATTTTATTAACATGTCTCAAATGAAAGGCAGAACGAAAGATAATGCAACATGAAAAGAACATCATGAACTTGAGAAAGCTTTTAGAAATCAGAAGCGTGACAACAGCGATCATTCAAATGATATTCTTGACAAGCATACTGAATCAATTTCAGACTGTGACGTCATTGAAGAATCAGATGAAAGAGAGAGAAAGTAGAGAAGAAACAAGTTCATAGAGTTCTTGCATTGGAAACAGTTACAGTATAGAGCGCAGAAAAAGCGATAGTAGATACGAAAAGGGCGCTACGCTAGCGCAGCGTCCGCTACAATATATAGAATCTTGCATAGGCTCATAATGGGTGTTGAATCGAGTAAGAATCAAAAAAAAAAAAACCCCTTGTTTTTTTAGTATCAACATCGAAGGAATTCAGTCAAGTAATAAGAGTATGTTTCTAATTCTTTAAACAAACCCGGTCGAATACCGCAACCAAAGACATCTTATTAACCATCAACCTCTTTGCTGGAGATATAAGGATAGGCTAACTGTAGCCGCCTATATCTCAGCTACTTCAACAGCTCATTTCTTGGTCGCTTTCCCAAGTTCTGAAGAATTCTCTGGCAGAAAGGAATACATGTCACGTCTCGAGAAGATAATGTGTGTGCCAGACAGGCATAACCGTGTTACACTAATAGGTCTCGGTGGTATTGGGTGAGTCTTCAAATAATGAATTTGCCCCTCAAAAGAAGCACGTAGCTGTAGCGACACGTCGGGAAGAACCTGCAAACCCATTTTCAGTAAATCCCTCAGTGTTGAACTTTGGCTGATGATTGTTAGCAAAACGCGAATAGCACTCGAAATCGCACTCAAGTACAAGTCAACCAAGTCGATGTCTATATAGTCTATATAGTCTATATATTGGGTTCATGAGGGCACTGCTCCGCGTATGGAAAAGGCCTATCAGGATATTACCAAAAAACCAAGATTGACAGATGGGACTTACAGGACCTCAAAGTTGATAAGCTCCAGCTGGTCAAAAATAGGTTTGAAGAGGAAGCGTCCGGAAAATGAATTCTAGTAATTGACAACGCTGACGACATTGATCTTTTATATGGAGGAGGCAATTGCGAGGATGATAGATCCTCTAATCGGCTGGCCGACTACTTTCCTCGCTCTCCAAATGGCTCTATATTACTGACAACGCGGAATAAGAAAATTGCAAAAAAGTTTACCACAAGCTGTAACATTCTTCAAGTCACAGCGCTGACGGTCGCTGAATCGAAAAGCTTGTTAGCTGCGAAACTAGGCGGAAGCGATTCGGATACACACAGTCGCGCTGAGCTGGCGAACGTTCTTGAGAAGAGTCCCACTGGCTCTCGTC
>JAABUV010000751.1_pt1 | contig 48928 bp, 58 predicted proteins | sample 5559971 | NCBI WGS metagenome assembly JAABUV01 (sample SAMN10711881, study PRJNA513362) | rock metagenome | isolation source: Antarctica rocks | place: Antarctica: Victoria Land, Knobhead nord | collected 2015-12-19 | reverse complement strand
CCACAACACCCCCGCAACCCCCACCCCCTCTCTAGCAATCCAAACAGACCAAAGAGCTCTAGACAGATCGTTAGGAATGGGAAAGCTATATGAGAAGTGTGGGGAGGAGGGGAGAAGGTGGGTGATTGTTTATAACAATTTTACGGGGATTTTGGTTATGTAGAGGAGAGGAGAGTGGTATGTATTGTGAGACTTGAGACTTGTGGAGAGGGGAGGATGGAGGGAGGGGTTATGTGGTTTGGTGGGGTGGGTATGTGGGGTGGATGATGGTGGGTTTGGTATGGTGGGTTGGGTACGTCGTACTTTGCGTTCGTCAGGTCGCAGCTTGCGATTACGGAGAGAGAGGGCTTTGCTCAAACAACATGGTGTAACGATGGCGCGGATGTTTACGAGTGGATATATCTGCATTTAGTGCCTCGGAAACATTTCTCGAATCAGAGGTTGCAAGAGGGTCCCTAGCAATGCCACCAATCCATCTCCTCATCTACAGGCAACCGAGTCCCTTCCTCAGAAACGGAGATGGGACTCATCGCCACCCAGCGACTTCCTCCTCACACTCCCAATTTCCTTCCCAGCCAAATCTCCATCACTCTTCAATAGCCATTGACAAGTCCTACACATCCACACATCCCCTCTCAGAGATAGCAATCCATACTGCCGTCCTCTCTTCGGTGTATGATTAAGCTTGCCCCTCCAGAGCTGGGTCACAGCTCGATGATTTTCGACAAACAAAGATGTTTTTACGGCAGAGAAATTTAGATTTGCTGATCGTATTCACTACCCTCATCTCATCATTCTAAAAAGCCATACACCAGCCCGTAAACAACTCTATCGAACATATCTATCGCTTGCAACGTATACATGAACCGATTTCCCCACTGCGATTTATAAACCCACAGCCAATGATCTCGACCGTGGTCTCCAGAGCTCTTTTACCTGGTGTCGTCATGCGTGTTCTTCAAGAGCTCGATCCTATGTGCGCTCCTGCCTGAACGTTCATTATAGATCTGTGATGAAATATTTCCAGAAGGCTCGTAAGCAATGAATCACCACGTCAGGCTCAGCTCTCCTCTGTTGATATGGATTCTCGGTTGACGTGATGGGTTCGAGGTATAGAGGCGAGGATGTCGTCCGTAAGGATCGGCATGGGTTCTTGATGGAGGTGAAGAGATATTAGGATGTTGTTCAGGTGGGATGCGGGTTTTTGGAGGAGCGGTATCACTGGCTGTTTTGAATCGAGTATGGCGGGCTTTGGCGGATGCGGAGGGTTGGTTGGGCGTCGTATCGCGTGTTTTGAGAGAGGATGGGTCTGGCGATCTGGTTGGGGATCTTGCGTAGATGGGATCTGTCGCAGAAACGTGATTCAATGTATTCATACGTCCTTGTAGATTTCAAACTTTCGCTTCGAGCTCAGCTCTTCTGTTCCAAAAAAAATCCCCAGCTGACTTGATGGGTACAAGGTACAGAGGCGAGAATAATATCCGCAGGGATCGACATAGGTTCTTGACCGAGGTGAAGAGATGTACGGATGATGTTGAGATAGGAGGTGGGTGGAGCGGTGCGTACCCTTTGATTAGTCCGAATCGGCGTTGTCGCTTGCTGGTGAATCGCGAGGCTCTGTTAGGTGTTTTATCACACGTCGCTGGAGAGTATGGTGCTGTAGATGCAGTCGAAGGTCTCGTGGGGTTGGGGGAATTTGGCGATGTCCCACGGGGAATAGTGGGTGCTGAGAGATCCAAGTAACACAGTCCATTGATCTGAGTTTGGAGTATCTGGAGGCGTCATTCTGGTAAATTGGATAGAGGATGTGACTTCGGATCTTCTGTATAGCTGCGTGTTTGATTTGATCTGAACGCTAACAGTGAAAGTGATGTACTCCGTGGGAATTGCGATAAACAGAGATCGTGAATCGACTTGTCATCTTTTTGGCGGCCGTGAATTTGACGTCTTCAGTTGTGAAGACAGAGATCAATTCAATATTCGGGATCTCGGTCACTCTGACTTGGGAACGGCTGTACGATGCTCTCTGGAGAACGAGTTCCGAAGCCCAATGAATTGGATCCTTCCCTGAGGCCAATTTTTGTCTTCACTGATTCGTGTTTGCGTCAACTTCCCGGCGCTTTGGCTCGAAAAGTGATGCGGAAGATTCCCGTGGTTGCTGTTTGCTCATATAGCGCATTGCTCTGTCATCATTGGTGCTTTTCACATCGGGCTGCTGCATATCCATCACCTTCAGAGACGAATCTCCGCGCGTCACTCTCCACACTCAACTCATTGGAAAGGTAAAGCCGGTTGGCTGCATTGCTGTTTGTTTCATTGACGTCAAGCAATCAAACTCCCTCTGCGACGCAGCAACCAAGAGCCATACAAGCATGTGCTACCAGCAGTAACCAACAGACTGATCAATACAACCCAGTGGAATTGATCATGCTGGGCCCATACAACAGTAGCGATCCAGTGTCCGAGTCCAAAGGCCGAAGTAAGACTCGCTTCCGTCCCAGCGAACACCGAGCGCTGCTCTGGATGGACGCAACTTTGCGCCAACTGTTGGGTACAGAGAACGTTCGTCCAACGTCCGAGACGTGAAGCGGAGACGAAGAGGATGATGCAAAGGACTGCGACAGGGTGGATTTTCCAGGCAGATGGTCGCTCGATATCGGCCGACTCGACTTTGACATTGGCTATGGAGAGCTTCAGGACAGCTGGAGCAGCTGGTATCTGTGATTCGGTGAGTCCTTATCCCTTTCCATGGGGCTTATGATACTGACCAAGCACAGAAGCATGAAACCCAAAGCCCACATCCCAAGTCTGGAGACACCCGCAGCCTGATGCAACACCAACAGTGGCTCCTTGCCTGGTTCAAGCTCATCATTCGATCCAGATGTGGGTGACGATATAGTCTCCTCGGCTTCGGGATCCTCACATAAAGCAGTGTAATGCTTCGGCTCTGAAGACAGGAAGCGCACGCCCCAAGGGAAGATGGTCGTACTGCTCAATTCGAACGCAGCACTAAGGATCTCGGCCAACGTTATCAGTTGCATCGAGAACCCAGAGTGCACAAGAAAGATGGTCAAGGTTGCGGAGAAGCTCAGGACAGACATATGCAGGCTGCTCATCGCCAGAGATGGCATCCATACCTCGGTAGCAAAGTATTGCTGTAGGCTTCGACCATACTCACCAATCCACGACCACAAGCCTGAGAGGAGAACCGACACGTCTCGCCAGTGGGTCGACCCGGGATTATTCGGAAGACGGGGATGATGGTTACTCTCGTTGTCGTCCATCTCGTCTTTGGAGATGAGACCTGTCGCCTTTGGCGCTTGCATTTGCTCACTTCCAGTCCAAACGCGTCGTGCTGTCCAATACTCCAATGGCCAAGTGATGAGGTTGAGTGCCAGGAGCCCAAAGCAGCCTAATCGTGGGGACTGCGTGTTAGACATGAAGGCTGACATAGCGATTGGCGATCCGAGCTTGCAGATCACGTCAATCCTTCCCATGATTGCATTCAAGTGCGTCAAATCGTATTGTTGTGGCTGCTTGGCGTCCATGCCTGCTGCAGCCAATGTCGGAACCCAGTCGCGCTCAATGGAGATCAAGTTCGCCAGTCGAGAAAGTCTCTCGACAACCCCCAACGGCATAATCAAAAGAAAGATCCAGTCCTCTAGATGGTAGACATTTGATAGATGATGTTGAGCGGTCTCGGAGGGCAGATCGGCTATAGCGCTCTCGGTGATTGCTCCTCCGCTTTTGACTATGAGCGACCAGCACAGACAAGCAACAATCACAACAACACGATTGACTGATACCGTTGTGAGAAGAGTACGGAGACGAGAAGGAGCATGGTCAACCCAACGACCTAGGGATGAAGCGAAAAGAATGATAGCTACACTGGTAGTGATGCCGCTAATGTATCTAATCAGCCGCAGACACACAGGAGACCTGGAAGCTGTACTGACATCCATGAAGCAGCTGTCAAGCCTTCTGGAAAAGCCGCAGCCGTGAACAGAACCTGGTAGAATCAGCGTCGATGATCTGCCGCTGTGGAAGACAGGCGTGAGCCTACCGATGCAAATTCATACGACCTGGCATTCCAAGTCGAAAGGAAGTGGCAGAAGAACAAGCTGTAAGTCGTCCAGTCTAGCCCATGGCCGAGGACCGAGCGTCGCAACATAGCTATTGATGAGATTTGAGCACCCGGTTGGCTTGAGACACATGGTTCGCTTCAAACGTACACTTGTACCATTCTTTCTGTATGTCGACATCTCCTAGGGAGAAATCATGTAGAAACAGACGGAGCCGACTGGAACAAATGCCACGAAACGGGGGTTCAATCTTCCAAACGCCCCTGAATCCTTCGTGTATCTATTCTTGGATGGAATGGGGGCTGAGACTTTAGCGCCTGCTGAGCCGCACAATCTTAAATCCTCCTGCCAGTGGCCTCGACGAGAAAGACCGACCATCGGACTGCTGCCTTTCATCATCCTCATCCTTGTCCATATCAAACATCTAAGCACTGCCGACTCTGTTGAACATCTTCATTCCAGTCCGGTATCTGCCCGGACCTGTACAATTCCTCCGATGAGCTTGTGCCGTTGCTTTTGCGACCTCAGAGGGAGAATGGGAATCACCGTCGGATTCTGTCTTGAACGACGCATTGCATCGCGCCTATAGCAGCAGACTGGCTTTCAAACTCGTTGAAAGGCTGGAAGTTGCGAATTGTATGTCGATGGCTCATCCATACTGCGCACTTCGCACAGAGCATGTCAATCTGTGCTTTTAAATACCATTGTCGCATCGCATGGTACTACTGGGCACTCATGACCCGAGTTAGTGACCCCAACACATCATCGCGCAGCATGTAATCGTGATCAACAGAGAATTGGGAAGGCTGGTGATAACATCAAATCACCAATTTCCAGCCGAAGACTTTTCAGATTTGCTGCCAAGGTCACTAATTCCCTAGCGTCGACCTTCGTGCCCTAACCCTACTCTACGGAATCGACCTTCAACTTTCAAGTTTGCACTAAATATATATTTATAAGATCCATTATCAGTACAGAAGCACGTAAGAGCAGCGTCTAGTGGCGCTGTCTTTCTCATCCTCACATCATACCCCTTGCTCGAGACCATATAGCGCGTGGTCCATCACATCATCCGACTACCGGATCAATCAAGTACTGCCAGCTGTCCATACTGGACAGTCAACGGGGATGAATGCCTATGAGCCGGGCTTCAATCTTTCAACGACACCACCAACGACCGAGGAGCTGTTACACAATATATTTTGAATCTATCACACTTCTTCATCCTTACAACTTCCTCTAAGGGCTGTACGAAGCGGGTAAATCGTCTCAGTGACTTGGACCGTCATCAGGCTCTTGTCGAGTTGCACGGAAATTGGCTTGATCCATCGAAATGTTCAAGGATACCACGCGTCTTGATTTGGGAATGGTGCAGGCACAGCCTTAGATCCCTCGACAAATTCAACTACTATTCCCAATTGTCAAGAAAGAGGCAATGGCCCGGCTTGCCAACGGTGAAGAGATATCGCATGGTTGGTAGGAATTAGATGGTGAAGTACAGTCTGGCGTGAAAGAGGCAATCGTATGAGTATTCACCAAATGTCGACAGTGAATGCTTCTGACTTCTCATACAAAGGCACATACTCTTGACCGAGATACAATCTCTTTTCCACCCCCATCATCGTACCACCTCCAGCATCGACAGGAGGGTTTGAATTGCAGACAACCATAAAGTCCTGAACGATGGCTTTGCTATCATCCTACGTCAAGTTTCTGAGCCGTCTCAGTGTCATGACTCAAAGAGATTTCAATGGCAGATCAGGCAGAGGCCTCAACCCACGACAAAGAAATATGAAAATCAACGACAGACGGGCAGCTACGGATCAGGGAATCACTCTCTGCCATCAATTTCAGGCAACATTCTGGATGTGAACGTCGGTGGTGATTAAGGGAATGTGACGACGAATTCATCATACAACTAGATGGGTATTCAAGATGGAGGTAACAGGCTCCCACTCAATTCATGTGCCAACCTCATTACGTGTGGACAGCTGAATCAGAAGCCGCTTGCCTGGTACAACACCAGGCATATGTTGCTGAATGAATACGAGTTTTCCTTTTTTTCATATCAATTGCGTGTCTCGGTCCAGATATCGGTACGAGGAGGTGGATGTTGTTTGCCAGAAGCGAATAATCTAGAGTTCAATGGACGACACAAGCACATTCCAATCATGCAGCATCTCCAATAACAACAGGCTCTCGAAGGAGACTTCAAGATGATTCGAAACAGCAAGAAGGAGAACGCTGCAGATCTCGCCAGAAAAAGCATTGCCTCAATTTGTATTCGCATTCTGATTGGAACGATGGAATCAGTCGGAGGGATTTGCAAGCAAAAATCATTGTCACATTATACAGCGTGTGTGGTACCCCAAGATTACTCATGACTATGATTGGCAGTCATGGCGAATTAAATGATTCAACAAATCATTGGATATGTGTGGTACGTCTCTTTTGACGTCCAGTGAAAGAAATGGCAAGACTGAATGTGTGGTCTGTGTGGTACCCAAGATTCACTCATGACTTTCAGAGGCAGCAGTATACCGAAAACATTCGTTCTTCATGGTATACATGAATGAAGACTTTCAATGGTATTGATCGCAAAACTGCCAGAGAATGAGGTCTGCATAGTTCTCACGAGGGACAAGTTTCAATAGCATTGATGGCAAAGTCTTGTGTTATTTCCAGCTAGCCGCAACGACTGCTACATTTGAGCCCTGCTCCACATTCAATATCAGTGTATCCCATCACTGATACCTTGCATACCGACTATTTATCAAACTATGAGTCCCATTACTCGGTCATGTCATTCATAAATTTTTCCTGACTTTCAGTGCTATCAATGGTAAGGTCTTGTGCTATTGTTTGCTAGTAGCTACTCTATCATTATTACCATTGAGCGCTGCTCGACTATCGGTAGCAACACATTCCCAAGATCACTGATACATGTCAACCGTACTGAATATCACACTGAATGTTCGATTGTTCGGTCCCGGTATCCCGAGATTACTTATCATTGTAAGTGGTATCAATGACGAGGTCTTGTGCTATTGTAAGCTAGCAGCTGCTATACGACTGTCACTCTTGAGCGCTGCTCGGCATAAAGTAGCATTACATCCCCAAGATCACCGAGACTTGGCATATTGACTGGTTTTCACACAAAATCATCATCTTTGACTGACAACAACTCCACCATTTTCCATCTCTACAGCAAGAACGTTATCTTCGCGTCCAGCAAAAAACCACCGTCTCATCAACAGCATAATTTTACAATCACGCAATCTTGTTCATCATCGAAAGCTACCTCTCAAGAAACACTAGCACTACATATATACCACCAACTAAAAATCCCACAATGGCACAAACCACCACCATCTCAACCCTACCACCCGAGCTCCACCTCCTAATAGCCACCAACCTCCCACCCCGAAGCAAATTCGCCCTCAAACACACGACCCACCACTTCCACACCGTGCTCCCCCGCCTGACACACACCGAGCTCCTCCAAATCGAGCAAACGCTCCCCTACAAGATAAAAGCCAGATACCAGCGCTACACCATCAACACCTGGCGCAACATCTACGATTGCACCCGCGACCCAGTACCAGACGAGTACGTCGCCTTCGACCATCTCGCCTGCAAGCGCTGCCTCCGCCTCCGCCTCACGGCAGACTTTTCAGACGCAATGCGAGGCCAGCTACTTGATAGTCCCGCGCCTGAAGCGCGTTGCTGCTTGGAGTGTGGGGTTCGCCACGGCATCGAGGGCCACAGACCTGGGGATCGTTTCGCCTACGATTACAGAGATATGCCTAGGGTGGTGTGTTTGGGGTGTGTGGAATTTCCGGCTGATGAAGGTGCGGATTGGAGGAGGATGTTGGGTGAGTGTCGGGGTTGCTACGGACTACATCGGAACGTGTTGGACGAAGAGGTTGTTCGGAGGATAGGAGGTCGCTGTCTTGCGCTACATCATGCGCAGTCTTGTACGAAGTGTCGGGTTCCTTTTTTCGGGTGCGGTGCTTAGACCTAATTAATGTATTATATTCCGTCTGTCTCGTTTGGATACGGCTTGAATGAGATATCTTCTGGCGTCTGCATCCCTTGACTAAGGTGGACTAATGTTGGATTTACAATCTACAGAAACGTCTCTGGAAGATCATAACTAATCGAAAATCATGCTCTCGATCCTCTCTTCGTAACAACAAGACTTCCTGACAGTCACTACCACCCAAACCTTCAAGTCTACATCTAACCTCAAATATCCCGAACTTATCTTCCAGATCCATGAACCCTCAGCATCCATCCATACGCAGATCATAGGTACAAAAATTTCCCATGAGCCTGTAATGACTGTAAGCAGGCGACTTGATAGAACGATTCTCGACAGGAACCTCCTATGAAGCTTGAAGCCATTAACAATGATATCTGAATACGCGAATACATTACCCAGACATACAGTCACCACAGTCAAATCTCAGAAGACACGTTACACTACCCAATCCAATCACACCAAGAAAATGAAGCCCGTGAACCCACCAAACGCACCCCACAGAAACCCATCTCAACCCTATCAGAACCCTCAACTCCGCAACAACTATCTACCAAGTACCCATAACTCTAACGCTCCTCCACCGCTCCCAATTCCATATCCAGCCTAATCTTTCCCCCCTCTCAGCAATGACCTGATTCAAGAAACCCAAGAAGCACTGCCATCCAGACCCAACTCCGCTACATCCAATCAGTTCCATTAATACCTACAACACAACTCCCACACAAACAGCGTCTTTGGTACAGCAGAGGTCGAACTGAATCTGAAGTACAAAGCAGCAAAGACGGGAGATCAGGAAGAGGACGAGGACGAGGGCGAGGAGGGGAAAGGAGGATGGAGAGAACTCTGATTCGAGAGACTCCAATTTTTCTTAACGCTCCGTGCTCTATTATAGATTCACAAACGTTCAACCAGCCCGATCCAGCCTCACGACTTCTATATCAACGGCCCCTTCGCGATGACGAGTCCTCGGGCGCAATTTAAAGCATTACTTAAATTAGCAAAGACAGGAGACGGAGAAAAGGATTGAGGAGGAAGAGGACCAGCTTCACCCAAGCTCAAGATCCTCTATGACTGGCAGCCTTTATTACAGAAGATCATCAAATGGAACTCAACATGCCAAAGCAGCACAGCCGTCGTTCGAGCAAGTTGAGAAGGGATCAGGAAGGTCGCAAAGATTGCCGAGTTAAGAAAATATGTGTTCCCCTGTTACACTACGTTTGACTTACTTCGTCACAGGCTCACGACTTCCCACCAAATCACGAGCTTCATACAATATTCTGACAGAAAGGTCCTTTCGTTTCCATAACATAGTCTCCCCACATCTACGCTTCCTCTCAAGCCACAGCCGATCGTCGAATGGAAACCAAGCCTCGAATACAGCACTCTGAAGACAAGGGTCGCGACGAGAACAATAGCAGGCATAGAAGATGATACTAATAGGAGAAGATAGACTAGAGATGTTAATCACGCTGAAGAAAGGTATTTGCCTACGCTGAGCTGTTACCTTGAGGTTTTACGGATGAATGAGATTGGATGAATTGGGCTGGAGACGGTGATAAGAACGGGAGTTTAAGCGTTAAGATGGGGAACGATGGGGATGGTGAGGATGTATGGTACCCCAGGCAAGGTAAGACGGCATGATGGGCAGGAGTAGTCAGTAATCAAGAGGGAAGTGAAAAAAGTGAGGGAATAAAAGGGAAGAGATGGCGGGAGGAAAAGTAGTGGGATGAGATGGGACCTTCAGGTTTTCAAGCTACATTTACCGTGAGGTAAATAGAGAGGTAGTAGGATCTCGAGAGGAAGAGAAAGGCCAGGAGGTATGTGGGGCGACTGAGGAGGAATTGGGATCAGAGTACATAGACGAAAAGGGATAAGATGGGGATGTGGGATATCATGAATGAGACGGAATATGAAGGCAATTAAACTCATTAAGCGGGTATTGGGAATTCCAAGTGGATTGATGGAACTCAGGTCTTGGTGATTGATTGAATAGTGTGGTGAACAAGGTGAAATAGAGTGATGCAGTGGTGCTTGGAACGTTTTCAAATACCGTATAGCTATGTATAGCCGTCACGTTGAGAAAGCGTCCTTGAAAAAAGGTGTCAATGAGGACCTCTGTCATTACCGGTAGCCAGTCGTTATTACCCGATACTATAGTTGCAATAAGTTGAAGATGTTCTCTCCATGAGCATGAGGTATCGCGAAATGACTTCAGGTAGACTTGTTGTTCAATGTGATGACTTGATTCGGAAGTAGAACTTGCAATTATAATGATAAGTACCGCTTGCAGTTGAACTCGAAAATGTGGAAGAGAGTAATCATGAACATCGATCCTGCTCGCTTGTATTTCATATCCATGGCTCCCTAGCTGACAAACAGCCACGGCGTACCCCATCCAGACTCAACTTGTGCCAAATACATCTAATACTCCAAGAAAAAAGACAAGAAAAGAAGAAAACCGCCCCAAATCTACTCAGCATGCACCAACATCTCAACCTCGCACCCATCCTCCCCAAACCCCTCCCTCATCCACGCCTTCCTCACAACCTCACAAAACAACCCCCAATCCTCCTCCCGCCCCCTCCTCAACAAATACTTCTTCCCACTCCAACAATAAGTAGCCGACACCCTCACAACAGGGCTCGTACTGACGATATCATATTCCGCAATCAGGGTCGTGAAGAGGTGTTCGAGGGTGTGGCAGTGGTTGAAGGGGACGCTGGCGGGGGCGACGCCGGGCTGGTTTGTGGCGGTGACGAGGAGGGTGGTGCGGGCGGCGTGGGCGTAGGAGATGGGTTCGGGTTTTATGGGTGGGGTGGAGGGGGGGATGGAGATGATTTCGGGGGAGGTGGCGGGGGGGGCGGGTGGTGGTGGTGGTGGAGGTGTTGCGCGCTCGGGGGTGGTGGTGGTGGTGGGGGGTGGGGGAAGGGCGTTGGTGGTTTGGAGGTCGGCGGGGGGTGCGGGCTGTGGTGGAGGTGGTGCACACTCTGGAGTGGTGGTGGTGATGGAAGGAGGGGGGAGGGGGTTAGTCGTTTCGGGGTCGGCGGGGGGTGCGGGCGGTGGTGGAGGCGTTGCACGCTCGGGGGTGCTGCTGGTGGTGGAAGGAGGGAGAAGGGGTTTGGTGAGGGTGTCTCGAGTCTGCCTTCGTTTCTTGGCTGAGGGCTCTGATGGCTCCTCGCTTACGTTGGCTGATGTCTGCACTGGGCTTTCGTCTGGCAGGGGACGCTTGCGTGACGTGCGCTGTTCAGGCGTGACGGCGACGGTGACGGCGACGGCGACAGCGGGCTTGGGGTCAGATTTGGCAGTCTTGAGGGTTCCTTTGGGCTTGGGCTTGGGCCCTCTCTTTGCCTTGCGTTTGGGGGCTGCACGTGGTTTCTTCGGCGGCGGTGGCTTGGCCTCGTTTTCGCGGATGACGCGGAGAAGGTGGTCTCGTCGGCGGACGCCTTGCTGCACTGGCGTGCCCTCAAACCGGTCCAGCCGGAATTGCGGGTGCCATGCGATCTTGAGCTCGGAGCTCTTCTTGGCGTCGAGGTCTTCGGTGTAGTATTGTGGGATGCGCTTCTTCCCACCCGGGAGCGGCTGCAAGGAAAACCACACCATCGAGCCGTCGATCTCGCTCGTGCCCACGTTGAGAAAGTCCGAGTACCTGTAATGAAAGATGTTTTCGACGTCGTCGTGCTGTGTCTCCGGCGAATGAGGAGGGAGAGCGCCAGTGCTGGTGGACACTGGCTCTTCCCTGGAGGCGACGGGGGGATCAACCCCGGTGCTTCCTTCTTCCCCTTGCTTGGGACCTGTGCACCAAAGATCAGCGATTTATAAGGCTATTGAGAAGACTGTAGGTCTCCCCATCTTCTTCCCCATCTGCTTCCTGAACGACCAAGTCGCCCAGGCCATATTCATTCCAGATCTGTGACATGATCCGGACGTCTTGGCGCAAGAGGCCCTCCGCCTTCTCCTGCAACTTCTCCCACAGCTTGATCGGGCAGCGAATGTCAGTTGTAGAGAGGATCATTGCGAGAAACCTGAACATTTCGTCTTCCGCCACGATAGTGCTCCCATCAATCATCTTCCAGCGACCATTCTCATCGCTCCATCTCATTCTCGAGCCGATGAAGCTCCGACGAGTGGAGGTGAGAATGCCACAGTCCATGCGACGGAGTGGCGCGGTTTCATCGTCCACCGACAGGAAATGTTCGGGCCGAGCAGCGTTCTGGAGGTATTCGTTGAATACCTTTTTCGCGTGCTTTATGTTCCGAACATTGATCTGACGGTTCGATGAAGCCATGGTAGGTTCTGAGGTATATCTATGATATATTTGTAAGTGGCTTGTGGCTCTGGATCAGGCTGAACTGAGTATCGAAGGGTCCAAATATAGACTTGAATGATGTTTCAAAGGCAGTGAGATCGTCTTGATCAGGATCAGGAATGGTCGTTGTCTGATTGTAAGCGAATGTAATTTGTCGTGAATCGTAGTCTTGAATGGCTGGAAAGTGGTGTCAAGGCTCTCGATCAAGTTGGTAAAGGTACCGAAAGGTCCAAATATGATCTTGAATGATGTTCCAAAAGCAATCTTCTTGAGTGGCGATGTCCGGTGTCTGACTATCAGCTATTGTAAAATGTCGTAAATCGTAGTCTTGAAGGGGTGGAAAGTGTTGTTGACAACGATTGGGGTAGCTAGGCAAGAGAAGACGGTAGCAATGATGGTTGCGATATGTAAAGGAAGTCTCTGATGGAGTGTCAACGTATCGTCAAGTAATACTTGGATGTTGTTGAATGTTGCCAAAACCGCACAATGTGTGATGGTTTGCAGCGAATTTAAGCACATGCGGTTGTAGGGGGCTGGTAATTGACAATTGCAACAGACAATAGACAATAGACAATAGATTGTTTTGGTAGGAAGAGATGATCAATGTTTGCTATTGTTGAGGCGCATTCACTCCATTGTGAACAATAGCCGTTTCAAGTTTGACCACGACTTCATCAATACCAAACCGGTCGCAGATAAACAATAATATAGATGGATCGCCTGCAATACACAATATGTTTATCCTTATTGGAGAGTACCTGCCCACATTGACCATTCTTCTAGGTTTGAATTGCGCACCTGCCTAGCCTCGATACCTATGTGTTATTGTCGTGAATATCACAATTCTGAGAATTGTGGACATAAAGTCAGGATACTATAGGGATGAAGTATCAGCCCGTTGAAAGATAGTCCACGTACTGATCAATGATCACCTGCAGTATCATGTTGTGTGCGAGTATAACGATTCTGCGACCAATGTCACTCACGTATGATAGTGACAACAACAAGACTTCACAATGCAAATCCCTTTCAAACCTTTGACTCATAGAAGCTGAGACCATTCTTCGCCGAAAGGCATGGTTGAAATTGTCTCACACATTATCAGCCTCCCAGCCAGGCCACGTCCTTAGCATTCTTATTTGACATAGTAGTTCTCTGTACCCACAATTAAAGGCTGCGCAAATTTCGTCTGTATTAAGTTGTTATCGGCTTCTTACGAGACGTGTCTAAGACATATCAAGATGTTGGCATCGGATATGCAAGTGTCACCACATCAATCCAATGATGAGTTTGCATGTTCCCAACCCAATCTCCAATCGGTTTGTGGAGAGACAAAGAGGGTTGTGAAAGCCTTGCGCAAACAAGATAGCATTTGCCCTCAACATCCTCATAATCCTGCAGTAATATGGACATCTCATCTCTGCCTCTATGTTGTATCGACTCAGTGTTGAAGCCAGCTGCGCAAAGTTCGACTAATCGCTGCGCCCGGTGGGCTTGATCACGTGTAGATTAGATAAGAGTCTTGGCACGCAGGCTGTATCCTCCCCGCATCTACTACATCTTTTATCCTTGAGATCAGCCCATGTCGTAAAGTTCAGTACCACAATGATCATGAAATAATGTCACTCTTGTCTTCACAAATTTGCCCACCTACCGGTGATCCAGTGTCCCCGTGAAACCACCACGAAGTCCCCTTTACCACGCGCATACACTGGACGATGAAATGCTTTTACGACTCCTGGACCTCAATTCATATCCATACTTTGTCACGGCATAACAACTTGACGGAGAACTCAGTTCATAACAATAACTTCTCCATTCACTCCTTCGGATGAACGAACATTCCAGAACGCTTCACGCCTCACTACTCACCCTGCAGATTTGCACCTTTGCGGAGACACCGTCAACTCACTACAGATGATATTTCGAGACATTTACAATCATACTCATCCCGCTGTAATCTTCGCATGAGCGTGCCAACATCATCCACAACAGGTTTAGCTGAGGAAGACTACAAGCTCGGCCGTGCTCCTTATCAAAAGATGTGCTGTCGTTTGCATGCACAGCATGAACGCTGTGTCTCTTAATATTGTGGGGCGCTTGTAGGGACATGAGATTAGTCACGTATAGATTAGCATATATCTATCCGCCTATCGATCAAGCATATCCAACGCCTTCTACAACGTATATATAAATATCATTGATATCGATAATGTCACATTATGTGGGCGACATTGTCCTATCCATATAATAAAGCAGCTAGTTCGACCTGCTGCCTAGCGCGTCAGGCTACCGCATCTCCCAGGCTTCTCTTACTACTCTTGCAATGATAGGACTGCACGAATATGCCCCTCTTCACATTTGCGGCTCACGTTGAGCTTCCCAACTACTTTCCTAGCTGGACTATCTACCATGCACAACCCCAAGACATTTCTCGCAAATCGCCTCTGCCATCAAAGCCTCGCCCCCACATCATCCAAGGGCGTCTGTGCCAACCAGATCTATAATATCTCGTTTCGTCTTTGATATTCACAATAGCGCGATGTTTCTGTTGGAATCAGACTGAGCTATCCAAGCATGGCTCGCTTCTCTGACCTACCAAATGAATTACTGGCGGAGGTCTGGAAGTACTTACTTGCGCCAGAGGATCTAGAGAGCTTTGCGAGGGTATGCAAAGGAGTGAACGGCCAAGGTTTCTCCTTCCTATGCCGACATCGACAATTGAGGGATGAGTACTCTATGTTCAGTAACGAAGCTACAACCGAAGCTGGCAACTCTATTCGGTACCCAACGGGTGGCAACTCTGTTCGGTACCCACTGGGTGTAGCTGCCGTTCGTTCCTCGAATTCGCTTATCAAGATCCTCACCAGCCCTCGAGCTGGCCTCTACGTGCGAGAGCTTCGTCTCCGGACGTGGTTTACAATCTGGGACCACGTGTTTTACTCCGCTCCCCGCAGCGAGGAATTATCACCATATTACCCTTACTCTACAAAGCTCAACATATACAAGAACGCATTGACCGACTCAATCCTACAGACAGAACTCCAGGCTTGGATTTTGGCGCTCGAAAATGGGGACTATAATATCGTGCTAGGCCTCCTACTTCTTGTAGCTCCCAACATTGTGAAGATTGACCTAATTGAGAACGAACTGCAACGCTTTCAACGCGTGATGGAAGACCTTGCCACTGCCACCAAGCCTGGTATCCCAGCAACGCTCCGCAAATTACGATCCATTTCACTCAGGTGCCGCAAAGTGGAGACTTTCTTCCAATTCATGGTTTTCGCAGCTTCCGTTACATCGCTGGAGTCAATCAGTGCCATTGGTGTTGGATTAATCTGTCACCCTTATGATCCCAGCTGCTTGCCACCACCAATCTCCCATATCAAGTTCTTGAGTTTCGAAAGGTGTTCCTTCAGACCCGCAGACCTCAAAGTTCTTCTTTCAGGCTTCAAATCTCTCGAATCGTTCGCCTATATCCATCCTTTGATCGAAGATTCATCATTACGCCCTGACTACAATAACTTCCGTCCTACAGCAATGTGTAAAACATTGTCAGCTCACACAAAAAAATCATTGATCTCCCTCTGTTTCAGAACGGAAGACACACCGTTCTTATGTATGCGTGGCCTTAGGGTGTTTGAAAATCTGAAGAGTCTGGAGATTAGCCTCTGCCTGATTGCGAATGGTAACAATCCAGCGCTTGTATCGGACTTACCATCGTCAATCGAGACAATGACTCTGCGAGACATCGATCTGGAAGACCTTCCTTGGCTTAGAAGGGTAATATCCAGGATCATCAAGATGAAATCTGAGCGGCTTCCCAAATTAGGAGCACTTGTGCTCCACATTGAAGAAGGGGTCAATGCTGATTCGCTTCATACTTTTAACGCAATGCGAGATAAGTGCGAGCTTACGGGGTTTACGCTACATATCTTGGATGAGGATGGGGTGAATTGGCACTCGGCACCGTACTATTGAATCCAGGCAGCATGTCGACTGTTTCGACGAGAGCGCTATTGTTGGCAGTATATTTAGCTACAGTCGGCCGCCTATGAGTAGGAGTAGGGTGATGATAGATGGTACTCACCGAGGAGAGCGAGAAGCTGGCGAATTGTGAGGCATGAATGGGATAGTATAAGGACTTGCCGTCTTAGATTTCTGATAGGAAGATATCAATTCTTGCTTTTCACCCAAGCCTGTGGGAAGAAGAATAGTATGGAAGATATATCACCACAGAGACCGCCATAAACTCCACTCTCAGCTCCATGACAAAAATCCCCACTCCTCTTCTATCCAATCGTCCATCCAACCTTCCCTCATATCCCACTCCACCATCTAATCGTCCATCCAACATCCCACTCCATCATCCTATATCCCACTCCGAAAGCCATAGCCTCAAACCAACAAGAACCATCTTTCTCCCCCTCTCCATCTCACCCTCACCCTCATTTACAAAGTCCCATCTCCTATCCCCCATCCCTCCCTCCCCGGCACTGTTATAATCAATTCCAGTACAAATATAAGACCCAAGATCCACGCTCTCTCCCTCCCTTAAACTTATCAGTTTCACTCCGCCCTCCCTCCCTTCCAGCTACTTATACCACCACAGCACAATACCAGAATACCAGAATCCCCACAGCTCAACTGTTGATCGTTAGAAAGGACTGCATGACGAATAGATATGGCTAAATATAGCTAGGAATGGTGGGCTAGGGCATTTGTACAATGATGGTGCTGATAGGTAGGAAGGAGGATGCTAGATACAGGATGGGGATGGGAAGGGGCTTACGGAATATAGTCGTGGGGTTTTGGGTGAGAGACGGTAGCTGGTTAGTATGCGGTTGGGAATCTTAATGTACCGTACTCGGGAAATGTCACACTTCCGATTAAGTTTCAAAGCGTATATTATCGTACGATGACTCTCCCAGGAAATCCGGCAATGCCGTAGCCATCTCTACAAACAGATCTCGAGTATCGAGAAGCGATGGGAGCAGAGTTGTGGTCGCGGGTCGGACCAACTCCACCCATCGTGAGATCTCTTTAGCATCCTCATAGACGCTTCCGCCTGTGTGCACCTGGGCTGCGATCTCCTTATTTACCGAAAGCTCTTTGTATATTCAGTCGTTCTGACATCCGTCGATAGGTCTTCCTCCGTAGAAGGTACGTCGGAACTGGATCGATGGTTAGCCGAAAAGCCATAACATGTCATAAACCATGAGGTCCCCTCCACCTCTATCTCATCCCCCACATCTTTGCCGGCACAAGGCATACCTCCATCCCACACTCCATCATACCACGACCAACCCACCCTACTGCACCATCCACATCGTAAAGCCCACATCCATCTCCCAACACTATATCTTCGGACTGCCCTGGTGGCCATGTAGGCGAAAGCTTGAGGCCAGCGCAGAGGTAAGACATCGGTCCAATGGTACGAAATGTATCCGATACTCACCGTCGTCAGCCGGGAGAGAGCGCTCGAGCTTCGATGTTGTGCGCGTTGGTATATCGCGCCGAAAAGACAGTCACCAAGAGGTGAGTTCCTTGGGTTTCCTGCGTGTAGCTAGCCATGCTGTTGGTGTTTGTGGGAGTTTTGGAGTCTATTTGGGATGTTGGTTTGAATGAATTGTGCGAGTATGGGGTCTGAAAGAAGGCTGAGGTTGTACTATATATATTTATTTACTAAGCGATTCTTCGATTCAATTCCAAATAGAAGCCGAGGGAGACCGATTAGACTAAGCAGTAGAGTGTTGATCAGGGCGAGGAGTGGATCTTCGTTACCGGATGTCAAGCTGTCCACCCAGTCGTCAAGCTCGTCCGGCTGTACAGAAATGGAGATTCGCGGCGCCATGAGGAAGAACTGGGTACGCTTTTCGGTGTGCTCGGTCTCGGATCCGCCATTCAAGTTGTCCCTGATGAATCCACTGACGTATGTAGCGGCGGCGGGAGTCTTGAGGATCCTCTCAGGAAGGGCTACTGCGTCGCTATCGCCAAGGATCTTGCAGTGGTCTTAAAGGATGCCGAGCCGGGCACCCTGGGATAGACTGGTGATCCTTTGCGTGGCTATTACAAGCTCTTGATGCCTCGCGGCGTTATGAACTCCGTGGAGTCGATGCATATAGTATAATCCTGAAAATCAGACCAATATAGGAAGGTAGTATCGTCGTGGGATCAATTCTCCTGATCGTTCTTCCGTCGCCAGATGAGGAGTCGGATTTACGCGGAAGTACGAAAGACTGCCTGGCTGCACAAGGCACTGTCAGTGGTAGTACTTGCATGCATTGGTCACGATAACTCACCTCGTGGGACCCCCCTAGCTTTCTTTGACTTCCTCAGGTCTCGAATGCTAGATATTCAGCAAGCTCATCAAAGACTGCTTAGAGCAAAACGTGTATAATCGGGTTGTACGACATGTAAGCGGTCTTTGCTATAAAGAGGTTCGAATGGCGGTGAACATGAGGGGTGGTGTTGATCAACGCTTACGAACTCAGCAGTTTTCCGATCACAGCTGAGGTCAGTGCACTGTGGCGGACAGGGCGATCCGGCGCGGGGCGATCTCAGCCAGCTTGTGCATGCCCCCAGCGCTTCCCTCGAGGCCGTGTCTTCGACCACCGCGTGGCCTTCGTCGAAGAAGATTATGGCCGGCTTGCCTTCGTCGTCGGCTCGTTTGACGCAGCCAATAAAGGCAGGGCGTACGGCCACCTCAGCGGTGACGATATTCAGAGGGTGTTACCGTGACTCCTCCCCGATTCACTTCATGGCGGCAATCCCTTGGTCGCGTGCGTCCATGGGATGTTGTTTGGCGAGGCCCAGAAGGGCTCTACGAGGACAGTCATCTTCCTATTGAAGATTAAGACGGCCAGCTGGAACAGCAAGATTATCCATCCTCCGCTGAAGCCTTCCGCTTCACTGTGAGAATAGGGTCATTGTTCGGGTCTTTGGCTGTGTTGCAACCTTCCTCTGACTCGGTCATTGCATCCTGCTCCGACGGGGTTGATGTAGCCCCCTCTGACTCCTTCGATGCACCTCCTTCTGACTTAATCGAAGCCTTCTCTTCTACCCCTGACTCTGTTGGTAACCTCCTCCCATGTAACTCGTCTAGGATCACAGGACTGGCTGGATTCGTTGGAATGCGTGGCCCCCTCGATTCGTGCTAGGAGCGAGGGGGCGAGCCCGGTAGGCTGCACACTTGGGTGGCGATGCCAGCGCACAGCTCTACACTTTGCCTAGCACGGCCCGCCGTTGAGCCCGGCTCCGGAACTCCGCTCGAGGCGACTTCAATCGTCGCATGGCGGCCCTCGAATGGTGAAGCACCTTTAGAGAAATCCCATCTGAAATTTACAGATCAAGATGCTCCCAATCGATTTGCCGATCAAGCTCTCTCCAAGCTTATTAAAGCTCGGATTTCATGCTTTGTACGTGAGGATATACCAGCCCTCCATCCATAGGAGTTTTCGGCGAATTTTGCAAACCAGTGAGAGAACAACACGACAAACCCTCGTTCTCGCAAAAGGTAGCAATCATTATATCAACACAGGACCAGGTCAACCGAAAAAAGATAGGAAGGATGAGCCTCCACGGCATAAGAGATAGGGTAGATAAACAAAGTATTCTTGGACAGTGATGTCTAAATGTATGTATATATATTCGAATCGAAAGCTCTGGCTCAATTCATGGGAAGTCTATGGACCCAACGTTCTTCACTGATCGCATGGTACAGTCTATGTCGTGCCCACTGCTTTGTTCGCCCTATATTCCGCAGTGACACCGCGAGGCTTGTCATCTGGACCTCCATTGGAATAGCCAGGGTCAAGTGGGTTTTCAGCGACGAGTTCGATCTGAGGTCCCTTGAAGTTCTTGCGACCATCGACAAACCATTGAACAACGCTGATAACAATGACGACGAAGAAGGCGACAATGCAGTAATCTAGCGACCTCATGTGAGCGAAAGAAAAATTGGAGAAGAGAGTAGGGTACACAAATGTGGAGGACGAAGGAGAACAGCTTACTCATATTGCTGCCACTGACGGGGAGGGCAGGTGGGAAGAGGAAGAGGACGGTCGTCACAATCACATAGACTATACCTAGCTGTTGCAAAGATGTCAATATTTGCTTGGAGAGGGAAGTTCGGTACATGGTGCTAGACGAACCAGATTACAAAACCAGCCTAATGGCCCAGGAAGATTGAAGGGTCTGGGAGGTAACATTTTGCGGCCGCGAAGACAGTTGATAGCAGGCGGAATAGCATAGGAGATGCCGAGGGCCACGACTGAGGCTGAAATTATGGCGTTGAATGCACTGATCACATCATCGTAAGATAAATGCCATAAGTAGAAGCTGATTTACTTACGAAGATGAACCAAGAAAGATACAGCCAAAGATGAGTACCAAGACAGTCGTCAAGATCAAAGCATTCAGTGGCATCTCTTCTTTCGGGCTGACTTTCATGAAGAATCTTGACGCTGGTAATCCTCCATCGCGAGCAAAGGCGTAGGTCATGCGCGAACTGGTTGTCATGATGGATGTCGTGGCAAAAAGTAGGCATACAAGGGGGAAGCTAGTTGAGTGTCAGCGTGAATTGCGAAGACGAAACCTCCTTACATCAGCAAGCATATCGAACCAGCTTTGCTTTTCGTAGCATTGTAGAAAATAGCGAGGAGAGGTCCAGCCGTATTCGTGATGACATCTTTAACATCACCAGCAACCAGCAAAAGGCAAATCAAGAAGATGAGTCCAGTGAAGACTCCTATACCAACGCAAGCCAACATGATTCTGGGTCCTTCAACGGATGGATTTGGTATCTCTTCAATCTGATGAAATATGAGCTTCACGTGTAGGAATCATACATAACCCAGTAAATACCATATGTGCCACGGCGTCAAAGCCGGTCAGTCCTAGTCCCGCTTGGAGAAGACCCAAGAGCCACGCAATTCCATCCGGCCAACCAGATTCATTGATAAATTCTTGAAACACAAAATGCGCCGTCGAATAATTCGGCGAAGCGCAAGCCAGCACGGTGATAGATATGATGACGAATCCCGCAATCGACCAGGTGAAGGCAATCTTCGTCACCCATGGCAGAAGTCGATTAGCAAAAGCGTTGAGACAGAAAGCCACGAGGTTGTAGGCAATATAAATCAGAAATTGATGCCATCTCTGTGGCAGATAGTCCGGTTGCATCAAGGAGATGACTCCAACAATCAGTTGGCTTCCCAACAACCCTCCAGAAGCGACGAGCGCGATCCATCCAGAGACATTGATCCAGCCTGTGATCCATGAGAGAAGCGGGACCCACGACTTCCAGCTGATCATCGCCACCCAGTGGTACTGGCCGCCAGCTGTCGGGTATGCCGATAAGAATTCCGCGAGCGATGCTGCAAGACACAGATTGCAGACACCTGCTGCGACGAGTCCCCAAATAACGCTGGTAGGACCGCCGGACGGAAGTGCAAGCGACAGCGATGCAGAAAGAGCAGTCCATGAGTTCAGGATAGCGAAGGCCAAGCCCAGCATAGCGAGGGGCGAGAAGTTGCGATTCAACTCGGCTTTGTGGCCGAGGCTGGCCAGCACATCGTCATCTTGGTCGCGAGTGTTATAGACGATGCTGTGCTGCCGAGCACTGGCTGCATGATTGGCCATGGGGCAGGGAAGCGAGGGAGATCAGACAGCGGATGCTAGGAAGAGAAAATGGAGCTCAGAGCTGTAGACATAAGCATTGTGGTAAGCTTTGTTGCGAGGGGCCGACTAGGAAGGCTTGTTGGTTGGTTGCCGATGGGGTTGAATGTCAAACGGAGAGAGAGGTGGAGAGATGGAGGAGCGGAGATGTCTAGTCTTCATCGAGGTGTAGATCATCAACCGGACTGAGTAGTATGAAGTTTGATGACGGACACATGACCTAGATGAAGATGCAATTACTTCATAAGAACTCGATGAAGCCTGAAATGTGGAAGTGATTCTGCCCCTTGCCGTCAACGATGAGATGAAGGACAGTCTTTGTAGTGAAGATGAAGAAGGAGAAAAGAAAAGCAGAGAATGACGATGCAGTAGCGTCACTTGGCAATGTTCTCCGTCGCAAATCAAAGAATTCATTCGGTGAGGACCAATCGGTCACTCACTGCCGGGGAGTTCCGGCGCTATAGGTCATAGAGATATCGAACCAATCACAGTCCATCTCTTTCGCATTAGTAATCATCTCTGTGAAATTGGAAAGATCGGACGATTGCAGCTCCCCTCCAATAGTTCTCAATTTCATTCTCTCTATCCATCCCCTCCCTCGTTCCTACGCTCTTTCAAGCTTACATCAGGCATATAGGCTCGACAATGCAGCAGCAACATGTCTACCTCTGTTCCAGATCTCTACCACACTATCCCATCTCCTCCGCTCGGTACCGCCAGGCCAACAAGCCACTCGGAGGTGGATCTCAGAACACACCTACAGAATCAGATAGGAGACAGGATCATCGGGTGAGCGAACACAATATACCTTAAAGCATTCCGGCACACTTGGCCTCAGTTAGACCAGACTCGGTAGGAAAAGGCCCCACTCCGGCCAAGCGACGCGTCGACAGACAAAACATGGGCAGAACTGGCACGAAGGAAAGACCAACCTGTGGAGTGAACGCTGGGTAGTAAAATATTCAATGGAAGTCAAGGATGTTGCCGAGTCCACAGATACTCCATAGACTATCTGCATCTGCTTTGCGAAGGGATCAACTCCATAAGAATCGATGCTCGTTCAACGGGACCCGGCGTCTCTCGTCGACAGCGCCGTCAGCTCCAGAGGGTGGGAAGACCCCTCTGGAACAAGTAGGCTGTCGATGATCGAAGATTGGGGAATGTCACACAGGAACAAGAACAATAGTCTGCATTGCATGGCAGCTTTGCCCAGCCGTAGTCTTTGGAAACGCTGTCCTGGTGTCAATATTCGGCACGAGAAATCGTCGTACCCCAGCACGGTAGAAGGAAGCCGTCTGGGGCCTTGATAGTGGCCGGAAGGGTCGATCTCGCCAGGGTTACAACGTTGATAGTCTCTCTTCATAAGCTCAACGATCATGTTCAGCAATGACTGAAAAGGTTCACATGTCACCAAGGACAAGAGCAATGGGCCGCATTGAGAAGCGGATTTGCCCCTCAAGTCCTGGATTTCGATATACGGCATGCATTGTACCCCATGACGGTGAACGAAGCCGTCTGGGGCTATGAGCTTGCCGGAACGGTGGAGACTTTCTTGATCATCAACATTAGGAGCCCGCCTTTGTGGCTCACGAAATGACTCAGCAGCAATGACAGATAACAATATCGATAATGTCACCAAGCAACGAGGATCATAGCCAGAAATCGGAGTGGCTATGCCCGTCGTGTCCTGGTTCTCAATCTACGGCAGCTCTCCTCCCCGGACGAGATGCCTTGAGTCATCTGGGGCTTTACCGAGTGCCGGATCAATGAGCTTTTCAGCAGCATTGATAGTGTCACCAAGAAACGAGGATCAATAGCCAACACCGAAGTGGCTTTGTCCATCGTGTCATGGTTGTCAATGTACGGCAGCTGTCTACCCAGACAGTATCAATGAGCTGTCTGGGAAGGTACAGCTGCCGGATCAAGGGGTCCCACACGCAGATCTATTTTCGTCTTTGTTACTCATACATCTTACTCAGCAGCCATGACAGAAATAGAAATGATGATGATGTTACCAGGGAGCATCGGCCTGACACTGAAGAGTTCTTGCCCGTTGTGGCCTGTTTATCGTTCCACGGCTGCTTGCTAACCCCAAGCCGTGGAAATGAGTCATCTGAGGCCTTTTGAGCTGCCGGACATGGGTCTTTACACATGGAGTAAACTCAGTCGCAATGACAGGATTGAAAATGATGATGATGTAGCCAAGGAACAAGCAAAGCAGTCAGACACTGAAGAGTCGTTGCCTGCTATGTCCTGGATTTCGTTCTCACTGATGAGTTCTTGCCCGTTGTGGCCTGGGTATTGTTCTGCGGCAGCTTATTAACCCCAAGCGTTGGGAAAGAGTCGTTTGGGGGCATTTTGAGCTGCCGGACATGGGCTTTTGCATATGGAGTCGTCACAATTCAGAAAGTATCCTCGTCAGCAATGACAGGATCAAAAATGATGATGATGTTGCCAAGAAATAAGCATAGCAGTCAGACACTGAAAAGTCACTGCCTGCTATGTCCTGGTTGTCGGTCTGCGGCAGCTTGTTTACCCCAAGCGGATGGAAAAAGCGGTTAGGGGTTTAAGGTGTGCCGGACCACGGGACATTACATTCGAGTCTCGCGCTCGCTTGAGAGAATCCTGAACCATGGAGCAGCTTCATACAATTGGAAAGTTTCAAACATCATAAATCACATCCTCCAGCGACAACACATAATAAAGGACATAAAAATCAGTGTCCGTCGTGAGAATGTTGCCACGCGATAAGAGCAAGAGGATGCGTGGAGCGATTCACACCCTGCCCGTCAAGCAGCCTTTGATGTATGGCGGGCGAAAGTACCAGACCAGACGTAGCAAAGCGCAACGAAGCGCAACGTCTGACCTGATACGATCTTGCCAAATGTCCAGGAAGCTATACTCAATCATGCAGCAGAGGTGGAGAGGTATATTCAATGAAAAGCTGGACTTGAACAGGATGTATTTGTATGGGGAGTGAAGAATGGACAAAGGATTTGGCCCTCCACATGGCTATAGCCGCTCTTTCAGTGGGTCCTCGTTGATATCATACTCTTGGGGCTCTTCTCATGTGCAGGACTTGGGCCTGCTGAATTGGGAGGAAGTATCATTGAAGTGGTCATGTCAGGTAAGTCGGAGCTATCAGGAAAAACGAACGAGATGTACGTGGAGCGCATAGAGACAAGGACCTTGGGGACCCTCACACACCCAGTGGCCGTGCCTGCTGAATATATGAGGCATCGCCGAACCAAATATTTCAGGTAAGTTGGAGCAATAAGAAATGCCACCCCATGGTGGGAGTACAATGTGAGTGGAGGCTATAAACATCAGGATCTATGAAACTTTCATAAAGTGGGAGCTGTGTTCTTTATGGATCGGAGCAAGTGCCGCTAAAAATCCGCAATTGATGGTAAGCGCGAGCCAGGAGAGATCCCACCGGAAATAGACGAAATGTAAGTGACAAGAGCATAGTCCAGGTCCTGGGAAACTTTCTCGAAGGCGGGAGTTGTGCTTCCTGGCTGGATCAAGATAGGTGCAGCTGGAGGTCGAGAAGCAAAGGTAAGTGAAAGCCAGGGGAAATGCCAATGGAGGAGTACGAAATGTAAGTGAAAAGTGCAAATGCCAGACCTGGGGGAGCCTCACATATGGGGGATCTGTGGCCATCGAAGGGATAAAGGTAGGCCCCACCGAAGACGGCCATGGCAGATTAATTCAAAATGTAAGTGCCAAAACCTGGGGGGACATCAAGAGCGAGAGCTGTGGAGCCAAGGGAGCATCACTGGAGAATGTAATCGCAAGTAAGTGATACCAATCTATGTGAGTTATGCAGAGGTCGGTTTGCTTCCCTCCCCTTTCGAATTAGATCAATGGCGTGGGGGACGACATGCTTGTCTCGTTCGATATTCTGTCGATGCTGGAATGATACTGGCCGGCCATATCGCTCTGCCAACACCGGATCAATGTATTCGATGAAGCCGTCCTTGAGTCCGTTGCTCTGGAGATGCGAGTTTTGTGTGCAGGTGAAGATCTAAGGATCGATGCTTGTTGGTGACAGGAGTAGTGTGGCCAGTCCAAGGGATTACTCCAGAAGGAAGATGATCTTCACTGTGTCAAAGTCAGTCCGCTCTCGCTCTTCAGCCAGATGATCGCCTCTCTCGTCTCCACTGTAGCCTCCACACTAGATGCGCATGATATCGTCTGCATACCCGTAACCGAAAATAAGCGCACAGGGCGGGATGGCACAGAAAATTGGTTGCCACAGCTTCGAGATCTGCTTCCGTCGCTCTAGGATATCGGTGGAAGATGTACGAGGGATGCGGTGAAGGTGAGGTGATTCGACGTGGGCCATCGGGCGTTGGAGCTCATCTGGCCTCCACTCTGGTTGCGCATGATCTCGTCTGCGCACCCGTAACCGAAAATAAGCGCACAGGGCGGGATGACACAGAAGATTGGTAGCCATAGCTTCGAGATCTGCTCCCGTCGCTCAGGCTATCGGAGGAAGATGGATGAGGGATGCGGTGAAGGTGAGGCGATTCGACGTGGGCCATCGGCCGTTGGAGCTTATCTGGGCGACCCTGAACGCGACCACGCTGCTGTTGGGTAGTTTCCAAGAGACGCACGCTGCCGTACACAGGGTGCACAAGTGCAGGGGACGCGACGTTGCTGTAGATGACGCTCGTGCTGTCATCTCTGGCAGCTGCGCTTCGGAGGCGCAAATTATACCTCGCAACAGCTCAGCCTCCAGATTCATGGAATCGAAGGAGTCGGTGACCTCCGACGCTCATTCTGTCATCACTGGCAACAGTGCTTCGGAGGCGCAACTTACACCTCGCAACAGCTCAGCCTTCAGATTCATGGAATCGAAGGAGTCGGTGACCTCCGATGCTCATTCTGTCGTCACCAGCAACAGTGCTTCGGAGGTGCAACTTACACCTCGCAACAGCTCAGCCTTCAGATTCATGGAATCGAAGGAGTCGGTGGCCTTCTGACGCTCGTTCTATCATCTCCGGCAACTGTGCTTCGGAGGCCCGTTGCTGTGAGGATCGGACTTGGCGACGGTGTCAATTGTGGCCTTTCGTATAACAGTAGGATCCATGAATGCGCAGCTTATACCTCGCAACAGCTCAGCCTTCAGGTTCATGGAATCGAAGGAATCGGTGACCAGATGACGTTCGTCATCGATCCGCAGTATCTGCCGGCTTCTCGGTCTCCTAACAAAAAGTCGCCGTAAATTGCCCAGAGGTTCAAGCCCTTCCATTACCCAGGAAGCATCAAGAGTTCCTCTGTAGTCAGGGGACCACCTAAGATCACCTTGACGGCGAGCGGGAGTAAGCCCCAGGTATGAGAGTCTTGCAAACGCACGTGTTTACAACGCTGTCACCTTCACCTTCTTGGGATCCCAACCACCCTGCCGAGCTAGATCTGGAGACTGAGTGAGGACATGCTGTTGAACGTCCTGTATAAGCTCAGGGCCGACGTCGACCAAGCAAAAGTGATTAGTAATTAATCTTCAATCTTCATATCGCCACGAGCCGCCCTCCTGTAGTGGAGGAGATTCTCAGAGCCCCAATATGAGGGCCTTGGAAGCGCGTGGTGTACAACGCTGTCACCTTCGCCCTCTTGGGATCCCAACCGCCCTGCCGAGCTAGATCTGGAGACTGGGTGAGGATATGCTGTTGAACCCTAAGAAGCTGACATGCAGCTGAATGCAGCACGAGCTTTGTATTCAATAATGAGGTATCAACCTTGTCTTAATCGCCCAGGGCTGGCTGTTGACAGGATTGTTGCACCTTCACGACCCTGTCCGACGTGCCCCTTTCCGCTTCGGCGCAATTATTCCATCTGTTCTTGGACTCAGCACAACATCGGCGGCAGCTTGGTTATTGCTACCGCCGCTACTGTTACTCGTCGGATAGCGCAAGGGCCATAAAGTCGCCATAGATGGCCCAGAGGTTTGACCCCTTCCATTCCTCCGAAAATTTCAAAAAGCTGTCATGCGATGGTGTTTCTTGCACCCCTTGCGACCGGTGCTATCACACCCTCACGACTCGCTCTGACGAGCCCCTGTCCACTTCTCGTCCTCTTCTGCTTCACATTTCCTAGCAATGTCTGTCCCAAGTTGGAACTCACAGTCTTGACGCGGCGTTTGATGACAGAAAGAAATGGTGCCCCTCCCACTTCGACGCGATTATTCCATCTGTTCTTGGACTCAGCACAACATCGACGGCAGCTTGGTCGTTGCTCCCGCCGCTGCTGTTGCTCGTCGGATGGCGCAAGCAACAGCAATTGCTTGTCGGATGGCGCGAGGTAGGGATGAAAAAAGAAAAAAAAGATCCGCTGCCACTCTTCAATTGACACACAAAGTCTGCCATGGAATGAAGGTGTAGCTCCTGGCTCTTTTGTCGCCAGAGACAGCGATTGATCGCTCGGCACCTTTTTGATGGTGTTAGGTCCGTCGTCGCCAGGTTCGGCAATCCGGATGCCCAACGATGGCACTTAACCGTGATGCCAGGGGCACCAGCGAAGTCTAAAGTATTCCGTTCCACAACGTCTTCACATTCACGAAGCACAAATAATCTGTCGACATCCATCTCAAGGACCGAGCGACCCAGGTAAACCTGAGCCTCCAAGTAGTTGAAATGGATGGAAAAGAGAGAGTCGACGAAAACGAACCACACAGACCCCAACCACAGTCATGCTCCTCCAACGCCCGAGGAAGTAAGTGAAACAGACATGCTCCTCCGACTCCCGAAGAAGTCAGCGAAACAGTCATGCTCCTCCGACTCACAACGGGGCAAGCGAAACATGATATGGTAGAGGTCGTGCAGACGAAACTGAAGTGGTTGAGATGAATAAAAAGGATAGGGAGCCAACTGGAACGACCCGCAGATAAAACGAGCGACAGCGTCACCGTGAGTAGTTTTTATGGTCATACCTCCAGGACCCTGGCACGAGGCCTGAATTTGACAGCTTTTATTGGATTATGGAAGGCTACTCGTACACATCATTGTGCTCCCAGTCATCCAGCTCTTGCTCTTACCTACAGCCTCAATGCTTCGCTATCTCCATCCCTTTGCCGTGTGTGCAGCAGCTGTGCAGAGGATGCCCGAGCTACTGAAATGCCATCAGTCATGCTGAAGTGGGAAGCGAAGCAGGGATACTTACGATGTATTACCCGATGCTCTGCAACAGACGTGCCAATCCCTCTGCTATTTGCTGTACCAACGATCTTTGACGTATGAGTGCCTGCGTGGGTAGTGCAGAGCCAGTCCTGGGTGGATGTATCATTTTGGGGAAGGGCGCAATCATGCGAAGCTTGGAGTCGCTGTCAATGAGCAAGGCTGTCCTTGACCGCTTCAGCTGAAAATCCGCAACCGTTGGGCCAAGGTCAGTGGCGTCTGATCGTTCAGAGTCAGCAAAGATCTTGGGAGATGTTCAGGTTCACGTACTCCATGCTGCGCAAGTCTTGGGACCACATTGCGCTATCCTCTTGTCATGAGTGTGTTGATCTGGCAACGTCTCCATCCCGTTTTGGCCTCTGGACTCACCATAGATGAGCTTTGATGGCACTGTCCATGGTCAAACCCTCAGCTCCGTCAATTGGAAGGTTGTTAAGTGGGAGATCTTCCCATCTGGCTTGTTCAGCGAAGCCGTGGATGGTTGATGTGAATTTGCGCAAATCTTCCCATCCATCTGGCTCGGCGAAGCCGTGGATGTTTGACGCGATCTCATGCAATGACGATAGGGGAGCGCAACAGCCAGCTGAGATTGTAGCAGTGTAGCTTGGCTGAGTGAATCTGGACATCTGACTTTGGGTACTCGATTGGACAGTGCGCTGTGGTATGTATTAGCATGTTGCGTTGCATGAAGTGCGAGCGAGGAAGACGTCACCAAAGCCAAAGTCCTTACTGGGAGCCTCCCTGCAAGCATCATCGATCGAGACTGTTTGGTTTCGCCAAAGTCTGTCTGGAATTCTATGTCCCCTCGTCCGATTTTAAAGACGAGACTCCATCCGTACTCGATTGGACAGTGCGCTGTGGTATACATTAGTATGTTGCGTTGTATGGAGTGCGAGCGAGGAAGACGTCACCAAAGCCAAAGTCCTTACTGGGAGCCTTCCTGCAAGCATCATCGATCGAGACTGTTTGGTTTCGCCAAAGTCTGTCTGGGATTCTATGTCCCCTCGTCCGATTTCAAAGACGAGACCCAATCCGAACTCACTGCTAGCTTGGCTCTGGTATCCACCAGCGCTAGGGAAGGGTGCACCGTAACCACCTTACTTGTGATCTGGACGGTTATATTCACCTGCGCTACCCGGGACTCCTCCAGCACTGTGGGGCATTTGGCTATACCCTTGCGGAGCCATGCCGGGTCTCGTCCGATTTCAAAGACGAGAGCCCATCCGCCGTCGCTGCTAGTTTGACTCTGGTATCCACTAGCGCTACCTGGTACTGCTCCAGCACTGTGGGGCATTTGGCCATAGCCTTGCGGAGCCATGCCGGGTCTTGTCCGATTTCAAAGACGAGAGCCCATCCGCCGTCGCTGCTAGTTTGACTCTGGTATCCACCAGCGCTACCTGGTACTGCTCCAGCACTGTGGGGCATCTGACCATGGCCTTGTGGGGCCATGTCGGGTCTCGTCCGATTTCAAAGACGAGACCCCCTTTGCCGTCGTCAGCTTGGTTCTGGTATTCGCCAGCGGATGGTGGGGGACTACTGTACGCACCTTGGACATGATCTGGGCGGCCGCATCCACCGGCGCTACCTGGCACTCCTCCAGCACTGTGGAGCATCTGACCACAGCCTTGTGGGGCCATGTCGGGTCTCGTCCGATTTCAAAGACGAGACCCCCTTTGCCGTCGTCAGCTTGGCTCTGGTATTCGCTAGCGGTTGGTGGAGGACTATTGTACCCACCTTGTAATTGATCTGGGCGGCCACACCCACCAGCACTGTGAGGGATTTGGCCATATCCTTGCGGAGCCATGCCGAGACCCCCAGCCCACCACAACTTTGATATCCACGACCAGCAGGAGCCCCAATGGGGTCTAATGTCATTGTCAGTTTGTGCTCATTATGATTTGTGCCCAAAATATACTGACAGCCCGATGGGCACGACACTGCGGCTCATCGCCAGGGCGGCCATCGCCTCGTCCTATTTTCTTCAGAGGAAGCGTGCATGGCCTGACCCAATTAGTTTAATGTGATTGCGCACCCAAGATGAATCTTGCCAACTGGTAAGGACGTCAGCTATGTCTCTTGATGGAAGTGGATTGTTTCATGAACCCACCAGCTGCTTCATGAATCCACCGTCTGCTTCGTGAGCTTTGCCTGAAAAGGTCGAGGAAGAGCTGTGCAATGGGCCTCTGGAAGGAGTCAGTGAGAGTCATGAGTAGTACGGACATCGATACGTACATGAACTGAAGTCTGCAATGATCTTCATCAGAGCTTCGTCATGGATCTCAAGGAAGCCTCACTTGGGCCTCCGACTCCACAAGATCACCAAAACCTGATCATTGAATGCCAATGAGACTGTGCAGAACAAGCTGGAATGAAGGCACTATGCCAACAACCTTCGTTGTATCAAGAGCCTGAAGGATTTGATGCTTGATGTGACGATCCCATCGGACCGTTGCACGATCCTAGCCAATGGTGAGCTGGTGGGTCTTCGAACGAAAGATCAAATGCTCATACCTTGTGAAAGCCTTGTGCTTCGACAACATCATGTCTCATACGCAGTGCACTTGTGCTACAAGTCATGCAGGTACAGATGATGAGCATACTTACGCTTGTAGATGGGTAGCTGGCTGTGTGCCAACCCACATCAAGCTTGTGGTAACCTTCAGAACCTCAGTTGGTGAGTGCTCCAGATGGGATTTTCTCTCTGGCTGTCGCTCTTGCCCACCTTACTGGTAGCATTGTGTTGAGCTATCCGCCGCCGAAAGGTGAAAGTCATAGTCTTAAAGTGTTGGCATTGTTGGTCATCTGACTCAAGTGGTGACAAGCTTGATATCATCGGACTATGCTTTTCTTTGCAAACGGTATAGTCGAAAGTAGATGCATGTAGAGAATTTGGCATACGCATCTATGACAATTAGTAAGGAATTCAGTAGAAGGGAAGCCCTACTCACCACCATTCGACAGCACTGGAAGGTAGGAAGCTAGAAGCCAAGCCAGTGTTCTTTTTGCCGAGGTTCTCTTGTGTCGCTGTGTAAGGCAGACTCTTCCGTGTCTAAATGTTCTCGACGAGGCTTCCTCTGTAGCGGGCTCTTGAATGTTTTAGACTCCCGCCTTGCTTCCAGACAAGTCATGTCTTGACGGAGGTGTGAATCGTTGATGGACCCATACGGATCTACCAAGTTGTCGAAGCCATCACTACTATGGGACAGCAGCTGTCAGCTTCTGAAAACACTGGTATAGGGAAGTCCCACAGTGGCTGATGATTCTTGCAGAGCTCTCATTTGAACAAGGCGCTCATGGTGAGGACTGGAGAGGGACTCGAGATCTCTTGAATCGCTGGACAGGAAGCTGGTAGGGGTATACTTACTGAAGGACTTGTAGTGGAACACTGAACGTAGACTTCGAGTGATCGTTGGTGCCGCGGTTGTCTGGCATGTTAGATGGTACAGGGACTGGCAGCGGCCAATGATCTTGGCCTCGATTTCTGGTCATTCCCCAGGGTCCGAGCTATCTGCAAGACGGAGGGCTGCTGCTTCCTAGGTAGCGGCCCTTCGTCAAAGGATCTGCGATGGAGAGGGTATCTTAAAAAATCAAACAAAATAAGAAACCGAAGGGCAGTGCCTCTAACGGCTCGTTTCTCATCTGTCTTGGAAACGATGTCAGCATGGTTCAAAGGCCTAGATACGCTTATATACAATGTGCTACCAAAGGGGTCGCTGATGCAAGTTGCCGAGGTGGTGTATAAATATATATAATCTCTCAACTCTTCGAGTAAAGAAGAACAAGAGGGCTGGGACTTACAGCATGTTCAGTGGACATGAAGTAACAGCAGATCCGAGTGGTGGCACGTGTGTGGCAAACAGGAGGTGGTGAGTGTGGACTTGACTTGAGCTCTTTTTGACTCTCTCGCAAGCCTGGGTATCGAATACGTGAAGGTGACTGAAGGGCGATGTATTTGGTGCTCTTGCTGACGCGTTTGGCAAGTCGGAAGATGTAGAACTCTCCTCATTGAGTGAGCTATCCTCGCTGGATGAGGTGACTAGCCTGAGTGCTGTTAGTCGACTGTCAGCGAGGGGTCCACCATTAATGCTGAATGTCTGTGGGTGTCTTAACTTGTACAGTCAGGACCAAGATCATAACGCGAAATCACCAAGTCATTTTATCAACGCAGCGCTCTATCTCTGAGGCTTTGCCTGACTGCAAAAGCCGACAGTGGTACCCTTATGGACGGCATGGAGAGCTTGAAAGGACTCAGGCTCCAGCGTAGTCTTAGTAAAGGTTGAGACATGGCGAAGCAAGTGTCCTGTTAGAACTGTCAGTCGGCTCAGGTGAGGTAAGCAGCTGTCAAAACACTTACGATGATTTGGATCTCTCGTGCTCTGTAAAGACTGCATGATATGCATGAGGAGTAGAGAAGTGCATAGAGTTGACATGCATTCCATACCCTTATCTGTCGATGATGTTCTAGTCGTAGTGGGGGGGAAGGTGCAAAGGCTCTTTGGCAGCAATGCTCTGCAAAGGACGTTCTTCAGTCCTATGGTCATCATCAGCTGTTGCTTTCTCTTGGATTCATGATCAATGACCTGTTATGTTGGTAGGTATGTCCTCTGGGAGTGGAAGAGTGTGATGATGCCGGGGGAGCATTTACCTCAGATTCTCAAGACACACGATCATTGGCTGCTCTAAGGCAACCGGCTCATACCTTCTACAAAAAGGTGAGTGTGAACCATGGTAGCGAGGTTGTAGGAGTCTACGTTGCAGGAGCATGACGCGAGCTTTAGTATCTCATAATCGAAGGGAGTGTGGACCTGTCTAGATTGATGTAAGTGCGTGGTAAGGTTGTGAGCAGACACTCTGAGAAAAGAAAACTCCACGCGTCGTACATGATCGTGAAGTTGCCAACGGCTATAACGCCAGCCAATAGCCAGGAAGATGATCATGATTCCTCAAACAGATCTGTGATGATGATGGAGTATCCCAGGTGGTGGGTGGTGATCCTGGCGGTGGGTGCAGGTTGGTTGTTTGCGTGTTTGAGATTTTGGAGCTTGATCTACGACTAGCTCCGTTTTGCTGCGGCACTTGGGCTGGCAACACAATCCGTTTCTTCCCTGCATTACAATCCAAGACAGCGACTGCTCTTCTCTGTGCTACCAGTCAACGCAAGCCATCAGTTCCCTGCTCTCTACTAGATCCCGAAGCACGCTGTCAAAGCATACACTCAACTTGACCAATTTCTTCTTTGAATTACAGCTTGAAGCACCGACTGCTACCTTTTGTGCGTCAAAACAGACTACACCATCAGACCTTCATTTCCGTTCTTCTCCAAAAGTACACCTCCGACGTTCACATCAGATCCACACCCCCGGGCAAGGCACTATCGTCATCATGAATACAGGTGAGATGCAGAATTACCCATCTACTACGCTCGCAGGTTGGATTAGCGTACCGTTAAGTGAGTCTGCTGGTCTAACGGTTCAGTAGGTGGCCCCACAGTGTACCGAGCACAATTTACCTACGAGATTCCGGATGTCGAAGTACCTCATAATGCAGCCACCACCCGCAGCTTCCCCTGCCTACAATCAGCAGTCCCGGACTCTCAGCCATCTACGACAAGCGAGAGTGAGCCACCGATCGAGGCTGCGGCCACTGTCAAGTCCAAGTCGGCGGCGGAATCTACTCAACGTCTTGTCCAGCAACATCTCATAATCTTGTCGAAGCAAGAGCTGGAAGCCAGTCCCGAGCTCTTCGATGCCTACAATAACTTTCATCCTCTTCGCCGTCAACCCCGCCGAGCTGTGACAACTACGGCTGCTTATCAAGAGGGCATGACGACCAGCTTCTTCCCTCCACTTCTCAAAGAGCTCATGTCCACCCAACCACTATGTCTCAGTCCAAACGGCGTTCATTGGGATTACTACCTAGTGATTCTAGGCGGACCTGTATGTTACTTCGCCTCCAATCTCAACCAACTCTACATACATGCCGGCGAAGTGTTCACGAGGGGGGAGTCCAATTCGGCTGGTGGACCAGAAGCGTGGTCTTCCCGTGTCAGGATCAGTACCTCTGATGAGTTCAGGAAGATGAATGAGGGACGGTCGCTGATGATTAGGGTGGAGAAGTGTGATCAGGCGTGTACGGTGGAAGTTAGGGTGAGAGCACTGAGGATAGGGGAGCCGTTGCAGATGCCTGAGAACGCTCAAGTGGAGCAGTCACCGGTACCTGAAGTGGCTCACGAGGAGCTGGAGATCCCAGTACAGGCTCAAGTGGAACAACTAGAGATGCCAGAAGTGGCTCACGAGGAGTTGGAGATCGCGGTACAGACTGAAGTGGAGCAAGTAGGGATGCCAGAAGAGGCTCAGGTGGAGCCGTCACAGCTATCAGAACTCGGGGGGCAGGAGCAGCTGGAGATGCTAGAGACTGAAGGGGGGTCTTCTCACCGTGGGTGTCTTGCGTTGCTCTCCTCTATCTTAGGCCTCATTGGCGCTCGGAGATATTGAGAACAATGTTTTTCTTTACTTGAGCTTTCTTTACTTCATGATTAATTTGCATAATATGGAGTGGCAAATGATTGATTCGCGGCGATGATGAGTGACTTCCACTTCTTCTTGATACTCATCGGCGCCCGGAGAACATCCTTTTCTCTGCTTAAGCTCTCTTTATTCCATGGATAATCTACTCAGCATAGCGTTCTGAATCATTGGTTCCCAGTAATGACGAGTACCGTAAGCGATATCTCAATAGCACCTCACTGTCTCTTATAGGGATATACAGGGACTATCTTCTTGAGAATATTATTCTCTCGGCTTAGGTTCTCTCTAACCCATGGAGTATCTGCATAGCATGGACTGCTAAATCATTGATTGTCAGCGACGGTGAGTAACGTGGAAGGGGTATTAGTCTTGTCTTACCGTCTCCTATACAAATATACAGGGTATTTATTCGCGTGGAGTGGTAAATCTAGAGATATATCATTCAGGCTTTTTCTTTTCTCTGCTCAAGCTCTCACTATCCCATGGATAATCTCTACAGCATAGCGTTCTAAATCTTTGATTCCCAGCGATGACAATGCTGTGAGTGGGATCTCATTCGCACCTTACTATCTCTTATATAGATATACAGAGAACATGTACGCGCGGAGTGGCAGCTCCCGTGATATCTCATTCATCCCTTTCGGGCCTTAGCTCCGGAAGAGCGAATTCCACGATCACGGCCTCTACTTAAATAATCTACTCCTCGCTTATTTTTCAACTCAACCAACACTCCCACAACCACCGCCACCGCCCCCACCGCAGCAACAGCAGCAACAGAAACAGCAACAGCAACAGCAACAGCAGCAGCAGCAGCAACAGTAAGTCCCAAACACCCCATTCCACCCTTCCCTCACATCCCAAACCCCCTCTCCCTCACGCACCTCACCCCCAAAACACCCACCTCCCCACTAACTCACCTCACAAAGTGTCCGCACCACCATCACCACCACCATCACCCCCAGCCCCCGCCTCCGCCCCCATCCCCATCCCCCTCCCCCTCTGGCAGCGCCTCCTCCTCGGTCCGTTCCCCGCCCCCCCACTCCCCATCCAATGGGTTCTGTTCGTCCTGCCCCGCCTCTCCGCCGCGGACCACCGGGTCCTCCGTTCTTTGGGCCCGCGCTGGCAGGTCACCCACGACATGTTTTGTCGTACTTGTGTTTGGGACGGGGGGGATATCTGGGAGCAGGAGATCTTTGATTTCGAGTGAGTGTGGTGGTGGGTGGAGGTGGAGGTGAGGTGAGTTTTCTAAAAGGCTTGGGTGAGGGAGAGACGATGCTGATGCTAATGCTTGTTATAGGGGATGGAGATGAGAGTGGGGAGGAGAGGAGGGAGGAGAGGGGGAGAGGGAGGAGAGGAGAGGTGCCTGCGGTTGCTGTTTTTTCTTCTTCTCTTTCTTTTCTTTCCTTTGTTTTTTTTTAATACCCAAACATTGAGGGCAATCATCCCGGCGGGGATTTCGCAGACTTTTGCCATGATGAGTGATCTCCCTTCCGTGATGCTTGTGATTATGAACTTCGTTTGCTACCTTACTTGATATCTAATCCCTGAACGGTGGCTTGCAATGGTGGGGATGAGGCTGGGGGGGAGATCTAAGGGTGTGGTTTAATCTTGTTACTTTGTTTGGTGTTGGATTTGTATCTGGTTTGGGAGGGAGAGATAAGGAATTTACCTCTAAGACTCAGGTCTAGATGTCTCGTTCATACTTGATAGTCAATGTATTATTGCAGCTGTATTTGCTTTCCAAGCCTAAGATTATACATTTACTCCTAAGGATAACAATGATATCTCTGATTTACTTGAGTCACTTTCTTTATTAATACGTTCGTGATTCATCTCAAAGGTAGAGATGACGCATTCGATGATGAGATTTAGGTCTAAATACCAGACTTGGATTCTTGCTCTATCTATCATTGCATTTGTATCTAACTTCGAAAGCTATATATAACGTATCTACTCTTAACGATGAGATTAATATGCCTGATTCTCAATCAATGCTCTGAATGTCTTTGCAAACGCATCAGCTTCTAAAAGCAAGGGATAACGTATCTACAACTCTATCTATTATTACACATGTCTGCCTTTGCCTCGTTCTCACACCTACGGGTGTAAGATTCAATCGGTGTCCCTCGGCATATGCTATGGAATCGAATCGAATAATCGCTCAGCATATGAACAACACTTATTGCTCTCCTCACCTGCTTTTAGACCCTATACTCGCACCACTCAGTCTGACAAAGATTTCGAACAACCTGCAAAGCTCCTACAAACACCAGAAAGATGTCTAGCTATACGCTGGAGACCCGTGATATCTTCCGCGAATACCGCTACTTCCGTAACCTTGTCCCACACTCTCCAACATAGACTCAAATCCCACTGACTTACTATTCCAGTCCCCATCACCCACAGCAAGCGATATACCAAAGCCTACGCCCGCGTCGGCCCCCTCCTCACAACCGCAACCAAGGTTTTCAGCCTTTACGAACACGCCATCGCTCGCGGCCTCTCTCCCACCACCCATCCTGCCCTCAAGTTCTGGATCACCAAATGGGAGGAGCAGAAGAAACGAACCAGCCATTTCAAGAGAATGGCAAAATGCTTCAAAAAATTCGAAGCGAGGAAGCCAACGAGTCCCGGGTCCTGCACCAATTTAGTACAGCAGTTTCTTGATATGGTGGAGTTGTTGGAGGAGTGGGTGAGGGTTATGGAGGGGATGGTGGGAAGTAGGATTGTGAGGCAGTTTTTGCATACGGAGGGATTGGTGAGGGGGGCTAGGGGGAGGAAGTAGGGAAGCGATGCTGGAGGTGGCTGGGGGCTTGGGGAGACATGATGTTTTTTCCTTTTCTTGAGATACGATAGGTGCGGAGACATGAATGAAGATACTTGCTTGCTTGTTTGATGCAGACTTTCATGCTTTGATGACCGCATGCGGTGATGTGGCCGACGGCTCTGCTGTTCAGCTACGACAGTGGATTGTAGAGGCAAGACATAATCTTGTTCCAACCTGACACTTTGATACAGCTGCTTGCCTCTTTGATACGAATCATCATGTTCCGTTGACTGCCTTTAAGCATTGAGACTGCGTCTGTGCTTGTCGACTAACAGTCGAGTCCGACAATAGAACGAGATCATGCTGCATCCCAACCCTTACATATAGACACCCTCTCTCCCCTTCCCTTATTGCAGCTGACATAGATCCTGCCCATGAATTCCTCTAGGAGGTCCTTCATAAGGGGACACCCGCGGACAAATGCTTGCGGTATATCATAGGAGCCGATTAGTCTTGGCGCGTACAATGTCGATTTCAAACGATCACACACTGGAAATCATCATCACCCATCTAACAATCAACTTTAAGTCACCTCGAAACCCAACATCAGCAGCTGAATTCACGTCTATACCGTCAGTGACAGATCTACAACCATCCCAGCAGGAGGCGACCATCATGTCAACAGAGAATACACGTCAGAAAAGTGCAAAACACGACAACCCTCTACAAATTGACAAAGTGCGACGATCAGCCAACCCCAATGCCATAGCATCTCACAAGCCTGGTCTTCAGACGACCACCCTCAATCCTCTCCAGCCTACCACTCTTCCGAAATCTTCACGCAATCACCGTCGAGCGAAACCCAATCGCCAGAGATCACAAGCCAGCAAGGTGCAGAACACGACAATCCTCTACAAATCTACAAAACCATCAGTTCAAAATAACCGAGCCTCCACACATCCTCACAAAACTCCTCTCTTCCAATCCACACCTCCAAATCTCCTGGAATCCACCACTCTTCAGAAGTTTCCATGCATTCGAAAAATCTGCAAAACCGGGCAGATCCTCCACAAGAGCACTGTTGAATATGCTGGGTACACCTGATAGCACTTCCAACTACAGTGAATCTTTTCTTCTGGCAAGAACATTGTCAGACGTTGATCGATACTTGGTTATACATCTCGCCGTGGCTGGCTGGGATGTCAACCAACCAAAAGAAAAGCCACACAACGATCGATACTTGGTTGCACAGACTACCTGGACGGCTGGTCCAGTGGGGTGTCAACAAGGGAAGGAGCAAAGCCAGACATTGATCGATGCTTGGTTATCATCGTACACATCTAGACAGACAAGAAGATTCGGCTCACTCTAAGGGTTCAAAGCTGCAATCTACATACGGACCTTGATGGCTGGTCCGTCGGTGTGCCAATCAACCAAGAAGCAAAGCCAGACATTGATCGATATTTGGTCATACCTAGGTTTGGCTGGCGGGAAGGGATGCCAACCAACCAGTCGACCAAGGAGCAAAGCCAGACATTGATCGATGCTTGGTTGTCATCGTACACATCTAGACAGACAAGAAAATTCGGCTCACTCTAAGGGTTGAAAGCTGCAACCTACATACGGACCTTGATGGCTAGTCCGTCGATGTGCCAATCAACCAAGAAGCAAAGCCAGACATTGATCGATACTTGGTTATTTCTACGCTGGCAGAAGGGTCAGACAGCCAGCCAGCCAAGGAGCAAAGCCAGACATCGATCGATACTTGGTTATACAAGTGCCTCGACGCCTGGCTCAGCGGGATGTCAACTAGGCAGAGAGCAAGGCCAGACATTGATCGAGACGTGGTTATACCTGTGCTTGGTTGTCAGGGGGATGTCAACCAACCAAGGAGCAAAGTCAGACCTTGATCGATACACGTCTGTCCACGAAAGTCCGCCAGGATATCGGCCAACCAAAGAGCAAAGCCAGACGTTGATTGGTCCTTGTTTTGACACCTCATCGATTTGTTAGGCTATGGCATAGTGAGGAAGAGTCGTGATCAGGGGAACCCAGGTACTATTAGTACTGCTGTTCCCCCAGAAGATACTTCTCTTTCTCATCCATTTGAAACTCGACAAACTTGAACAGAGCAGGGTGTCAGCGAATTGGAGGAGGAAGTGAGACATTGATGTATACTTGGTTATGAGCGTGACTCGGCGGCTGGTTCGTCGAGATGTCAACGAACCAAGAAGCAAAGCCAGACATTGATCGATACTTCGTTGTACGCGCTGGCTCATCAGCGTCTTCACCAAGATATCTACAAGCCAGGGAGCACAGCCAGACATTGATCGATACTTGGTTATACGCGTCTTTACAGCATGCTGCCGGTGTGTTCCTACTTGGTCACATGCATGCTTGCTTGGCGTTACGACTGCCTATTTAGGCGGACTGTCTTTGTCACGTCTGATTGCATATTCATTCTTTTATTTTCAACTGTCAAGGGTTAATCTTGGACGACTTGATTGTGCACTTCTTTACACCCCATGGTGCGTTGAGGCGGACTGGCTTTGCATGCGGAAGCATGCACACTCCAAGTGGTGTGGCTGTGGATGCGGGTGTATGTACACTCCAAATCCGATGTTTCCACAAGAGCGTGAGCAATCAATACCAGAAAACTCGCCTCCTCTTTCGCATGGTATGGATACATGACACCAACGCTGGAGGGAATCAAGATGGAGAAGGGGAGGGTCCGGGAAGCATGCACACTCCAAGTCTTATTTCTCCTGAAGAGCGTGGGCAATCAATACCAGAGATCTCGCTCTCCTCGACTGTCGTATGGTATGGATACATGACCTCAACGCTGGAGGAAATCAAGATGGAGAAGAAGACGAAGGCCCGAAGGAAGCATGCACACTCCAAATCCGATGTCTCTACAAGAGCGTAGGAAATCAATACCAGAGATCTCGCCTCATCACCTCCTGCATGGTACTGGAGCCTGACACCATCGCTGGAGGAAATCAGGACGCAGGATAGAGAGGATCCGAAGGAAGCGTGCACACTCCAAGTTTCATATTCTCAATGAGGTACGTAATGGGGATGACAGGAGAGGCATGTATAATCTAGTACCATAAGATGTCTATCAAGAAGTTTATCATAGACGTCTTCACAGCTGATTACATGGAAGAGCGACGGTTCCAAATAGAGACGATAATTAGAAAGAAGCAATCATATCATTTCATCAAGCAGATATGTACATGACCGAGTGGAAATATGCTGACAGCTGCTTCTATTTGAGTTTGGATAATTGATACCAGAGATTTTGCCCTTATCGTATTCTGTATAGCACCTGGACATGACGCCGACCTTGGAGGATATCAAGATGGAGATGGCTGTCTGGAAGGTATTAGCAGGTTGGAATCGGACCCACAACGAAGACGTGAAGACTGGGAAAAATAAGGAGGCTTTGGAGATCGAAACTGTATTCGGTTGGATCTCGCGCAGGCCGCTGCCATTGGGCTAGCTAAGAGGACGGAATTCTCATTTCTCAGCAAGCAGCAGTGTCTATCTTTCTGCAAACAGCAGCGTCGATCTCTCTACAAACAGCAATGCCTACAACCAGGAACACTCCCAGTACGTTATACGGTCTTTCGATGAGGTGCATAACTGTGATGATAAGAAGGGTATGGTTGACGACTCGATAGGGGGCCTTTTGGACTCATAGCAGAGCATAGATGGATACATACATCATAGACAAAGGAGTTGGGGGTGAGAGGAATGATACCTACATCTTTTAATCAAGTAAATACCTAGACTAGACCATGGCTAGATACATGTATGGCAAACAAAGGAATTGGGCGTGATTCAGATGGATGTGCCAAGCAAACACGCAAGTGACCGAAAGCGCAATCGCTGACGGGAATCTGCTTTCACTTTGATCGCGTCTCTGCTCTCAACATCTGCCACAAATCTCAATACATACTGGATCTAGATGTCTATAAGGCCACAGCAGCACGCCAATGTCGAAATCGGTTCGATGCACCTCGCAAGGTCACCATGCTTGTATTTCCAGCCTCCAGCCAAGACATAATTCTAAGAATGCCCGTGTACATGTGGAGCTTGCCTCGGGGAACAGCACCACAGCATCGAAAGATAAGAGACGACAAATGGCTTGCAAGAAGTCAGACGTTCGTCTCCTTTTACCGAGTTTAGGGAAGCATCTTCTCCCGTTGCTTAACAGAGGATCTCTGACACGAAGACAGTACTGACCAGAAATGTCGAAGAGAGCTAGAAGGAGTCGACGAGGGGAATAATCAGGTCTACTAAGAGTCATTTCAGGCGCTATGCAGGTCAAACCGGATATCCGTCCTCCTACCCCTTTCTCCGCTGTTCGGATCCAACCTTCGAAAATAGGAGCAGTACAGCCCCTTCCCATCAGATCAGCAGCATTAGTCAGGAGGAAATCGAGGTCTCTGAAGCTCCCATTGGAGGAATCAGAGCTACGAGGATCAGGGGACCTTCCGCTGCGGCAATTGTACCAGGCCTTGATGTCGATGTTGAATATTTCTTCCAGCACGCCTGAACCAAACTTCCCTCGATCTTCCACAGCAACCTTTCTTGGACTCGAGCTCCATGCTGGATCCCCTATCACCTCTTTCATAGATGCATCTCATCATTTGAATGCCCTTCTATGAAGGCCACTGCTCGTACAACGTTAGGGTTACGCAACTCCTTCAGAGCCACCTTCAGATCCAAATCGCCGCGGAAAATCTCACTCACACCTGGTGCTGTGCCAACTCACGTATAGTGGTCAAGAAAAACGCCTGTGTGAAGAGAACATTGTTTGACCGCTAAGCAGCCACTCTGGTGCCGTGCTCGGGCTCAACGGATGAGAGGTTTTCAGCGGCAGGTCCAATGGTATGGGAGCCCTGTAAGCTTGGGCAATTCAGAATTCCAGTCATGTATGTTCGGGCTCTCTGAACATGTGAAGAAGAATGGTTTTCTGGGGAGGCATGACTGTTAACAGTAACAGGCTTTCCTCGATTAGCAGACTCCTCTTCTTTGATCTACGGCTAACCTACTCCCGAAAGGCTAGTCGTAATCACACTTATATCTAGACTACCTCGGAGAAATTTACTTGCACAGCGTGCTACTATTCGATCAACTCGCCCCGCAATACACAAGTTGATTCTTTGGTGAAGGCTGAGAGGCTCTTGGACTGTTCCACCTACAAGAACGACACTATTGATCTTTATTCATAGCGAAGGATTGGCCAATAAAGGAGACGGCTTGGAAGATAGCAAAGCCTATTCAAATAAAGGATGCTGTGGGATGCAGTCCGTCAACGAGTACAGCGTATATTGGCAGTGGATAGGGGAACGAGAAAAGCTTTGGAAGAGTTGATAAAATCGAAGGAATGGCGCCGTGCTCGATCTCTCCACTTGCCGCTACTATAAGGAAGAGAAATACTACAAAATAGTAGCGATGTACGGGCTTGGATATCCAGATACGGTTCCCAACTTTTCATGGCAGGGATTGGGAGCAGCGATGGTTATTGAAATGGGGTGTTCATGACCGAGAAGGGCAATTAGATCTGGGGAAAGAAAGGATTCTATGATGATGACTACAGCCTGGTATGATGTGGATAGACGGATCTCGGTATGGCAAGATCGACTGGGTGGTGGATATGTATACTAGGCTATTGATCTTTATGATTTCATTTGATATAGTTAGCATTAGATTACCAGATTCTCTGTAACCAACAATAATTTTACAATTGACTGGCTCCTACACTGTAAAGGACGACTTTTGTTGGCTTTACATCGGCTCAGGCCCTCTAGCTGTGGAGAGGCAAAATAGATGTCTCTAGATCCCCACCCATGAATGTCTTGACGTCTAAATTCCAACTATTGATCTTGTATCTACATCTTCTCTCCTAGAATGCATCAGAACTAAGTAGCTTGTACTGGGTTTAGAAATTCCTGCCAAGCAGCGTTCTGTTCGCAGCAAATAGCAAACAACAATCAACGCAAGCCGTTTACACGTTTGTCTCAGCAAACCGAAAGCAAACATCTAAGTATTTCCCCGCCGGGTTCTAGGGAGAGTATCCCCGTCTTTCCCGTACTCTTCATTCCTGGAACTAATCATCCGATGTTGAATAGCGATAGAATCAGCAGCGACTCCCTCTCCTCCTAACCTCCTCCGCGCCTCTGACGAGATTGGTCTTCCTCTAGCAACCACTTCCGTACGCCAGTCCTATTCGCCAACACCTACGAGATCGGATAGAGGCTATTAAGACGAACGCAGATGCATTTCAGATGACTGCCCCCTGTACCGGCAGGCCTATGGGGGGAAATTGTTTGTTTACAAGAGCTTTTGCATACTTATTCTTGCTCTAGCGGTCCTCATCTAACCCTGCCTTCGTCCGTTCCTGTCTACGGGAACGAACAGATGCTGTTAAGATGACGGAGCTGGTGTCTTGCTATGCCTACGGGCTTGTGGGGAAGAGATGGATACAAGAGCCTTGACGAGATCAACTTTCCTCTGGCGGTCACTCTTGAAGCCGGCATTCGTCCGTTGATATCTACGAAAATGGAAAGATGCTTTCAAAATGACAGCCTTCCGATCATGAGGCTTACGGGAGAACATTGGCTACAAGAGCAAGGAGTATCGGAAGTCGTGCCAGGAGGGAAAGGTCAAAGGAAGGCTCAATAATGGCTGTCAGGGTTTGAAATGAGACTATTGCTTTCCCACCAGGCTGTCCAGCAATCGAAACACGCTCGCTACGGTGATCATCAGCAGCAGCTCAAGTCTCTTTGTCTGACATCGTCCAAGATAACACCAGGCTTCTGAGGGGCATCCCACGAGAATGTCTACGAGAAGGAACAGACTTGTTGTAAGCAAACCCTTTCTCGTCCACGAAAACCATCAAAGAACCTTCCCGAAGACGCTCGGCCTCATTCCCGAAGAACATGTTATAAAGTAACGAACCCTCCCTCCTTCAAAGCATAATACTATCAGACTAAACGCCCTTCTAACACATCTAAGACAGTGTCAGATACCTTTCCACCTCAACTCTCGCCTCTACACACTCTACGACGATGTCTCAACCTGTTCCCTACCCATTTCCAAACCCACCTGCGCCCAAACCAAAACCTACATCTACGGCATTCAATGGCAAAGAAATGGAGGAGCTTCAAAACTATAATCAGCGCTACAATCTCTCCTCTCTGGACGGTTTCTTCGCCCAATACGTCCAAGATCTAGATGTTGGCACTTGGACTGAAAGAGATATGGTATACATGATTGGGGACGAGGCCACTGATCAGGAAGGTGTTGGGGATTTGTCAATTATCGGTTCTGCAGGGGATCGTTGATGGACTAAGACATCTGGAGGAGCTGAAATGTGGCATTGAAGACGATCACGAGGACTCAAGCAACATGTCTACGGAGGGAAGAGAAAAGGCGATGGAGAAGGGAGTTCAGGAAGTAAGTAAGCGGTGGGGAGGAATCAAGTGAGAAAGACTCTGGTGGTTGGGCTTGGATGGCGACCACATTATAAGTGGTGGTTGCTGCAATGGAAGTACAGGATCAAACAAAGATCCAGTCATGTAGACATGTCTTGACATGATAGATATGCTACATTGGTACATCTGGATCACATTGGGCTTCAGGTTAGACACTGCATACACTATCACTGGGACTGAGCATTGCCGAAGAAGAACAAGATGGTATGTAGCTAATGCTACATAAAAAAAAAAGCAGGGGCCTAAAGCCTGTTGAATACTATGATGGAACGGTTAATTGTCTAGCTATGGACATGTTGACATTTGCGGCCCTGGACTAGTTCATTGTCGCTTCGAATAAAGGCCGTTTTGTACCCCTGGTTTTTCCAATGTTTTATTCGGAACTCGAGTTTTTGTGGTAACTCAGCCCGACTAGTCATATAATCTATTTAGGTAAACCCTATTACTTCGCATATAGATACCATCACGTTGGTATACCCCCTAAGGGTGGTCACATGGCTTACTAACGCCAGGTCGATATGCCAGTATTAGCTAGGGATAGTAACTCTAGGCATTAGTAACCATAAGGGCATTCGGGTTATTTTCCCTAATACGCAACTCTTATATAGTTCCTATTTCTTATACTTTTATAAGCGGTTAGCGGCCTTATAATCGACGTTAGTAGCACGTACTATAGCCTTTATAGCCTCTATACTAACGTATCTATATCTCTTATACTATTAGGTCTAAGACGCATCATTCTTAGCTAGGACTATTAATTTAAGGCGGAATACCCTTATCTAGTAGGTCTATATAGTCTCTAGCTAGTAGGTATAGTTATATAGGAAGGCCTATAATACCTCCTCGCCTTATTTATTATAGAATATATTTTTTCCTCCGCTACTAGTATACGTATAGCCTTATAAGTCTAGTTATATAATAGATAGGAGGTTATATTTAATATTTAGTACGTAATAAATATTAGTTAGTAAGAATTCACTGACCTTATTATTAATAATTACTAGGATTTATACTATTCTAATCCCTTTAACTTTTATTAATTTACCCCTAGTTAGTCTTAATACTATATAGTTCTAGACTAGTAAATAGTTAATAAACTTAGATTAGTCTTAGAAGGTATACTCTTAATCCCCTAAGTCGATAATAATCTTATAGGTCTTATTATTATATTATAAGCTATACTTAAAGCGAGTAGTATAGGATTTATCCTATTTTTATTTACTTTATTAATAACTAGGACCTCTACCTTAATACTATTACTTATTCTATACCTCTAGCTCTTTCTTTATTTTAGGAATAAATCCTTCTAGTCCTAGCTTTAAATTAATATACTAGTAGTCTTTTATATTATACTAATAGTTATAGAATATATATTTATTATTATTATTACTCTAGCTTTTATTACTAGGCTTATTTTAATATTAGCCTTATTTTAGCTATTTACTAAAATTACTAGTAAATACCTTAGATTCTTTAATCTTTAAAGGTATAAACCTATTAACTAATAATATAATAATATACTTAAAATCTTATAACTCCTTCCTAGATTAAGTAATCTTAGTAAGAGTATAAACCGCTTCCTTTATCTTATCTAGTAGGCCCCTCTTAAAGACTACTATCTAGTAATCTATTTCTAGTAGACTCCCTATTTATAAGAGCTTATTTATATACTTCTTAAATTTAGTAAGGTAGGTATAAAGGTCTTTAAATTAATTTAAATAAAGCTTATATAAGGTAAAGTATATTACTTTCTTAGTAGCGTAGGAGTCTATCTTATATAATAACTTTAATTTAGCCTATATTTCTTTTACTATTATTAGAGTTATAATTATATTATAAGCTAACGGCGATATAGTAATATAAATAGCGGCGAGTACTTACTCCTCTAGATTAATATACTTTTCCTATTTATCCTTATCCCCCTCCTTAATAGGTAGTTTTACTCCTCTAGTAGTAGGTAAGTTAGAGTTAGTTAGCGGTTTATATTCTAGTCTAATAACCTTAAATACGCTATTAATAATAAGTAATACCCTTATAATAATCTCCTATAACTTATAGTTCTTAATACCCTTAAGATTCTAAATTTTATAATAGTTAGATATAATAGTATCTATTATAAATAGTTCTAGGAATATTTCTTCCAGAGTAATACTAAGTCTTAGTAAAAAGCTTGCTATGCGATTTATGCGGTTCCCAGGTTACGCAGAACCCGGGCTTATAACCTATTGAGTATTGATGGAACGGTTAATTGTCTAGCTATGGACACGTTGGCTATTTGTAGTCCATGCCAAGCATATAGGGCTGATACTGATTTCCAACAAAGCCCAAGGCCGCCCGCCTTAGTCAGGCCCAAGGCCCGGCCACTCAGAGTGATTGCTAAACCAACAATCAGCAAACACTCACCAAAAAGTCTGACGACAGTACAAGATCACAGCACATACCCAAAGCAATCAAGGGAAGGGAATCCCCCCAGCACACATCCCCTGCCGAGCAAGGAACCACGGACGAGGCGCAGGCACCCGACCCCAAGTCCGAGCCAACACCAACCCCAGCGCCGCATCCTCAGGCCGCAAGGGCCACACCCAAAAGTCCTCATCATCAACCAACATGCGAAAATGCAACAACAGCTCGTTTTCAATGCTCTGCCGCTTCGCGGCCGTCACCTTCCCCGCCCTTTTTGCCAACCATGCCTCCAGCTGGAGGTAGGTGGTGACGCGGTAGTCCGCCACGAGGGCGGGGGTGTGGGAGTCGGCGCGGATGAGGATATACCTCATTTTTCGCCAGATGTGGCGCTGGCGGGAGGGACGGAGGGCGGAGAAGTCGGTGGGGTCGAGGGGGGC
>JAABUV010000750.1_pt1 | contig 48934 bp, 50 predicted proteins | sample 5559971 | NCBI WGS metagenome assembly JAABUV01 (sample SAMN10711881, study PRJNA513362) | rock metagenome | isolation source: Antarctica rocks | place: Antarctica: Victoria Land, Knobhead nord | collected 2015-12-19 | reverse complement strand
CGCGCGACGTACGGCGACGCGTTCATGGACGAGCTGCACCACGAGTGCGAGGCGCTGCGCGCGGCCGGCGCGCTTGTCGTGCCGGACCACGACGCGCGCGGCGGGAGCGCGCTCTATCCCCTCATCAAGCGACAGCATACCCTATCTCAGCAGGCCCCAACGATACCTTGTTGATCAGTACATCTAGGCGTCCGCGCGCCTCGACGGTCGCAGCGGCGAGCCTCGCGGGACCGTTGTCTGTCACCAAGGCACCACCCCCGCGTCGTCGAAGAACCCGCCGGTCGGGCCGTCGTCGGGCAGGGTCGCGAGGCGGATCGCGATCGCCGCGCCCTGTTCCGGGGTGCGGACGCCGCGGAAGCCGTTGAGGTCGGTCGCGACGAAGCCGGGGCAGGCTGCGTTGATCAGGATGTTCGTGTCGCGCAGTTCCTTGGCGTACTGGACGGTGACGGCGTTGAGGAACGTCTTCGACGGCGCGTACGCGGCGGCAAGCGGGCCCGTTTCGGCGCCGGGAGTGGTCTGCAGGGTGAGGGAGCCGACGCTGCTGGACATGTTCACGATCCGCGGCGACACCGCGCGGCGCAGCAACGGCAGCAGCGCGTTGGTCACGCGGATGACGCCCAGCACGTTGGTCTCCACGACCTCCCGCACCGTCGCGGGGTCGACCGTGGTCGGCATCTGTGGCGCGCCGCCGGTTATCCCGGCGTTGTTGACGAGCACGTCGAGGCGCCCGGCGCGCTCCTCGATCAGGCGGGCGGCGGCGGCCACGCTCGCGTCGTCGGTTACGTCGAGCGGTACGCCGAACGCGTCGGCTCCGGCCGCACGCAGCGTCGCCACGGCGGCCTCGCGGCGCTGGTCATCCCGGGCGCCGACACCGACCCTCCAGCCCAGGAGGCCCAGGCCGGCCGCGATCGCGTACCCGATGCCCTTGTTCGCGCCGGTCACCAGCGCGATCGTTTGCTCACTCATACGGTCAATCCTCCCCCGTCCCCCGAGCCCCAGCGGGGCCTCCCATGGGTGCGGTACTGCCTGCGGTTCCTCCCGGCGTTGTAGTCGCTGGGTGGTGAGCGCTCCTCCGATGCGGTATACTGGACCGTAGTGGAACGTTCTTCCAGAATTATACGGAAAATCTTTCCGAAAAGCAAGCGGGGGAGTGCTATGACGGAGAACACGGCGCCGACCAGCGTCGACGCGACCGGCTCGGCGGGTCCGGGCGCACCCGACCGCGCGCCGCGTCGGCCGCGCGCCGACGCGCAACGCAACAGCGACTCCTTGCTTGAAGCGGCAAAGGTCGTCTTCGGCACGTCGGGCGTGGACGCGCCCGCGAAGGAGATCGCTGATCTGGCTGGCGTCGGCGTCGGAACGCTGTACCGGCACTTCCCGCAGCGCTCGGACCTGGTCAAGGCCGTGTTTGAGCGCGAGGTGGATGCCTGCGCCGACGCGGCCCCGGCGCTGACCGCCGCGCACGCGCCAGGGGCCGCACTCGCGCAGTGGCTCCACCGGTACACCGAGTTCCTCGCGACCAAACGCGGACTCGCCACCGCCCTGCACGCGGGCGATCCGGCGTTCGACGCCCTGCCCGGCTACTTCAAGCAGCGACTCGAACCCACCCTCGGGTCACTGCTCGAAGCCGCGATAGCGAGTGGCGAGATTCGGGCCGATATGAGCCCCGAGGACCTCCTGTACGCCGTCGCCGGTCTGTGCCTGCCCGCGGGGGACGAAGGAGTCGCGTACAGCCAACGCATGGTCGCGCTCCTCAGCGATGGACTACGCTACGGCGCCGAGACGCGCCAGTCTCGCTCCTGACGTCGTGCACGGATCGGTTCATTCCTTCCCGAGGTATGGCCGGTCCGCCTCGATGAACGACAGTGGGGCGGTAGGGGTAATCCTGACGGGTACGAATGCATGATAAGTGGCGTTATCGAGCATGGACGTTCCGCCTGCCGCGCGTGGGAGGATATGCTCGACAACCATCGGGATGCCTACAACCATCGGGCTCCGGCAGTACGCGCAACGTTGTCGGTCCAACACCACGACTTGCCGACGTAGGGTAGCGCTGATCGGGTGCGCCTCGAAATAGTGGACTTGGGCGGGAGACGCCCACGACTGCGGCCGCATGGCAAACGACGGGTACTGCCGTGCCCAGGTGGGAGCGGTGGAGCGCCGCGTCTGGGGGCGACACCCGACCGCAGTCGTCGTTGGTTTGCCATGCGACCGCAGTCGCAGGCCGCGTCCCACTATTTCGAGGTACACCCGCGCTGATCTTGGGATGTCGCGCCATGGGCTATGCTATGATACGGCTGGGATAATATAGCCGCGCCACTTCAGCAATGCTAATGCGTATGACTGGCGAGTGACGAACTGGTCTGTGACTTCACGTAACGCTGTTAGTTCGGTTTGTTCCGCGCCCGTCAGTGCAGCCGTTTCGGCTTTGTGAAGCAAGTGCTGATGGCGTCGCCATTGGCGTGCGGGCAAGGGCTCTCGGGCGATCGCCCATAGCATGTCGTCGGCGAGGGGCTGGAGATCGGCCACGAGCGCATGTTGTTCGGGGGGAAGGTCACCTAGTGTCGGTGGTAGGTTGCCACGAATCGTTTGGAAGATAACCTCCTGCAGTGGCCGTTGCGTCACCGCAGCCATACCCGCGAGCCGCTGATAGATGTCCTCGGGTAGCTCGATGTTGATGGTCTGCGTCGTCATCCGCGTTCTCCTGCCCTATGCTATCCCGTCTCTTGCACATAGTATCCCATCATTTGAGTACAGGTAACTTAGGCGTTTCATTTGTCGTCCGTTTCCACGCGCCGGTTGAGGAAATTCTTCCAGACGCGCAGGGCGGGAAAGCTCCCGTCCTCGACGGTCTCGAACTCGAAGAGGCCTTTCGCGCCGACGAAGCTCGTGCCGCTCAACGGGACGCACGGCACGCTCTCCCCCATCCAGTCGATGACGAGCGCGTCGTCCTCCACGCGCACGGTTATCGGATAGGGGTCGCCTGTGAACTCTTCGTATCGACCAACGAAGCGGCGCCACGCGGCGGGGTCGGGGCTGAACGCGGGATCCAGGACGACACGCCGGAATGGTTGGGAGCCGGCTTGCCCAATGGTGATGTAGTGCGCCGGTCCCTGTTCAGCACGCACGAACCCGACCGACCATCCGGTCTGCGGACTATAGTAGAGATCGTCTTTCACCGCGTCCAAAGGCGTTCTTTCACCATTGAGGTCGAGCGTCAGGAGCCCACCATCCGCGACGATTGTCGCCAACCCCCACGCGGGATTCAGGTAGCTGCCCGTATAGTCGGGCCAGAGGGCCGTGTTGGGCGCGATCACCCGCGGAGGCGGCGTGTCCTCCGGCAGGTGGAGGAGTTCATCGAAGATAGGGTGCAACACGGCCTCAAGGTCGAACGCATTGTCGTTGGTGACGGCGACGACGGCGACCCTTTCCTCGGGGTAGAGCGTAAACATACAATGGTAACTCTGTATGTCCCCGTCGCGCTGCACTTGCCGCTTGCCTTTGTACATGGGGAGGAAGAACGTGAGGCCGAACGTGTTCCCGTGGGCGTTGTGGAGGTCGGCCTGCGGGCGCTGCATCTCGTTGACGGCGCCTGCCGAGAGCACGCGCTGGCCGGCGAAACCCCCTCCATTCATCTGCATGATGGCGAAGTTGGCGAGATCGAGGACGGTCGATAGGGCGAAGCCGGACGGATCGCCCGCCGCGTGGTCGCAGAGGCGATGGGTCACGCGTAGCACGCCGTCCGCGTCCCGTTCGTGCGGGAGGGCGAGAGGGTACGTCAGCGCGACAGTACGATCGAAGGTACTCCGCCGCATCGCCAGCGGCTCGAAGACGAGATCCCGCATGAGGTCCCGGTAGTGCCGACCGCTGACGGCCTCGGCGATATGCCCGACGAGGCTCAGGCTCGTGTTGCTATAGAGCAAGACGGCGCCGGGCGGCGCGACCAATTCATACCGCTGGATCACCTCGCGCACAAACCGCCCCATCTCCTCGTCCCCTGGGGGGCCGAAATCGCGGCCGCCGGCGGGGAGCCCCGCGGTGAAAGAGAGTAGGCGACGCAAGGTTACAGCCCTCGCCGCCGCAGGCTCTTTGTGGAAGGTGAACCACGGGAGGTACGTCGTCACCGGCTCGTCCAGATCGAGCGTCCCAGCGTCGACGAGCCTCATGATCAACGTGGCCGTCAGGGCCTTCGTGGTCGAACCGATGCAGAACAGGGTGTGCGGGGTGACCGGGGCGCCGTCCTCGACGCTCGTCACACCGAATCCGCGCGCATAGACAACCTCCGCCCCGCTGCTCACGGCGACCGCGGCGCCGGGAGCTCCAACCGCGCCCATGTGCGCGGCGATCCTCTGCTCCAAGGCATATGTGTTAAACATCTTCTCCGTTCCCTCCTCAAACAACATGCGGCGCCTATCCATGTTTACGCGGGACACACGGCTTATTTTGTCGCTGTACCCGGCGCCACGTTGGGGAGGGAAACAAAAAAGACCGTGGACACCAGAGAAGTGTCACGGCCTATGACTGCCTGGACGAGCAGACCTATCCCAAAATGGGCGCACCTCTCCCGTGGTCGCCGTAGGAGTAGCGCCGTGGGACGGTCAGGATGCTGAGGCAGGAGCACGCACTCTGTGAGGGTCGCCCGCCCAAGCGAACGTATGGCGCCGCGAAAGGGGGCACGGGATCGCCGCCCCTATGAATAAGTCTAAGCATAGCGCAAGTGTACCAAGGGTCTTCCACGATAGTCAAGCGAGTCAGGACCATTTAGTTTTCCCCCTCTCCCGCCAGGGGCAAGGGGAGGATCTCGTGATTTGACGGGTGGCTCCCCTCTCCCGCGTCAGGGAGAGCCGGTTGGGCTGTCGGAGCGCAGCGGAGAGAGACCAATCCGCATGGGCTGGGGGTGAGGGCCGTGCCGTCGCCGCCGAGAACTAAATGACCCTGCAAGCGAGTCGAAGAGTTAGTCATTCCTGGCCGCGTTGCCCAGCGAGACGCCGGTACTTTCGGTTATGCCATCCATAGCTAATAGTTATGCATACCTGGTACCCTGCCGCTGTATACCCTGTGCATTGACGACAGACGCTGTAGAAAGGCCTACATACCGTGGCTGCGACCGACCCCTTGCGCGCGCTCTACCCCGGCATCCCCTCCCATGAATGGGATCGCGGCGCCTGCGGCGTCGGCCTCATCGCCAACATGGATGGCGGCCCCACGCCCGACCTCGTCGGCGAGGCGCTCTATGCCCTTGGCTGCCTCTCGCACCGCGGCGCCGCCAGCCGCGTCGACGCGGACGACAAGGGCACCAGTGACGGTGTCGGCGTGCTGCTCGACCTACACACGCCCTCCCTCGCCGCGCTCTTTGATCGCGAGGCCCCGCGCGACGACCATCCCTACGGGCTTGGCATGCTGTTCTTGCCGCCCGACCACGCGGAGTGCGCCAAAGGGCTGGTGGAGCGCGCGATCACGCGGCTGGGCCTGTCCGTGCTGGCCTGGCGCGCCGTGCCGGTGACGCCGGACCTCCTGGGCGCGCGGGCGCGCGCGACGATGCCGACCGTCACGCAGGTCCTGGTGGAGCGTCCCGCGGAGGTACCGATCGAGGCGTTCGAGCGGCGGCTGTTCCGCGCGCGGCGCGGTATCGAGCGACGCGCCGCGCGCGATGGGCTGGACATCACCGTGGCCTCGCTCTCCGCGCACACGGTCGTCTACAAGGGGCTGGTCCCCTCGACGGGGCTGGGTGAGTTCTACCCCGACCTGTGCCGCCGTGACGTCTACGCCTCGGTGGCGATGTACCACCAGCGCTACGCCACCAACACGCTGCCCGACTGGACCCTGGCGCAGCCTTTCCACCGCCTGTGCCACAATGGCGAGATCAACACATTGATGGGCAACCGTGGCTGGCTGGCCGCGCGCGAAAGGGCGCTCTCGCCAAGCGCGCGTCGCCGTCTGGCTCCACTATTGGGCGAGGGTAGCGACAGCGCACAACTCGACCGCACGGTCGAGGCGCTGGCGCTCTCGGGCGTGTCCCCGGTCCAGGCGCTGCTCAGCCTCGTTCCCGAGGCCTACAAGGCCACGCGGGAAATGCACCCGCAGTTGGAGGCGTGGTACGCCCTGCACGCCGCCCTGCGCGAGGCCTGGGACGGCCCAGCGGCTCTACTCTACTGCGACGATCGTTGGGCCATCGCCCACCTCGACCGCAATGGCCTGCGCCCACTTTTCGTTGAGGAGACCCAAGGCGGCAGCCAGCGGCCTGATAGCCACCCCGCGCAGTTGGCGATCGCGTCCGAGCAGGGTGTGACGCCGCACCGCCACGACGACATCGTCTACACTGACCAGCTCGGCCCCGGCGAGATCGTGGCCCTGGATCGCCGGACCGGCCGCTGCTACCACGACAAAGAAATAAAGACCGAGTTGATCGCCCTGACGCGTGACTGGCGCGAGTTGCGCGAACGCCATGTCGTCTATGCGGGCGTCGCGCCGTTCGCTGGGTCCACGCCCTCCGCCGAGCGCTTCCTGCGCCACCAACTCGCCGCTGGCGTGACACTCGACGATCTGACCTATTTTATGCTGCCAATGGTGCGCAAGGGTAAGGAGGCCGTCTGGAGTATGGGCGACGACACCCAGCTCACGCCCTTCGTGACGCGCCCGCGTCTCTTCGCCGATCACCTACGCCAGCGCTTCGCCCAGGTGACCAACCCGCCCATCGACCCCTATCGCGAGGGCGCCGTGTTCGACACGACGACGTACCTCGGACGCCTGGACGGCTTCTTCGACGGGAAAATCGCCGGCCGCGCCATCGCCCTGGAGTCGCCTATCCTCTCGGCCGGCGCGTTCGCCTGGGCCTCGACGCGGCCTGGCGCGCGGCGGTTGTCTACGACGTTTGCTGTCGCCGACGACTTATCTGTCGCCACCGTGAACGCCGAGCGGGCGCTGGCAGCGCTCGAAGCGGCAGTGGTACAGGCGGCGCGCGCCAATAAAACGGACGACCCGACGGTGATCGTGTTCAGCGACCGCGATGGCGCGCCGCTTACGCCCGACGGCGGACGCGCCGTCGATAAGGGCCACGCCGCGCTGCCGATCGCGCTGGCTATCGGCGTGGCGCATCAAGCGTTGATTAGGGCCGGCCTGCGCACGCGCGTGGGCCTTGTGGCCGACGGCGCCGATTGCTGGCACGAGCACCACGCCGCCGTCCTGCTCGGCCTCGGGGCCGACGCCGTGCACCCGTGGATGGCGCTGCAGTGGGCCGAAAGCGTGGCTACCGAGGACGAGGAGTCGCAACCCGACCCCGGCGGCGAGCGGTTACGCCGCGTGCTGCTGGCCGGCGTGGTCAAGGTGATGAGCAAGATGGGCATCTGCTCCGTGGCCTCGTACGTCGGCGCGCAACTCTTCGAATCCCTGGGGTTGGAGCAGGACGTCCTGGCGCGCTGCTGTCCCGGCGTCGGCCGCTGGGGCGTCGGCGTCGGGCTGGCCGCGCTGGTGGCCGACGTGCGCGGCTTCCACGCGGTCGCCTGGGGTCCCGGCGCGAAGCTGACCGAGCAGGGCTTCGTGCGCTTCCGCAAGGGCGGTCTGCCCCACGCCTTCGACCCGCCGGTCTTCTCCAAGCTGCCCAAGGTCGTGGCCGAGACCGAGCGGGAGATGGAGCGCTACGCCGCGTTCGAGGGCGCGCCGCCCGAGGAGTTCGTCCCCGCGCTGCTCGAGGTCCTCGACGACGGTTCGCGCGAGCGCTACGCCGCGTGGGCGGCGGGGATCAACGGCCGTGAGCCGATCACCGTGGGCGACCGCTACGAGATCGTATCGGATCGCGCGCCGATCCCACTCGACGAGGTCGAGCCGGCCTGGAAGATCCTCGACGACCGCGACGGATTGGGGTGCCTGTGCGGTGGCGCGATGTCGTGGGGGTCGCTCAGCGACGAGGCGCACGAGGACATCGCCGTGGCGATGAACCGCGTCGGCGCCCGCTCGAACACGGGCGAGGGCGGCGAGCGCGCGCACCGCTACGGCGGTCCCGCCAACAGCGCCATCAAGCAGATCGCCTCGGCGCGCTTCGGCGTGACGCCGCAGTATCTGCATCATCTCCATGAGTGGCAGATCAAGATGGCGCAGGGCTCCAAGCCGGGCGAGGGCGGGCAGTTGCCAGGACACAAGGTCTCGGCCAACATCGCGCGGGTGCGCGGGTCCAGCCCCGGCGTGGAGTTGATCTCGCCGCCGCCGCACCACGACATCTACTCCATTGAGGACCTGGCCGAGTTGATGTACGAACTGACGCAGTTCAACCCCACGGCGCGCGGCAACGTCAAGCTCGTCAGCGAGACCGGCGTGGCCATCGTGGCCGCGGGCGTGACCAAGGGCGGCGCGCAGACGGTGCACATCGCGGGGTTCAGCGGCGGCACCGGCGCCTCGCCGCTCTCGTCGATCAAGTTCGCCGGGCTGCCCTGGGAGCTCGGCGTGCAGGTGTCGCACCAGGTGCTGCACGCCAACAGCATGCGCGAAAAGGTCAAACTCGTGGTCGACGGCTCTATCCAGACGGGCCGGCAGGCTATGAAGGCGTTTCTGCTCGGCGCGGAGGGCGTGGCCCTGGGCACGGTGCTGCTGGTGGCCGAGGGCTGTATCATGGCGCGGCAATGCCACCTCAACACCTGTCCCACCGGCATCGCCACGCAGTCCAAGAAACTGCGCGCGAAGTACGCGGGCAAGCCGGTCCACCTGGTCAAGTACCTGCTGCTCTTCGCCGAGGAACTTCGCCGGACCCTGGCCGAGATGGGCTACCGCTCCATCGACGAGGTGGTGGGGCGCACCGACCTGCTGCGGCTGCGCGCCGGCGACGAAGACGGCGTGGACAAAGCTCCGGCGACCGCGCGTGGGGTTAACTTCGACCGCGAATTGTTGGGCCGCCCGTTGCCGCTGCGGCCGAAGCGCCCCACGACGCCGGTGGTCAGCGCGCTCAACCAGGAGTTGCTGGCGCGGGCGCGGCCGGCGATGGAAGCGCGCGCCCCGCTGACGCTGCGGCGCCACGTCGGCAACACCGACCGCGCCATCGGCGCGACGCTGGCCCGCGAGATCGTGGCCTTGACCGGCGACGAGGGCTTGCCCGCGCCGATCACGATCGAGCTCGAGGGCTACGCCGGCCAGGCCCTGGGCTTCGGCGCCTGGGGCGGCCTGCACATCAGCCTGCGCGGACGCGCCAACGACTACGTGGGCAAGGCCATGAGCACGGGCGGATTGATCGCGGTGCGCCCGCCGGACGACTTCGGGACCCCGCCCGACAGTACCTCGCTCGTCGGCAACACGGTCGGCTACGGCGCGACGGGCGGCGAGCTCTACGTGGCGGGGCGGGCCGGGCAGCGCTTTATGTGCCGCAACTCAGGGGCCGTGGCCGTCGTGGAAGGGGTCGGCCCGCATGGCTGCGAATACATGACCAAGGGCACGGTCGTGGTGCTGGGCACGGTCGGGCTCAACTTCGCCGCCGGCATGACGGGCGGTACTGTCTACCTACTGGACGGCTTCACGTCGGAGGAGCGTGGCCTGCTCAACACCGACTACGTCCGCGTCGAGCCATTAAGCGCCGAGGAGAGGGGCGAGCACGGTTCTCTCTATAAACTGATCGCGGCGCACCACGCGCGGACCGGCTCGCCGCTGGCGGCCGAAGCGCTGCGCTACTGGCCCTACTACGCGCGCTACCGCTTCGACAAGGTCGTCTCCATCGTCCCGCGCGCCGATGTGAGCGACGATTAGTTGACATCCCCTCGCCCTTAGCGCTACAATACGTTCGTATTGCGAAAGAGGAAGGGGGGGCCGAGATGGCGGCGATGAGCACGACCAGCATGCGGTTACCGGACGACCTACGTGAGCGCTACGACGCGCTGGCCCGCGTCACGGGGCAGACGCGTAACGACCTGATTATCGCGGCGATGAGCGCGTACATCGAGCGCGAGATGCGCGAGATTGCCCTGATCCAGGAGGGCTTCGACGCCATTGACCGCGGTGAGCATTCACCGCTGGAGGATGTCGTGCAGCGCCTCGCCGCACGCGGTATGCTCGACCGTGCGGCCCTGGAGCGCGATCGTGCGCAAGCGTCTGCTGACCGTGAGCGGGCTAGGGTGTGACGGTCAACCTGTCGCGCCCGGCCGAAGACGATCTGGGCGCCACCTACGCCTATTACAGTGAGCGTGACTATGAGCATGCCGAGCGCGTGATCCGGGCGATCATCCGTGCTTGCGATGGTCTGGCCGACTTTCCCCTGCTCGGCAAGCGGGGCGCCATCGAGGGGACGCGTGAGCGCTTGATGACGCGCTACCCCTACCGGCTGGTCTATCGCATCGACGAAGAGACGATCTTCGTGTCACGCATCGTGCACGTCCGCCAGCAGTGGCCGCCGGAGGAGTAGCGAGTTTGTCGATAATCGCTTAACAGTTCAATATGACCGCTCCTGGGGCTGCCAGCGTGTGATATGCACGGGGAGGGGCTCGATGCGCGGGAGTCCATCCGGGTTCTGGTAGGCCATGCTGTGGGCCAGGAAGCGCTCGTCGTCGCGTTTGGGGAAGTCGCGGCGCGTGTGCGCGCCGCGCGACTCCTCGCGCCACAGCGCGGCGGTACAAATCGCCTCGGCCGCGTCGAGCATGTAGCCGAGCTCGAGCGCGGCGAAGAGTTCGGTGTTGAAGACGCGGCTGCGGTCGTCGAGCCGCACATCCTTATAGCGCTGCCGCAATACCTGTATGGAGCCGCGCGCCTTTTGGAGACCCTCGCCGGTACGGAAGACGCCGACCCCGTCCTCCATGGCGGCCTGCATCTCGTCGCGGATCGTGGCGATGCGCTCGCCAGCGCCACGAGCGCGCAGATAGGTCTCCTCGATGCGCGCCTCCTCCTCGGCCGCGCGCGTGCCGATGGGATTGGCGCCCACGGGCGCGGCCTGTAGCGCGTAGCGGGCGGCGTTCTCGCCGGCGTGGCGGCCGAACACGAGGCACTCGGTGAGCGAGTTGGAACCGAGCCGGTTCGCCCCATTGAGGCCCTCGTTGGAGCACTCGCCGGCGGCGAAGAGGCCAGGCAGCGTGCTCTGGCCGTCCGTGCCGGTGTGGATGCCGCCCATACTGTAGTGGATGACGGGGCGCACGGGGATGGGCTCGTAGACGGGGTCGATGCCGGCGTAGTTGCGGGCCAACTCGCGTACGAAGGGCAGCTTGCGGTCAATCAGCTCTTCGCCAAGGTGGCGCAGGTCGAGGTTGACGTAGGTCCCATCGCGTCCCTCGATGCCGCGCCCGGCCTCGAACTCGCTCATGATGGCCCGTGAGAGCACGTCGCGCGGACCAAGCTCGAGCCGATCCGGCGCGTACCGCTCCAGGAAGCGTTCGCCATCTTTGTTGTACAGGCGGCCGCCCTCGCCACGCGAGGCCTCGGTGATCAGGATGCCGGTCCCCGGCAGACCCGTGGGATGGTACTGGACGTACTCCATATCGGCGAGGGCCGCGCCCACGCGGTAGGCCAGGGCCATGCCGTCGCCGGTGCAGATCATCGCGTTGGTGGTGAAGGGAAAGATGCGTCCCGCCCCGCCCGTGGCCATGATAACGGCCTTGGCGGTCAGCGCGCGCATCGTCCCGGTGTAGGCGTCGATCGTCGTAAGTCCGACGCAGCGCCCGTCTTCCACCAGCAGCGCGGTAACGAACTGCTCGTCGTAGCGCACGATGCCCGTGTACTTGAGCGAGGTCTGAAACAGCGTGTGCAGCATGTGGAAGCCGGTCTTATCGGCCGCGAAGAGGGTGCGCGGCTTGGACATGCCGCCGAAGGGCCGCGACGCCACGGTCCCATCCGGCTCGCGGCTCCAGGGGCAGCCCCAGTGCTCCATCTGAATGAGTTCGCGGGGCGCCTCGTCTACGAAGGTCTCCACGGCATCCTGATCGGCCAGATAATCGGCGCCTTTGACCGTGTCGAAGGCGTGGCTCTCCAGGGTATCACCGGGGCGCAAGACGGCGGCGGCGCCGCCCTCGGCCGACACGGTATGGCTGCGCATGGGGTACACCTTGGAAACCAGGGCCACGCGTAGGCGGTCGCTCGTTTCCACGGCGGCGATGGCGGCGCGCAGGCCGGCGGCGCCGCCGCCCACGATCACGACGTCGTGTTCGATAATGTCCATGACTTTCTCTCCTCTCCTCCTACGTGCTACCATTGTAGACCTACGCGGCTTGGACGGCAAACAGGCTATCTCAACCCGCCGGTTCCCAGTACGTGACAGGGGGTAGCCGGAAGGTATATAGTAGGAAGATAGGCGGATAAAAGAGGGGGAAACGTTATGACCGCGGAACCCACCATCACCTTGAAGGTGGCGCGCTACCAACCGGACTCCGACGCGGAGCCGCGCTGGCAATCCTATACCATTCCCTATCGCGAGGACATGGTGGTCCTCGACGCGCTCAACTACATCAAGAACTATGTCGACGGCTCGCTGTCCTACCGCTGGTCGTGCCGTATGGGCATTTGCGGCAGCTGCGGCATGACCGTCAACGGCGCGCCCACGCTGACCTGCGCCTCGTTCGTGCGCGATTTCTATCCACACGAGGTGGTCGTGGAGCCCTTGGCCAACTTCCCGGTCATCCGCGACCTGGTCATCGACATGAGCGATTTCATGCGCAAGCTGAGCGCCATCAAGCCGTGGATCATCCGCGAACGCGAGCAGCCGCTCGCCGAGGGCCCCTATCTCCAGACGCCGGCGCAGCTCGACGAGTATGACCAGTACAGCGCCTGCATCAACTGTATGCTCTGCTACGCGGCCTGCCCCGTATACGCGATGGATCAGGAGTTCCTGGGGCCGGCGGCGATCGCGCTGGGCCGCCGCTACAACCTCGACTCACGCGACCAGGGCCGCATCGAGCGCCTACAGGTGCTCGCCAACAATCAGGGTGTCTGGGACTGTACGTTCGTGGGCGAGTGCTCCGTTGTCTGCCCCAAGAACGTCGATCCAGCCAAGGCGATCCAGCAGACCAAGTTCGACACGACGGTCGATTGGTACAAAAACCTTTTATTGCCGTGGACACGACGATGAGCGCGACGATGAACAACACCCAGACATCCCCATCCAGCCCCGTGCGCGACCTGTCCGCGGCGACGGGCCGCTATCACCGCGCGGACCGGCCGGCGCTGCCTCGCGCGTGGTGGGCGGGTCAGCGCCACTACACAGTCTACATGCTGCGCGAGCTCTCTAGCGTCTTCGTCGCCCTCTGGGCGCTGCGTTTGCTGGTGCGGCTCAACCGGCTGCGGCAGGGTCGAGCGGCCTACGAGCGCTTCATGGCCGCGGAGCGCCGCCCCGGCTGGGTCATGTTCAACCTCACCACGTTCCTCTTCGCGCTACTGCACTCGGTAACGTTCCTGCAAGCCGCCGGGATGGGGCCACGCGTGCGCGTCAAAGGGCGTAAGGTAGACGCGGCCACGATCACGTCCGCGGCCTTTGTGGGGTGGGGGATCGCGTCGCTGGGCATCCTGCTCGCCCTCTTCCTAGGTGGCCGCTCGGACGACGCGGGCTAGCCGCGTGGCCACGCGGCTACAATCGCACGGCAAACGACAGACACCGGCGTCGCGGGCCGGCGGCGCATCACGTCAGGTGGGTCTATCAAGTGGGTCTATAGTGTAGCAATGTAGGGATGGTGACGTATGGCACGGCATGCGACCGAGGGCGCGGACAAGATCGAGCCGTTCTGGTGGGGACTATTCGCGGCGGGTGGCGGGCTGTCCGCGATGTTGGCGCCCGCGCACATCCTACTGCAGGACCTGCTGGGAGTAATGGGGCTGCCGGTGGCAACGGGGCGCTACGAGCGCGCGGTGAAGCTGGCAGCGAACCCGCTGGTACGCGCCTACCTGTTCGCGTTGACGGTGTTACCGCTCTTTCACTGGGCGCATCGCTTCCGTTACTACCTGATGGACTTTGGGGTCACAGGCGCGCGCCGCCCCATCGCCGTGTTGTGCTACGGCAGCGCGATCGCCGGCGCCCTCGGCGCCGCGCGCACGCTGCTACGGCGTCCGCGACCTAGCGTGTGAGTGATCCAGGTTCGCGCATTGGCCTGGGATCGCGGGCGAGACACCCGCGATCCCAGGAAACAGCGCTTCGCCCACAATACCGCGCGTCTCGGTGAGCGGTACTGGCTGACCGCTGGCTGATTTAGCGGCGTGGTCGCGGGCGCCGGTCGGTGTCATTGGCGAGGGCGCTACTGTCCGGTCCGGCTCCAGGATCGTTGGGATGGCCGCGCGCCGCGTCGATGTGGATTTGCTCCGGCGACGGCATGCGATCATGGCCGCCCTCGTACGCGGTGTTCTCTCCGCGTAGGCCGCCTTCGTCGGGGCCTGAAAAGGACCCCTCATTTTGCCACGTCATCGACATCCTCCTTTCCGCTCTGCTCGTCGCTCACCGATTCTGGGGGGCTGGCGACAGGTCCGCGTAGTCTTGTAGTATACGCCACCACATGCGCCCACACAATCGCTCACACGACTGTCGCAGTGATGATAGCGTAGTCTATTTGACGGTGATCGGCAAGCCGGCGGCAGGCGTGAGGCAAGGAAAGCGCGGCATACTGGTCAAAGCGCATAGAAACGTGGTACGATAGGCGCACCGCGGGATGTTTGATCCCCCGCGGCCGAGCGCACCTCGCGTGCGGAAAGGAGCACTCTATGTGCCGCGCCTTACTCCGTCGCGCCCTCGCGCCCCTGACCACCCTCGCGCTCCTCGCGCCTATGGTCCTCCCCGCGCCCCCGGCCCTCGCGTCACATACGCGCCTCACCCCGGTCCGTGCCGCCGTACAGCGTACCACGCACGTTCGCGTCATTGGAACCCTAAACGCCGTGGTCGAGAAGCCCGACGGCACGGGCCTGCTCCAGATCTACGCCAAGGCGCATGGCACGCGGACCGTCTACTTGACCCCGGATACGGTCGTCAAGAAGCGTACGCTGCGCGTCACGCGGTCCGCGCTGCAGAAGGGTATGTACGTCCTGGCGACCTGCCAGCACGGCGCCAACGGCGCGTTGGAGGCGATTTCGGTGCACATCGAGAACCGCCGCACGCGTAAGAAGAAGTAGCGCGGTCGATAGTCGATAGTCGTTAGTCGATAGTCGATAGTCGATAGTCGTTAGTCGATAGTCGTGAGTATCTTCTTACGACTATCGACTATCGACTACACCGTCGTTTTTGCGCGCGACGGCGATGATGTGCATGCCTCCGTCCAGCGCGCCCGGCTCACGGCACAATTCTTCCTCCCAGCGCAAAAAGGCGTCCCACAGCGGCTCATCGCCAATGATCTCCTGGAGCGTCGAACCGTTGGCGACCGATAGGTAATTGCTGGCTGAGGCGGCGACAATAGTACACGGCTGACGCGAGAGGAGATCGCGCAAGGCTGACCACCGATACATACGACAATGGTGCTCGCCCGCCGCCACGTCGCCATACAGATCCCCTGTCGCGATGACCCGCTGAACGGCATCCACACCCTGCTGCCGCACCAGTTCGACGATGACCGGCAAACCATGCGCTGTGGACCCTACGAGCGACATCACGCTCAACAGAATGTGCCCGCGGGGCTTGGTCACGCGCACGAGCTCGCCCACGGCCTCGTCGGCGCGATCGAAGACGTAGCTGATTGGTCCGCCGTAGCAGACGGTCGCGTCGAAGTGGTCCGTCGGGTAGCGTGACAGGTCGACCACGTCGAGCATTTCACGGGCGGCAACGCTGCCTTCGCAGCCGGCCGCGCGCACTTTCTCCCCGTTGAGGGCCAGTTGCCCCGGCGAGATATCGCCCACCGTCACGGTCGCGCCGCGCCGGGCCAGGTCGATGGTGAAGCGCCCCGCCCCGGCGCCCACCTCCAACACGCGGTCGCCGGGTGCGATATACCGCTCCAGGTATGTTCGGTGGATATGGTAGTTAACCTTGTTGATCGGCGTCGTTGCGTCGTCGAAGCGGTCCCACTCGCGCTCACCGTACTGGTCATAGAAGCTGCTAATATGCGCGGGGTCATACTGTACTGTCATTTTTGGGCTTCCTTGCCTACTCGGGTGTACCACGCGGCCTGACCTTAAAAGGTCATGGTAGACGACGGACCTTGAAAGGTCTGTCTGGGCGCGACACGCGCGCCGTCCGTCGGTCGGATAGCCACTGCATGATCGCCCGATAGACCTGTCACAGTCCGGTCCCTGCCAGGCGCTGTCAGGCCGCTGCCTGTCAGGCCGCTGCCTGTCAGGCCGCTGCCTGTCAGGCCGCTGCCTGTCAAACGCAGGCCCACGACGCTCACCGTCACAATCGCGGGGCGCACCCTGCCTACTCGATGCCCCATGAGGCGCCGTCGAGCGCCGCTTTGCAGCGCGCGATAGCTTCCTCCAGGCTCACGGTCTCCTCGTGCTCGCCGTGTACCAGGCGTATCCTCTCGCCCACGGCCTGCGCGTAGGTGTCGGGGCCGTAGCGGTAGATGTCGGCGGCGATGTCGTCCGGCGCCTGCATGTAGTAGCGCAACCGGAATAGCAGCGCGCCAAGGCGCAGCCTGCGGCGGCGGTACACGCTCTCATCCATCGTAGTACACTATACCCAGAATCGCCTTTCGGATACTAATGCAGGGGATAGTAAACACAGGGCTCGTGAATCATCGTAGGGGCGTATGGCATACGCCCAGGCCTCGAACGCGCGGGCGTATGCCATACGCCCCAACGCCAAGCGGGGCGCCTCGGCCCGGTAGATAATTCACGAGCCCTGGATAGTAAACATGTTGGACGATCAAGATGTCGTTAGTTGCGACGACGACGTGCTACATGGGACGCCTGTGTTCACCGGCACTCGCGTACCGGTCACCACGTTGTTTGACTACCTACTGGGTGGATCATCGCTCGATGAATTCTATGAAGATTTCCCGACGGTCACTCGTGCCCATGTCGCGGGCATGCTGACGTCTATCCGGGTCTATCTTGCCAGCCACACGTCTGCTACAGTATGGCTATCGAGCATCGCTCAAACGATAGAAAGGGCGCCATCCCCATGGCCGACGTCCATCTCCGTCCCGTCACCCTCACCAACTACAAAGAGTGCCTTGCCCTCCAGCTCGACCCGATACAGGCCGGGTTCGTCGCATCCGTGGCCTGACTAATGCCACTCCCTGATTGGTACACACCTGATACAACTGATACAGCGAAACCGTGAGACTCACGGCTCGCGATACGGCACACGCCTTGCCACATTGCACCGGTAGGAGACGCTCCACCTACACGCTATCATAAAGGGGATTGATGACTATGGAAAGTAACGTGGGACACAACAGATTCCGGGTCGTGGGTATTCGGCCCTGGGCCTCCGAGCACACGGACACCGCGCCGAACGAACTCCGCACCTTCTTCGAGGGCCAGGAGGGTGACGTGGACGACCTGCGCGCGCTCACCGCCTCGTTCGGGGCCGAGTTCTCTAGTATGGTGCAGGGCGGAAACCGTGACCAGGCCGCGATCACCTGGCGCGGACACCGCTATGACCTCGACCTGGAGCCGCTACGCTAGTGCGTCCCGGCCCAACAACTGCCGTCGTCCTTTGCAGGCCCCGCTCCATGTCACGATCGGCCTCCGCCGTGGCGACGTACTCGGCTTCGTCACGATCGGCCTCCGCCGTGGCGACGTACTCGGCTTCGTCACGATCGGCCTCCACCGTGGCGACACGCCCGGCTTCTACCGCCCTCGCTTGTCATGCGGCCACAATTAAAGACGGGAGGGACCGCTAGGTGGCGCGCTGGGGCCGCGCCCTCGCGCTGCTGCGTCGCGCCATACCGCCGGGGAGCCGCGTGCTCGACCTGGGCTGCGCGTTCGGCTACGGCACGGCGCGCATCGCCCGCTACTACGACACCGACGGGCTCGACGCGTCCCCCGACTATATTCGCCGGGCGCGCCGTGCGGTACCCAACGCCCGCTTTACGCTCGGCGCGGCCGCGCATTTGCCCTACCCCGACGCCCACTTTGACGCCGTCGTGCTGCTCGATGTGCTCGAGCACGTCGCCGATGAGCGCGCTGTCATAGCCGAGATCGCGCGCGTGCTCCGTCCGGGCGGCCTCCTCGTGGTGAGCGTGCCGCACACCGGCTTGCTGCGTTGGGCCGACTCGCTCAATGTGTACGCCTGGCTGACCGGCGAGGACGCCCTGGGCGCCCCCGGCGCCCAGGGCACAGGACGTGACCACCATCGCCACTACAATGTTCACATGCTGCGTTTACTGTTTGGTGAGCAGTTTACTAATAGTTATGTGCATACAAGTGGGCTCGGTGTGGCCGAGTTCGTCAACCTCCTCCTTCTGCTCTTCTGCAAGCGCCTCTTGCGCGCCGCGCCTCTCTATAACGCGCTGCAATACCTCTACTTCGGGCTCTATATCGTCGAGGACCTGCTCCCCGTCCCGCGCGCCGGCTACCACCTGATGGTCGCGCTGCGCCGCGGCGCAGCGCCATTGTGATACGCTAGGATGTGCGGCCGGTCCTGGTACCATGCAGGGACAAGGGGCGCGCGCCGCGCCGACCGCCCACATCGGTGTCCGCTCGATAATCATGAGCTTACATCCTCGCTGGAGAGTTACGCATGTCTGTTTCGTTTCACCTGTCGCGCCGCGCGCTGTGGCTGCTCATCGCCTTGCCGCTCACGCTAGCCGGCTGCGGGCCTATCATGCCCAACCTCGGCAACGATCCCTGCCTGCTGCAGGCCTATCAGGGCCACGCCAACGGCAACCTCAGCGGCATGCAGACCGCCTATGGCGCCCTGTCCGGCCGCCTCGACGCGCTGCAGTCGCCCGACTATACCATTGGGTCGACCGGGGACATCTCCGAAACGCTCCAGAACATCGTGGCATTCCAGTTCACGCTGGACAAGCAGTTGGCGTACCTCAACCACACCGCGCCGCAGGCGCCGCGTGAGGCCACGCCGTTTCTCACCCATATCGGGGCGGCGATCTCGCGGTTCAATACGGGCGCCTATCTGCTGGCGCAGGCGTACCTGGACGCCCACGACAGCTACGCGCACACGGCCCAGGACATCGCCGACGAGGCGCGCGGCTATATGCGGCGCGGCAACGATCTGCTCTACCAGGCGGGCGTGGACCTGGCAAACCTCCACACCGACAACGTGAACTGTTAGGGGGCGCCATGGCGGTGACGAGTAGCTCGGATCGCGCGCGCGTCGCGCCTCCACTGGCGCGGCGGCGCCGGCTGGTCCGCGCGCCTGGAGGCTACGCGCTGCTCGCCGCCACCCTGCTCCTGCACCTGATCGCGCTGCTCGTCATCTTTCCGAACACGCGCGAAGACGTAGTGATGCGCGGGTTTTTGCAATTAACCTTCCACGATAGCGGGGCGACCCTCGTCGGGGCGGTCCCCTACCGCGACTTCCTGCTCGAGTACCCGCCGGGTATGCTCCTGTTCATGCTGCCGCCACGCCTCTTCGCCGCCGGCTACCTGAGTTATCGCCCCCTATTTTTCTTGCAGATAGCGCTGCTCGACTGCGTCATCGTCGTCGCGCTGTACGCCAGTGCACGGACCGCGCGCCTGCCGGTCCCGCGCGTCCTGGGCGTCTATACGCTGGCCGTCGCCCTGCTCGGCCCCATCATCGACTACCGGCTCGACCTCGCCCCCGCGGCGCTGACGGCCCTCGCCGTCCTGGCCTGGCAGCGCGACCGGCCGGCGCTCGCCGCGCTACTGCTCGCCGTCGGGACCGCGACCAAAGCCTACCCGCTGCTACTGCTGCCCCCGCTCCTATATGACTACTGGGCGCGGGGACAAGCGCGGCGCGTTGGCTATGCCCTGCTTGGTTACGCCGTCGCGCTCGCCCTGCTGCTGAGTCCCGCCCTCTTCGCCGGCGTGGACAATGCCCTGCACAATCTGCGCTTCCAGACCAACCGCCATCTTCAGGTCGAGTCGATCTGGGCCACGCCGCCACTGCTGCTGCACCTGTTGACGGGCTTTCCGTTGGAGGTTGTTGGCCGCAACCGCGCGCTGGTCGTCCTCGGGCCCGGTGATGCCTGGGGGGGGGCCGGCACACCGGCCCTGGCGCTCGTCGTCGTGGCGACGTACGCGCTGTGGCGCCGTTTGTACCGGCAGGGTGAGCGCGTGACCGCCCTGCTGGTAGGAACGGCGGCGCTGACCCTTGCCGCCGCGATCCTGAGCAAAGTGCTGTCGCCGCAGTTTCTCCTGTGGATCATGCCGCCGCTCGCCCTACTGCCCCTACCGCGCGCGGGGCGATGGCGGGCCATCCTGGCGCTCATCCTGTTCCTGGCCGCGCTGCCGCTGACGCAATGGATCTACCCCATGCACTACGGCGAGCTCGTGCGCTACCTCACGCCCGCCGCGGTCGGCGCCTTGGCCGCGCGCAACCTGCTGCTCGTCCTGACGCTCGCGCTGCTGCTCGGCGTGCTGTGGGGAGGAACGAAGCGAGCGCGGAACACGCGAGGCTGGGCTAAGCGCGCCGCATAACGATCATGACGACGCGCCGGACTAGGCCGCCGCCGACAGGAGGTGGCCGATGTAGCGGCCGCGATGCGCGTGCGCGAGCGTCCAGGCGAGGGCCGCCCCCATGATACTGTAACGCGCGAGCGGGGTGACGATCAGGTAGGTGGGAATCGACAGGTGAAACGCCAGATAGGTATTGAGCAGGCCATCACCCAGCGTGATACCGCCCCAGACCGCCGTGAGCAAGCGGAAAAAATTCCTGATCCACGGGCTCTTTCCTTTGCGCCGATAGTCGTGCAGGCGTTCCGCATCGTGCCCCGCGATGAAATGGCCGGCGATGTAGTACACCAGCGGCTGCTTGTTCAGCAGCGAGAGGAGCATGACCACGCCAAAGACACCCGACAAGAGGGATTCGCGCGCCAGCAGGGCGCGCGGGTTGCCGCTCACGAGCGCCGTGATGACGCCCAGCGCGATAGAGGCGGCGACAGCGGCGCCAAAGACGTTGAGACGGCGGTGGCGGATCAGCGTGGCGGTCCCCTCGCCCAACGGGATCGCCATGGTGATCAGCAGCGCGTGCATATCGGTCATGTGGGACCGCAGCAGGGCATAGACGACGACTGGGGCCACGCCGCTGATTAAAAGAGAGGGGAGAACGTGGCGGCAGATATGGCGCCAACTCGCCAACCGCGCGACATGCGTCATAGAGTGATACGCTTTCTAATATAAGAGGCCGGATTGAGTCAGCTGTCGGGATAGAGTCGGCCCGCGCTCGTCGTCGAGACCATGCCATCGTCGACGCCGGCCGGCCGCTCACGCCTGTATGGTACCATGGCGCGCCCCCAAGCCCCAATGGCCCGATCGGGTAAGTCACGCTCATGGGGAACACCCGTCTGGGTCGGGCGCATGGTACAATGGCTCGAGTTGTATGATGATACACATGGGTATGTTTCTGACAGCGGGGGGCGCTGATGCCGATCCACACAACTGAGTTGGGGTGGGCGCTGGAGACGCGCGCGACCGGCTACGCGCTGGGTGTCAATAGAGCGGGGCTGCTGGCGCACCGCTATTGGGGCGCGCGCCTGCCCTACCCCGACGACTACCCGGCCGCGCCAAGCCCCACGGGCTGGGCCACGTTCAACGGCGCCGCACAGCGCACGCCCGAGGAGTACCCGGCCTACAACGACCTCAAGTACATCGACCCCTGCCTCAAGGTCACCTTCGCCGACGGCGTGCGCGACGTGTGGCTGCGCGTCGAGGGGGCCGACGTGCGTGATGGTGACACACGGCTCGACGTGCGCCTGCGCGACCAGCACTACCCGTTCCGCGTGACGCTGCACTACCGCGTCCACGAGCCCTACGATCTGATCGAGCGCTGGGTCACCATCGCCAACGACGACGACACGCCGGTCACGCTCGAGCGCGCCTGGTCGGCGCAGTGGCATCTACCGCGCGACGGGTGCGGCGCCGACTATCGCTTGAGCCACCTGACGGGGCGCTGGCTGGACGAGTGGCAGTTGCGCCGTGAGCCGCTGGCGCGCGGCGTCACGCGGCTGGAGAGCCGCCGCCTGACCACCAGCCACCATCACAACCCTTGGTTCGCCGCCGACAGAGGGACCGCCGAGGAGGACCACGGCGAGGTGTGGTTCGGCGCGCTGGCCTGGAGCGGCAACTGGGCGCTCTCAGCCGAAGTACCCGACAGCGCCTCCACGCGCGTCAGCCTCGGTCTCAACGACTGGGACTTCGCCTGGCGCCTCGATCCAGGCGAAACTTTCACCACGCCCAGCAGCCTGGCCGGCTACACCGCCGACGGCTTCACCGGCGCCAGCCAGCGCCTGCACGACTACATCCGCGATCTGGTCCTGCCGCACGGGCGCGCCCCGCACAAAGTCCTGTACAACTCGTGGGAAGCCACATCTTTCGACGTCGATGAGGAGTCGCAGGGTGCGCTGGCGGAGCGCGCGGCGGCGCTGGGCGTGGAACTGTTCGTGATGGACGACGGCTGGTTTCACGGGCGCGACGACAGTTCCACCGGCCTGGGCGACTGGCGCCCCGACGCGCGCAAGTTCCCCCACGGCCTCGGCCCGCTGATCGCGCGGGTCAACGGGCTGGGCCTGGACTTCGGCCTGTGGGTCGAGCCAGAGATGGTCAACAGGGACAGCGGCCTCTATCGCGCGCATCCCGATTGGGTCATCCACTTCCCCACGCGTCCACGTACCGAGGCGCGCAACCAACTGATCCTCAACCTGGCGCGCCCCGATGTGCAGGACTACCTCATCGACGCGCTCGACCGACTGCTCACCGAGAACACCATCGCCTTCGTCAAATGGGACATGAACCGCAACGTGAGCGAGCCGGGCTGGCCCGATGCGCCGGGCGACCCGCGCGAACTGTGGGTGCGCTACGTGCAGGGGCTCTACCGCGTGTGGGGGACGCTGCGCGAGCGCCACCCCGATGTCGTGTTCCAGAGCTGCTCGGGCGGCGGCGGCCGCGCCGACCTCGCCATCCTGCGCCTGGCCGACCAAATATGGGTCAGCGACAACACCGCTCCGGCGGCGCGCCTGCCGATGCAGGAGGGCTACGCGCAGCTGTTCCCGGCCTGCACAATGGAGGCGTGGGTCACCGACATGGGTCCGGCGTACCTGCCCCTCTCGTTCCGCTTCCACGTCAGCATGTGCGGTGTACTGGGCGTGGGCGCGGACCTGATGCGCTGGAGCGACGCGGAGCGCGCGGAGGCGGCGGAGTTGATCGCGCTGTACAAGCGGATACGCCCTATCGTGCAGCGCGGCGACCAGTACCGGCTGCGCTCGCCGCGCGCGCACGCCTACTCGGCCGTGCAGTATATGGCCAAAGACCGCGCCGAGGGCGTGCTCTTCGCCTTCCGCACGCACCTGCCGGAGCCCGCCGAGCCGCTCACGCTGCGCCTGCGTGGGCTGGACCCAACAGCGCGCTACACCGTCGAAGGCGTCGAGGGCGCGCGCTCGGGCGCGGCCTGGATGCACGCGGGCCAGGAACTATTCCTGGCCGACTTCGACAGCACGGTCCGCCACATCCGGCGCGTCTAACCCACGCCCAATCAATACAGTCGGTTGGCGTAGGAGTCCTCCAGCTGGCGCTCGACGTCCGCGGCGGCCATGTCCGGCAGGGCGGCCTGGTCGGCCAGCATACACGCCGCCGAGGGCAGCGTCTCGGGCGCTGGCCACGACGCCGGCTCCCATAGGCGTGAGCGCTTGAAGGCTTTGGCGCAGTGCAGGTAGCACTTTACGCCGCACCGGCTCACCGGGCCAACCCAGCAACGCGCGCAGGTCCTCCTCCGACGTCACGCGGCTGGCGAACACATCGCGCCGCGGTTGTGGCGCGTCCGTCATTGTGGAGAATCGCCCGTCGTGGAATAGGTCCGAGGCGGCGGGATGGGTAGGCCCCACGCGCGCGACGCGTCCAGCCAACTCCAGATGGCGTCTCGCGCCTGCGCCACCGCCTCCTCGTAGGTACGGCCATGCGTCCGGCAGCCTTCGAGTTCGGGAACCGTCACGACGTAGATATCGTCGCGCGGATCCCACTCGATGACCATTGAGTAGTGCGACATGGCGCCCGCGTCGTCCGGCATAGGTTCAGCCGGGGTCCGTGTAGATTGTATGGGAATACTCATGGCTCTTCCCTCCTTTCGGCGTTAGCCTGATCGGCTTCATCCCCCTCACCTGGGAAAATGTCGCGGACCTTGCTAACCGGCATGTACAGCCGCAATGGATTAGCCGCGAATCGCCGGAACTCACGACGCTCGTAAAAAACGGCCGCTCTCTCGTTCAAGGCGTCGACGATGAGGAGTTTGACCCCAACACCGGTGTGCAACGTGTGTCGCAGAGCGTCAAGTAGTAGTATCGTGCTCATGCCTTGCCCCGTAAACTTTAAGTCAACGGCCAAACGCCCAAGCAGAATAGCTGGTACCAGTGGATAACGCCCGGACTTCTTGATCAGTTCTGGCGGCAGGGCGGTGAGTTCGACCGATGTTGCAGTGAGCGTGTAGTAGCCGATGATGATGGGGCTTGTTCGCGGGCATAGAACGTAACAAGCCGCCAAATCGCGCTTCATGTCCTGGCCGGCTTGACGGTGGATGTAGTCGTTGAGCGATGGCTCGGCGCACGAAAAGGCCGCGCGGTCATGATGCGACGCGAGCGGCTCCACATCATAGTTCATGAGGCGCAACGCAACCTATCGATCGCCCATAATCGCTTTATAGCGCTCCGCCGCTTGACGAAGCCAGGGGCCAGCGGGTTCCGGATTGAGCAGGGCTTCCATCACAGCGCGAGAATCGCGCGCCGAAAGAGTAATCACCTTGTGCTCACGGATTGTCTGCTCGGCGGTCTGCTGCACACTAGCGGACACAAAATCGGTCAGCGAACGGCCCTGTAGCGCGGCGGCCTGCTGCACGAGTTCTTTTTGCTCGGGAGTAACGCGCGTTTCGAGCCGCTCGCTCTTACGCGCCGTCTTTCGCACGCGCGCACGCAGGTCTCGCGCTTGTATCGCGGACATAGGTCTATCCCTCCCTTGCCTCAACCAAGATCATATGCTTAAAAAGTACGACAACTTGTCGTACACGTCAAGCAACTGTCATTGTATCAGTATCGGCGCCCAGCGCCCCGATCTCCGCGCGCAATACGTCCATGAAAGCGGCCACCGCGCGCGGCAGCGATACGTCGTGGAGGGACACAATAGCGTTCTCGTAGGAGAGCGGCGGCAGGTCCGACACCGGGACGGCGCGCAACCGACCCGCCGCGAGGTCGTCGGCGACCATGGCGCGTGTGGCGAAAATCGCGCCGCGGTCGCCCAACTCGCGCTCCAGCGCGGCGATCCGCGCGCTGATCGACGGCTGCGACACATCCAGCATGCGCGCCGCCTTGGTGAAGCTACCGTCGCGCGCCACCTGGGTGAACGCCCGCAACTGCTCGATGTCCATGCCGCCCTCCACTATAGATAAAACTGATACCAAATATAGCCATTATCCCCTTGATGAATAATAGACCGGTGGATATCGTTACGCTCTATTTCTGGCCGGACCCGGCGCGGGCCGTGGCCGAACTGAGGCGCGCGCTCAAACCGGGCGGTCTGCTCGCGCTGACCTTCTCTCCCGGCAAGGTCGGGGCGCCGGAGGACGCGGGCGTCCGGGCCGTCGTGCACGACCGTATTATCCCCGCCATGGAGCGAAGCGGCTTCACGACGGTGCGCGTCGAACGCGGGCCGGACTCGCGGCGGTACAAGACGCTAGCCGTGATCGGCGTGATGTCACAGCGACTGTAGATACCGCAGAGGGACTACGACCACGATGTCGATCTGACGCTATTGTAGTGTCGCGGCACGTAGTGCTGCCGCACCTTTAATGGGCAAAATGGTCCTATTGGAACAACGCATCGTTAAAGGCGTATACTATGGCGACATGAGTACGTACTTCTCGTCGTTTATGCGCGCCGTGAGCCGGTTACTCGACCTTGGCGGCACAATAACCAGGTACGGGACACGCGACCCGAATGAACGGGCTGTGCGTGCGATGCGTGGTGCGTGGCATGACACTGTGGCTCCTCTCCAAAAGGGGATTGAAAAGTACGCCGGGGCTCGCAAGAATATGCCCTGCCCTTGACCATCAGCGGCACATGGATCGGCGCGCACAAAATGACGCTCGTCTTGTCGCTGTGTTAGGCCTGGTCTTATCGTTCGCGGGTATGTCATCGGCTCCATTACTCATCAACCCGTCGGCTCCATCGGTGGGACCGTCGTGGGCGTTGTCGATCTCGTGGCGCTCGTGACCATCTTCCTGCGCGGCGCCCCCCGTTAGGCCCACTATAAGACTATCCAACGATAAAAGGTGCGTGAGAGAACACCGATGGCAACATACCAATCCCGCATCTGGGTTCCACCGTTGGTACAGCAAGCCACCGAGTTGGCGCAGCGGATGGGGTTTGAGAATTCGTGTATCCCCGAGGTCGGGCAGCTCTTAGGTGTGCTGGCGGCCGGCGTGCGCGGCGGGACGATCGGGGAAGTGGGAACGGGGTGCGGCGTCGGCGCCGCGTGGCTCGCCGGCGGTCTCGCTACGGACAGCCGTTTCGTGACGGTCGAGGCGAACGGGGAGAGGGCCGCCTCGGCCGCGGCCCTGTTCCGGGATCACTCCAACGTCCAGGTCTTGCACGGCGACTGGCATGATATCCTCGCGCACGGCCCGTTTGACCTCCTGTTCGTCGACGCGTCGCCGGCCAAGTACGACGAGCCGGCAGCGGTCGTGGAGTCGCTCCGGCCCGGTGGCCTGGTCGTCCTCGACGACCTCACGCCCGAGGAGTACTGGCCCCCCGAATGGCAGGGCCGGCCCGATGTCGTGCGCGCGTTTTGGCTCAACGACGCGCGGCTGCGCGCGACGGAGGTACTGACGACACCACGCACGGCCGCGATCCTGGCCACGCGGATTGGCTAACGGACGGAAGATACAGACAAGGGTCATTCAGCTACGCTTTCGCGTTGCATCTATCTTGTGGTTTGAGGCGAAGCTTCGCTATGTTATACTACGATTGGTACGATAATGTGTAGTATGGAGGAAGCTGATGGTAGCGACCCAAGCGATAGAGGACAGGCGCGTCAAGGTGAGCTTGTCGCTCGACCCGGCGTTGGTGAACTATCTCGACGCGTATGTCGCGGCGCGGCCAACACTTAATCGCAGCCGTGTCGTGGAAATGGCCGTGCGGGAGTTCCGGCAGCGACAGATCGAGGCGGAGCTTGAGGCTCAGTACGCGGAGCCGGAGACCGAGGAGATACAGCGCGAGTTGGAGGATTGGCGACACATCCGGCGGGCGGCGGCGCGACGCGTCCTGGGAGGGGCATAGCGTGGGCGGGCCGGCGCCACGACGCGGAGACATCTGGTACGTCTATACGCCAGGCCAGCCCGACGATCCCCACCAGCCCCGCCCAGCCCTCGTCATCTCTGAGGACATCCGCAACCAGCGTACCGACGACGTCATCGTCGCCCCCATTTTCTCGGGGGGACGACCCAGCCCGACGCGGGTGTCAATCGCGTTAGGTATCGGGGGACTGGCCCACAACAGTATGCTCTTCTGTGAGGAACTGGCGACAATAGACCGCGACTTCCTGCGAGATGGCCCGCTTGGGGCGCCCGTCCCTCCGGCCGTACTAGAGCGGGTGGTCGCGGCGATCCTCATCGCGGTCGGGGGCCGGCTATGGTGACGCCGCCCACTCCGGTGGCGATTCGCTCACAACAAGCATACAAAAAAGAGGATACGCGCATGGAATCTTCTAACGATACAGGGATGCCCTGGAGCGAGGCCGATTCGCGGCATTTCATCGAGCGCGGACGGGTTCATATCCCGGCGCGGGACGAGATACAGGAGACGATCCTGGAACTGCTGCCGGCGGAGCGCGACGAGCCGTTCCGCGCCGTCGAGCTTGGCGTGGGTGGCGGGTGGCTGTGCGCGGCCATCCTGGAGCGCTTTCCCGCGGCGCGCGTGCTGGGGCTCGACGGTTCCCCCACGATGCTGCGTGAAACGGAGGCGCGGCTGGCCTCGTTCGCCGGCCGCTTCGAGCTGCGCCCGTTCCGGCTGGAGGACCGCTCCTGGCTCACGGGCGTCGGCCACCCTGCGCGCCTTTTCGTGAGTTCCCTGGTCATCCACCACCTCGACGCGGCCGGCAAGCGACAGCTGTACCGCGACCTATATGACTACCTGGAAGACGGCGGCGCGGCGCTCATCGCGGACCTTGTGGCGCCGCGTAGCGAGCGGGAGCGGCGCTACATAGCGCGGCGGTGGGACGCGGAGGTGGAGCGCCAGTCACTCGCCCTGACCGGTTCGCGCGACGCCTACCAGGAGTTCGTCGACGACCACGCGAATTGGTATACCTATCCCGACCCCATGGACACGCCATCGACCGTGCCGGAGCACCTGGCGTGGCTGGCGGACGCGGGCTTCGCCGCCGCGAACGTCTTCTGGGAGCGGGCGGGCCACGCGGTCTACGGCGGCTATAAAGGTCGTTCAGGCGCGGCGCCCCTCGCGTCCGTTTAACCGAACGCCGTACGAATGTCCACGCATGTATAGCCTGAGTTAGAGGAGGATAGCTTATGTCCATCGAGAGCTACCTGCGCGCGGCGCCGAAGGCGGAACTGCATGTCCATCTGGAGGGCGCGATCAGGCCGGCCACGCTGCTGACGCTGGCCGAGCGCAACGGCGTCGCCCTGCCCGCCGACAACGTGGAGGACCTACGCCGGTGGTTCACCTACCGCGACTTCCCGCACTTCGCCGAGATCTACGTCACGATCACGCGTTGCCTTAAGACGGCCGATGACTACGAGCTGATCGCCTACGAATATGGGGCCGAGTTGGCGCGCCAGAATGCGCGTTACGCCGAGGTTACGTTCACGCCGGCGACGCACGCGCTGCGCTTCGGGGTAACGCACAACACCTACTTCGGCCAACTCCGACGACCCGCCGCTGTTCAACACGACGCTGAACGACGAAGTGGCGCTGCTGCACAGGCCGTTCAACCTGGACGTGGCCTCCATCGACGACATTCTGCTCAACGGCGTGCGGCACAGCTTCCTGCCGCCCCATCGTAAGCAGGAGTTGGAGGCCCACTTCAAGGAAGAGATGGCGCGGTTGAAGACAATACACCTGGCCGGTTTGTAGGCCGCTGTAGATGGAGCTGTGGGCATGGACGAAGCGGACATTATCGCGCGGACGCCCGCGCCGAACACGCGCGAGGGCCTCGCGGGCGACCTGCGGCGCCTCGGCGTGGAGTCCGGCACGACCGTGCTCGTGCACTCATCGTTGAGCAGCATAGGGTGGGTCGCGGGCGGTCCGGTCGCCGTGGTCCAGGCGCTGCTGGGCGCGCTGACGCCGGCGGGCACGCTCGTCATGCCAGCGCACTCGGGCGACCTATCCGACCCGGCGCGCTGGCAAAACCCGCCCGTGCCCGACGATTGGATCCCAATCGTGCGCGCGGCGCTGCCGGCCTACGACCCGCGCGTCACGCCCACGCGCGGCATGGGGCGCATCGCCGAGACGTTCAGGACGTGGCCGGGCGCGTCGCGCAGTGCGCACCCGCAGGTGTCTTTCGCCGCATGGGGACGCCATGCCGCGTTTGTGACGGAAGGGCACGCGCTGGATGACAGCCTGGGGGAGGGCTCGCCCCTGGCGCGCGTCTACGACCTGGACGGCCATGTGCTGCTGCTCGGCGTCGGGCACGACAGCAACACGTCGTTCCACCTGGCCGAGTACCGCGCCTTGGGCAGCGCGCGGATACGCCGGGGCGCGCCGGTGCTCGAAGCAGGCGAGCGAGTATGGCGGGAGTACACGGACATTGACCTCGACGAGGGACCGTTCGCGGACCTGGGCGCGGCTCTTCCGGCAGCGCCCCGCCGTCGACTTCGCCGCCGCATGGCTACGCCAACGCCGCGGATCGCGAGTTATAACATAAAAGGAGATGCGTCATGCCAAAGGCGGCGCAGGTACTCGCGGCACTCAAGCGCGATGGATGGAGCGAGATCCGGCGTGAAGGCTCGCACCGGAGACTTAAGAAAGGGGACGACGAGAGGACGTGAGCGTTCCATGACGGGCGCGACCTTGGGAAGGGCGTGCTGGCTAAAATCGCGCGTCAGTTCGGCTATACCATTGACGAGCTACGCAAACTATAGGATGATGATAGATATGAACGACATCGCGGAAATTCGCGTAGAGTATACTTACGATCCCGAGGGCCATGATTGGTGCTTCGAGGTACCAACATTGGGTATCATCGGCGGGGCGGATACGCGCGACGAAGCCAAGGACGCCGCCATAGCGGCGATACGCTTCACGCTTGACGATAAAGCCAACGCTATGGCGGCAAACGAGGATAACGGGAGCGAGGTTGACTATATCCCTGTTGTCCTCGCACACGCATCCTAGCCATCACCCGTTGCCCGCTTCCCTAGCGAACGAAGCGCCGGTCCATCTGTGCAAGCAGTCCCCCCGGCAGAGATTCACCGTGTCGGGCCGTCAGCGCCCGCATCAACTCTTTGCCCCACGTCCAGGCGGCTCGATATGCCGCCCATGCCCATAAGGCCTCTTGCGCCACCATAGTTTTACGTCCCTTCGTAGAGGAACACTTGCTCTCTATCTATCATGACTACGATAGTATTATGAGATGGGGCATACAGTCCGTGACTACTTGGCCGGAGCGCCTTGTTTGCGGCGCCGCTCCGCTTCGGCAACGAGGAGGGCCACGCGCTCCGGCGTATGCACCGGGACGACGTAGACAGGGAGCCGTTCCTCGATTTGCATGTCGACGAGGCGGTCGATAAACACGTCGATCACGTCGTCCGTATCCTCGACGTCGACTGTTGCTTGGAGATACGTCCCCTCGGGGTCCTCGCCCCGATACATCTGGAAAGTGGCTGTCGGGAACGCGGCCTTGATCATACCTCGCAACTCCGCAAGCGCGGCCTGGATACGCGTGTCATCCTTGACTAAATCCGCGACCATATTTTATTCTCCTTGTCGATTAAGAACTGCTTCGACAAAACTTTGGGCGCGTCGAAGGTTGCGCGCCATCTGCTTTTCTGTCATCCAATCTCTTCGATAATCCGCGGCATGACGAAGCGTCTGAGCATGCGGCAACACATCCCGCATATCCACCGGGTAAATCTTCCGTCGGTTGATTAGTTGGGATGCGAACTCAGCTTGGACGAAGTCATGTCCCCATTGTCCCGCCGCGCCGCGCGGCTGTATGCCCGCTTTAAGCGGCTGTATGCCCGCTTTAATAAGCGCATGGATCGCGGCCTGAAAGCATGCGTAGTAGCAGCGGTTGGCGCAGTTGTTGTAGCGCCCGGCGGCGAACTCGCTCTCGGCGCCCGCCAGGCTCTCTTGCGCCTTGGCGAGGAACGGGGGCGTAGCATCCATCATACTTGCAATAGTAGCACCTCTATAAGGTCCAAAAATCCCGGTTGAGCCGCGACGCACGCGCGATATCTGGCACCGGGGCGGTATGGACAGGCATGGCTTATGATAGCATCAGCGGACGCGCGATGTTGTACACTATACAATAGCAAGCGAACGAATGATACAGCCGATCGGCTGGCGCGCTTTGGCGCGCGGCGATGAGGGGAGAGACAAAAAGGATGGCGCAGACGTTCCCGCAACTGCTGCAAAGCGTGAAGAGTCAGATCGACGAGGTCACGATCGACGAGACGGACCGGGCGCTCGCGGGCGACAACCCGCCGCGCCTGGTCGATGTGCGCGAGCGCGACGAGTACGAGGAGGGCGCCATCAGGGGCGCCGTGCATATCCCGCGCGGCTTCCTCGAGCTCCAGATTGAGAACGCCGTGCCGGACCGCGATGAGCCGGTCGTAGTCTATTGCGCCGGCGGGACGCGCTCGGCCCTCGCCGCGCGCTCGCTGCAGCAGATGGGCTACACCAATGTATCGTCGCTGGCGGGCGGCTTCGGCGCCTGGAAAAACTCCGGCCTGCCCTACACGGTCCCGCGCACGCTGACCGCTGACCAGCGCGACCGCTACAGCCGCCACCTGCTGATCCCCGAGGTCGGCCAGGCCGGTCAACTCAAGCTGCTCGACGCCAAGATCCTGCTGATCGGCGCGGGCGGCCTGGGCTCGCCCGCGGCGCTCTACCTCGCCGCGGCCGGCGTCGGCACGCTCGGCCTCGTGGACACCGATACGGTCGACGCGTCGAACCTGCAACGGCAGATCCTCCACAATACGGCGCGCCTGGGCCAACTCAAGACGGCGTCGGCGCGCGCGACGATCGAGGCGCTCAACCCCGACGTGACGGTCGTCGAGCATCGCGTCCGCCTCTCGGCCGAGAACGTGCTCGACCTGATCGCGGACTACGACGTGATCGTGGACGGGAGCGACAACTTCCCCACGCGCTATGCCCTCAACGACGCCAGCGTGATCCTGGGCAAGCCGGTCGTGCACGGCAGCATCTTCCGCTTTGAAGGGCAGGTGACGGTCTTCGCGCCGGGCCAGGGCCCCTGCTACCGCTGCCTCTTCCCCGAGCCGCCTCCCTCCGAGATGGCGCCCTCGTGCGCCGAGGCCGGCGTGCTCGGCGTGCTGCCCGGCATCATCGGCTCGCTGCAGACGGTCGAGGCCATCAAGCTCGTGTTGGGCATCGGTGAACCCTTGATCGGCCGCCTCCTGCTCTACGACGCGCTGGAAACCTCGTTCCGCGAGCTCACGCTGCGCCGCGACCCCGATTGCCCCGCCTGCGGCGCGCACGCCACGATCAAGACCGTCGAAGATATCGTGTTCGCCTGCCCCATGCCGGCGTAGTCGATGGTCGATGGTCGATAGTCGGAAGTGACCAGACACCGCTACGTCTCGCGATTACCTAACAATTCGCTAGGCGCTACAAGCACTTGACCATCGAGCTACTATCGACTATCGACCATCGACTATAGCAGGGAGACATATGGATAGAGACGCCTTGACGCTGCCGCGCGCTTATGTCAATGCGATGGTCCGGCACGCGCGCGCCTTCACGCCGCAGGAGTGCTGCGGGCTCATCGCGGGTACGGGCGGGAAGGCCGTCAAGCGCTACGAGTTGCGCAACGACAACCCCAGCGTGTTACGCTATACGGCCAACGCCCGGGACCAAATCGCGGCGATGGGGGAGATGTGGGACAACGACTGGGACCTGCTCGTGATCTACCACTCGCACACGCACACGCCCGCCTACCCCTCGGCCACGGACCGTCGCCTCGCTTTCTACCCCGAGGCCTACTACGTCATCGTGTCGCTGCAAGAGCCCGACCGGCCCTCCGTGCGCGCCTACCGCATCATCGATGACGACGTGACGGAGCATCCACTACACGTCATCGACTAAAGAAATGGAGTAAAAGCATGGCTATTGATTTCACGGCGGTGCGCGAGGGACACACGTCCTATCAGGACGCAACGCGCGACCTCACGCCCGCGGACGTGCGGCCGCTGACCGAGCAAATCTTCGACGCCGTCGCGGGCATCGTCGCGGGAGCGACCGACGCCGACGTGGTGTTCCAGCCCGTCGACCCCGCGGCGCACGACGCCAACGCCGCGCCCGGGACCGACGCGGACAGCGGCTGGACGCTCGGCCACGTCATCGTACACCTGACGGCAGGCCTGGAAGAGACGGCGGCGCTGGGCGTGACCTTGGCGCGCGGGGTAGAGGTCGAGGGACGTTCGCGCTACGAGACATCCTGGGAGACGATCAAGACGGCGCGGCAGGTACACGACCGGCTCACCGAGAGCCGCCGCATGTGCCTGGCCTTCCGCGACGCCTGGCCCGACCGGCCACACCTCGACGTGACCAGGGTCGCGATCCCCCAGTTCGGTCCGCTCGACGCCGTGCGTCAAGCCACGATGGGGATCTTCCACGCCGACAGCCACCTCGACCAGTTGCGCGACATCATGGGCCAGGCCCACGTCGCGCGGGAGTGACGAGTGGCGAGTCGTGGACTTGCTACCTGCTACTTCCTACTAATTCTTATCGTCGGAGCCGCTCGGGCGGCCGGAGGCGGCCGCCTCGGGGGGCTTGGAGGACTGCGGATGTTTGCCGGCCATCCCGCTCTCCTGGCGCTCGCCGGCGCGGTTGCTCTGGTAGGTCTGGATCTGCGAGATGTCGCGTCCGAACAGGAGGTCGACGGCCCAGTCGGTGGCTACACGTAGCTGCTTCTCGAGGCGCGGCAGCCGGTACAGGTAGTAGGTACGCCAAATAGCCCAGGCGATGAAGCCCGACACAGGGATAGACACCTTGGGCAGCACGTCGAGCGTCCCGACGCCGTTGAAATGGCCCAGCGTGGCCATCTGCCCGAGTGAGCGATAGCGGAACGGCTGCGAGGGCTCGCCGCGGATCACGGCCGCGATGTTGCGCGCGAGTTGGTGGCCCTCGCGGATGGCGTGCTGCGCCAGAGAGGGATAAGTGTGTCCGGGCTGCAGGGGATTGGGGATGCGCGCGCAGTCTCCGGTCGCCCACACGCCGGGCATATCAATCACGCGCATGTGGTCGTCGACCGAGACCCAGCCCTTGGCGTCCTTGGTGATCGGGTTCGACGCCACGAAGGGATTAGGGGCTACGCCGGTCGTCCAGATGAGCGTGCGCGTCGCGATGGGCGCCTTACCCTTGAGCCGCACCTCCTCGGCGCTGGCGCCGTCGACCATCGTGTTCAGCATGAGCTCGACGCCCAGCGCCTTGAGCCGGTTGGCGGTAAACAAGGCCAGCTTCTCGTCGAACTCCGGCAGCACGCGCCCTTTGGCCTCGACTAGGATGACGCGCACGTCGCGCTGTGCGATGCTCGGGTACGAGGGCAGGATCTGACGCAGGAGGTCGTTGAGCTCGCCGGCGACCTCGACGCCAGTGAAGCCGCCCCCGGCCACGACAAAGGTCAGCAACTCGGCGCGCGAGGCCGGATCGCGCTCAGTATCGGCCGTTTCGAGCATCTGAATGGCCCAGTTACGCAGGTAGATGGCGTCGCCGAGCGTCTTGGCGGTGAGGGCGTGCTCCTGCACGTCGCGCATGCCGAAGAAGCCGGTGCGCGCGCCAAGAGACACGACGAGGTGATCGTACGGGTAGTCATAGGTGTCACCGTTGGGGTGGCGCACGGCGACGCAACGCCGCGCAGGGTCGACGCTGACGGCCTCGCCCTCGACGAAGCGCGTGCGCTTGAACATGCGGCGGATGGGATTAATGGCGTGGCTGGTGTCGATCTGGCTCGACACGATCTCACAAAGCAGGGGCGTGAACAGGAAAAAGTTCTCGTTGTTGATCAAGGTGACTTCGGTGCGGTCTTCGGGCCGCAACTGCCGCTCGAGGCCCAATGCCGTGTAGATACCCCCGAAGCCGCCGCCCAGGATGAGCACCCGGTGATCCGGCTCTCCCCCCAAACCCTTCTGCCTGGCCATACGCTATCATCCTCCCTGGTTATCGCGCGTCCTCCACATTATCTACGTGCAGGATACCTGGATTAGGCGGCAGGCGACAGACGATAGGCGACAGACGACAGGCGACAGGCGACAGGCGACAGGCGACAGGCGAGTGTCGGAAGTCGCGGGGTTCGTGAGTTGCTGACTATAACCATGTCCGTTTATCTTCAACCCCAATGGTTGGCGGGGGTCTGGGGGGAGGCATCTCCCCAGGTTCCCCCTTGGGTGCGCTGGGCCGTCGGCCGCAGCCGAGGGACCAGTTAGCCATGGGCGGAGGGGGGATAAAGATTTGATATAATAAAGGTATGAACCTTTCCCAGATGTTGTATGAAATGTGCCACGATGTGCTGAGTCTGGCGGACATCAAGGCGATCTGTAAGAGCCGGGGTTTCTCCGATAAAGAAGCCAATTCACGCTCGTTGTTCGAGAACGTCTTCCTGTCGTCCATCGGCGTCGAGAACGCCATGAAAACCCTGACCGACGCCGAGATTGCCGCGTTGCACCTCTTGTCTATGGAGAATCGGGTCATCGATGTGACGTTCTTCGAGCGCCTGTATGGCCGCAAACAGGCGGGGACGCGCGTGTATGGCACGTTCACGCAACAGTTCAGGCCCATCTTCGACGCGGCGCAGCGCAACTTGATCCGCAAAGGGCTGCTGGTCATCGCTGAGGTCAAAACAACCGCGCTGAACAAGACGAAAATGGAGCTGTGGCGCTACCGCTTCCCCCCCGAGTTCGGGCCATTGCTGCCGCCGCTCGTCCACCCCGTCGTCCACGCTGACCAGGCCGGCGATGGCCATGCCGATAATCTGCGCGCGGACCTGCGGCGCCTGACGCAAGACAAGCCGCTCGGCCCGCGGCGGCCGCCCGCCATCCAACTCGGCGCGGGCGGCCTCACCCTCGGGACGCGCCCATTCAGCGCCAGAGCGGTGCGGGACTGGCGGCAGTCGGCGTGGCAAGCGGACGTCCTCACGGCCGACGCCAAGAGGGACAAGTTGAGCGGGGGCTACGCACACGCCGCGCAGATGTACACGGGCTACCTGCTGCCCAGCAATGAGTACCGCACGCCGAGCCCGCTCCCGGCGGCGCTGTATGCGTTCGCGCGGCTGGCCCCGCATGAATGGATCACCCCCGACCAACTCGACACGCTGCTCGACGTCTCCTACGCCGGTCCCAACCATCCCTCCTCGGAGCTGATTTGCCAGGCGGGGTGGGACAATAACTGCCTGGTCCGCTACAGCGCCGATGGCGCGGACTACTATAGGATGGCCGGCGACGCAGGGACGCCCGCGGACGACGCGCCGGACGGCTACCTGCCCATCGCCGACGAGCGGGTGTTCGTGGATCTGGACAAGGTCCCGTACGAGGCGCTCGACCTCCTCAACCGCGTCGCCACGCTCACAGTCGAAGGCGGGCGCTTGAGGGTCAACCCAAACGTCGTCAAGATGGTCGACGCGCTAGACTCATCGCGTGAGCACGCGATCATGCGCTATCTCAAAGCGCACAGCCCCGAGTTTCAGGCCGCGCTCAAGCGGATCGACGCGCAGTGGGGTAAGCTCATCATCCACGAGAATCTACTGGTGGCGCGCGTCACCGATCTAAGCTTGCGGGTGAAGCTGCAGCAAGCGTTTGGCCGCGCCGACGGCGCGCCGTCGGCGCGGCTCGTCACCCTGTCGGACGAGTATATCGCCTTCCCGCGCGCCATGCTTGGCGACATCGAGAAACTGCTGAAGAAAGCCGGGCATGTCGTCAAGACGGTACACGCCGCATAAGGCCCAAAACACCCATGACATCTAAGAGTTCTATGACACCTACAAAGACATCTATCAAAACGGCGCCCCCAACGCCGGTTGACCCCGACGCGCTGACCATCTACGCGAACCCCAACGACCTGCGCCGCGATCTGCATACCTTCGTCGGGTACGTGAACGGACGCGTCATCAAGCGCTCGTATCGCGGGAACGACCTGCCCCAGGCGGACTACAAACGACTGGAGCGGTTGATCAAAGACGGCGGGCCGGGAGGGGAGCGCGGCGACGGCGGCGACGAGGAGATCTACGAGTATGGCGCCGACGCGTACAGCTGGATCGCGTACGTGGACTGGCTGGCGCGCAAGCTGGGCGTCGTCACCTACAACACGAAAGGCGAGTATCGCGGGTACAGCAGCCAAGAGCCCTCGTTCCCCGATAATTTCATGCGTTTCAACGCCGACGCCTATCGCACGTTCCTGGCGCTACCCCTCGCCGCGCAGGAGCGCCGTCTACGGGACACGCTGGCGGACGACTATACGTCCAGCTACAACGAGTTCTACGCGGTCGGCATCCACGGACGGCTGGACCGCTTCCCCAACTGGGGCAGCGGCGTTGGCGTGATGCCCACGCTTGATATCGCCGCGACTCGCCGCTTCCTACTTGATCTGCTACAGGGCTATGAGCCGGGCGTCTGGCACAGGACCGCGGACCTCGTCGCGTTCCTGAAAGCCAACCATCCCTATTTCTTGATCCCCAAGAAGCTTCCGGTAAACAAATACTATAAAACCAGCGAGAAGCGCTACGGGAATTTCCACGAGTATAAAGATACATACCTCTACAACCAGGACTCTATTCCCGACGACGCGCCGGACGCCTTCGAGCGCGTCGAGGGCCGCTACGTCGAGCGCTTCCTCGAAGGGCTGCCGCTGACGCTCGGCTACGTCGACGTCGCCTACGCGGATCAGTCGGAAAGTCACGCCAAGCCGTCGCGCGGCCTGCTCACGGCGTTCCGGATCAACGAGCGCTTCCTCCAGGCCATGCGCGGCGACATCCCACAACCGATAGTCACCGTCCAGCCGACCTTCGAGATCTACATCGAGTCGGCGTTCTATCCGGCGGCCCTGATCGAGCAGCTGTCGCCGCTGGCCGACATCGTCCGCGAGGATACGACGTCGATCCTCAAGCTGCACAAGCAAAAGGTCGCGGCGGCGCTGGCCGCGCATGCCGGACTGGACGTGATCGCGCTGCTGAAAAACGTGAGCGGGCGGGAGCTGCCGCAGAACGTAGCGGTCGAACTCGAAGAATGGAGCGGGCTCGCCGACGCCTTCACGCTCTACGACGGCTTCGGGCTGGTCGAGTCGGCCGATACATACGCCGCCGACTCTTTCACGACCGAAAAGATAGGCGGCTCGCTGCGGCTGGCGCGCGATCCGGGCGCGCTGTTCGCCCGCCTAATGGAGTCTGGCGCGATCGCCCTGCGCGTCCGGCATGGCGACGCGGCCTTGGAGGCGTTGCCCGCGAAGGCGCGTACGGTCTTCGCCAAAACAATAGCGGCGCCCCAGACGCCGGCAAAGGGAAAGGGCGCGAAAAAGGCGGTGACGTTGCGGCGCGAGACGTTGATCGCGCTGCACGTCCCCGACGACGGCCTGTTCGACGACCTTCGTAAGGCGCTGCTCGAGGCGCGCTGCGTCGTCGAGATCGATAAGGAGAAACGCGCCCTGACCCTCGCCAAGAGGGACGAAGCCCGGATCAAAGAGGCTATCAAGCAGTTGAGCGACGCGTACACGATCCGCGTGGAGGACCTGGCATGAGCGTGAGTGTCCGCGGCCCGTTAATCATACAGAGCGACCACAGCTTGCTGCTCGAAGTGGACCACCCCGACTACGCCGACTGCCGCGACTTCCTGGGCGCGTTCGCGGAACTGGTCAAATCGCCGGAGTTCATCCACAGCTATAAGATCACGCCCTTGACGCTGTGGAACGCCGCCGCGCTGGACATCCCGCTCGCGGATATCCTGGATGGGCTGAAGCGGTTCGCCAAGTACGACACGCCCGCCAACGTGCTAACCGATCTACGCGAGTGGTACAGCGTCTACGGGAAGCTGGTCCTGTGCACAAGCGAGTCGCCGGACTACCTGCGCCTGGATGTGGCCGACGCGACTATCCTGGAACGCCTGCGCCACGACCAGGCGCTACAACCGTTCTGGCGGGACGAGCGCGACGGCGCGCTGATCGTGCCGGTGCACGAGCGCGGCAACCTCAAGCAGGCCCTGGTCAGGGCGGGCTATCCGGTCAAGGACCTCTGCGGCTATGTGGCGGGGACGGCCCTGGACATCGCGTTGCGGGATTGCACGCCGGACGGCCGCCCGTTCCAGTTGCGCGACTACCAGCAGGACGCCATCCAGGCCTTCTACCACGCCGGACACGCGACCGGCGGGAGCGGCGTGATCGTGCTGCCCTGCGGCTCCGGCAAGACCATGATCGGCCTGGGCGTGATGGCGGAGTTGGCGAGCCAGACGCTGATCATCACCACCAACAACGTCTCGGTGCATCAGTGGCGCGACGAGTTGCTCGACAAGACCGGCCTAGCGCCGGACGCGATCGGCGAGTTCACCGGCGTCGAGAAGACGATGAAACCGGTGACGATCACCACGTATCAGATGCTGACCCATCGCTCGTCCAAAGACGACCCGCTGGACAACCTGCGCATCTTCACCGCGCACAACTGGGGTCTGATCATCTATGACGAAGTGCATATGCTGCCCGCGCCCGTCTTCCGGGCCACCGTGGAGATCCAGGCGCGCCGCCGCCTGGGCCTGACGGCGACCTTGATCCGCGAAGATGACCGCCAGGATGACGTGTTCGCGCTGATCGGTCCCAAGCGCTACGACGTGCCCTGGAAGACGCTGGAGAGCCGCGGCTACATCGCGGAGGCGTTCTGCACCGAATACCGGCTCAAACTCCCGCCCGAGGAGGAGTTGCTCTACGCGCACGCCGAAAAGAAAGACCGCTTCCGCATCGCGGCTGAAAACTCGCAAAAGCTCGAGCTCGTCCGCGAGATCCTATGCAACCACGAGGACGACCAGGTCCTGGTGATCGGCCAGTTCATCACGCAAGTGGAGCGCCTGGCCGCGGAGTTGCATGCGCCGCTCATTACAGGCAAAACCAAGCACGCCGAACGTGAGCGGCTGTACGCGGACTTCAAGCGGGGGCTGATCCCGGTGTTAGTCGTCTCGAAGGTCGCCAACTTCGCGGTCGACTTGCCGGACGCCAACGTGTTGATCCAGGTGTCGGGCACGTTTGGATCACGCCAGGAAGAGGCGCAGCGGCTCGGCCGCATCCTGCGGCCCAAAGAGTCCCCGTCCTATTTCTATACGCTGGTCTCCAAAGGCACCGACGAGCAGACGTTCGGCGCCAAGCGCCAATTGTTCCTGATCGAGCAGGGGTACAAATACCAGATTCGTTTCTTTTGACATAGACTGCTAAACTGGCGTGACGAGCCCCTCACGCACGGCATAGAGCGCGGTTCGCGGGCGCGATGTCAGGCCTAGCTTACCCAGATGTAGTGGTCTCCCGTCGTCAACCATCTCGGCAAGGCTACCGTTTCGTCTAGCGGGTCCGGTCGGCTACAGCCACAAAGCGGCCGCAGGTGTCTGACGAGACGGTAGCCTTGATCAAGACGATGGGACAGTGGGGATGCCGCACGCGGCAGCGCCCATCGTCTCCATCTCGGTCCTGGGGGGCCTGCACCATGACTATCGACGCGCTGCATGATCGCCATCTTGCCCACGACACCCTGACGGATGGTGACGGGAGCCAAGACAGCTACCGACACAGAAGGTTCCGTGTCGGTAGCCCCAAGCGCATGCCACCCCACCTCTTACGAAACCACTGACGGCCAAGGAACGGAACTCTCCGCCCCTCAGGGCGCCACCTCAGTGGCGCATATGGCCCAAACTGCGTCCCTTACGACGGATCGTAAGTTCTGGCGGAACCGACGGGCATCGGTTCAGCTTCGGGACGACAATCTGGTATCCCATCCCCGCCTCGCAGGTCGATCGCCACGATGTGGAGAATCGCCGCGAGAGCATTGCGACGCTCCGACGGCAGGGAAACACCTGGCAGGCTGTGGCTCTATCCGTCGGCCTCAGCCCGAGCCGTGCGCGTGCCGTCCATGCCGCATGCGCACCTCCCTCACCCTCACCAGATGATACCGCCCTCCTGCACAATCTTCGCGCGTTTGTGCTCCAGCATCCGTCGGGTAGTCGACGCGCCTATGGGGCATGGTCAAGCCGGCTGGCCTTGCCCGCGACTGTCGTCACCCGCTTCGGCTCGTGGACGGAGGCCATCGCGCGGGCGCTACAGGATGATGTGCGCGCTGTCGTTATCGGTGACGGGCGTGACCAATCCAACGTTCCGGAGCATCGTGTGTAGAATATGTGGAACATACCAGATTCTTCTATTTTATGTCAACTTCCTGGGCTCATGCCGTCAACCTATTTTGCCCGCATTGCAGTACTTCGGCGAAACGACTACATGCCCGAGTCCATGATACGGAAGACGCTTCCGTTACCGTCGCGGTCCGCTCCGCTGTGCCTCTACCCTCTTCGGGTGACCGTTGGCTCACGCATGGGACGCATGATGGCGGGTCCACGAGAGCCGGTGATGACCTTGGCGCATGGGATAGTTATGCATCAGTGTTGCGACCGAGTAGGCGGCCCATCAACGGTACTCAGTCAATTCTTGGTCAACCGTTAGCATGTCTATGCGCGTGATGGACGCCAATATCTCGCACAGTCAGCACAGGCGCAAGGTCGAAAAGGGAGGCCCTGGCATGGCCGTAGCAATCGTGCTGTCGCCCGCCGGCCTGCGGTAGGGGGTCGAGCGGCGTATGGCAAGCGCCGGCCCACCGAGACGCGGGTGCTATCGCGCGCGCGGGGCCGATTCCGGTCGCCGTAGCGATAGTCGCTCTCCTGTCGATCTCCCCAGCGATCCGCGGTCGCCCTCCCCATGATCAGTGCGCGACGGTCCATTGTGGCGGACGAGATTCTGATGCCAGCGGAGTACGGTGTCGGGCGTAGTATGCAGAAACCCCATCCAGGTTGGGTCAAGGCTCACATGATGGATGTAGATGGTATCCTCCGGGCAACATGGCTATTGGACCGGAGAGGAGCGATACATGGTCTATGGTATTATCGTTCGGATCGTCGCCGTCATGCTTGATGGTCTCGTCCTGCGCGGGCGCTCTGAGCGGGCCAAGGATCTGGAGATCCTGCTCTTGCGCCATCAACTCCACACGCTCCAGCGCACGTCCGGCCACCCAGCGCGCTTCTCGCGCTGGGACAACCTGATCCTGGCCATCCTGGCGACAAAGCTGAAAGCGGCGACGGCGGACGTGCGGGGCCTCTGGCGGCGCTCCATCATCCTGGTCAGCCCGGACACCGTACTCCGCTGGCATCGGGATCTCGTCCGCCACAAGTGGATCGTCGCACACCGCGCAAGGGGAGGGCGACCGCGGATCGCTGGGGAGATCGAAGCCCTCATCCTGCGCTCGGCCTGCGAGAACCCGCGCTGGGGTTATACCCGCATCCAGGGCGAATTGGTCAAGCTGGCCTACACCGTCGGCCGCTCGACGGTGCGTGACGTCCTCAAACGCCACCATGTCCCCTCAGCGCCCGGACGGGCCAGCCGTCCCACAAGTGGGCACACCTTCCTCACATGCCATCGTCAGCAGATGCTCGCCTGTGACTTCTTCGTGGTCGAGACCGCCTTCCTCCGAACGCTCTACGTCCTCTTCTTTATCGAACTCGGGTCGCGGCGCGTGCATCTGGCCGGCTGCACCGCTCATCCCACCGCCGCCTGGGTCACGCACCAGGCCCGGCACCTGAGTTGGGAGATCCAGGATGGCGCGTTGCCGATGCGGTTCCTCATCCGCGATCGAGATGCAAAGTTCCCAGCAACCTTCGATACCGTTCTCAAGAGCGCGGGGGTCGAGATTATCCGCACCCCATTCCAGGCGCCGAACGCGAATGCCGTGGCGGAACGCTGGATTAGGTCGGCGCGTGCGGAGGTGCTCAATCATCTGCTCATCCTGGGCGAGCGCCACCTCTGGCGCGTGCTCACGGAGTATGTCGCGTACTACAATCACCGCCGGCCGCACCAAGGATTGGATCAACGCTGTCCGGCCCCCACAGCGCCCTCACCCTCGGACGGCGTTGTCGCGCGCCACGATGTCCTCGGCGGCCTCATCCACGACTATGAGCGCCGGGCGGCCTAATACGCAGGTTTCCGCACACTCCGGCATGCCGGAGTTTCGCGCGGCGACCCAGCACACAGGGACATAACCGGCAGCGGCCACCCGTCCCGGACGCGGGCGCTACCGCACCGCCGACACCACCCGCTCAGCGCCGCTCAGCGCCGCCAGATACTGGTGGATGAACGCAATGGTCATACTCCCCTCGCCGACCGCCGACGCCACGCGCTTCATTGAGTCGTGGCGGACGTCGCCGGCGGCGAAGATGCCGGGCACACTCGTCTCCAGCAGGTACAGGTCGCGGCCGAGCGTGGAGTCTCGGGCGGCGGCGGGGATGTCGGCCCCCGTCAGCACGTAGCCGCGCGCGTCGCGCGCGACGGCGGCGGGGAGCCAGCCTGTGTTGGCGTCCGCGCCGATGAAGATAAAGACCCCATCGGCTTTCTGCCGCTCGGTGCGGTCCCGCGTGCGATCGCGGATCTCGATCTCGTCCAAATGGCTGCGGCCCGCCACACCGACCATCTCCGCATTCGTCTGGACGACGATGTTGGCCCGCGTGGCCAACTGCTCAATAAGGTACTGCGACATCGACGCCTCCAGCGACGGTCCGCGCACCAGGAGCGTCACCCGCGCCGCGTAGTTGGCGAAAAACATCGCGGCCTGCCCCGCCGAGTTGCCGCCGCCGATCAAATAGATGGAACACCCACGCGTGCCGATCGCCTCGGTTCGCGCCGCGCCGTAGTACACCCCCGCCCCCACGAACGGCTCGATGCCGGGGACGTTGAGCGCCCGATAGGTCGCGCCGACCGAGAGGACGATCGCCCGCGCCGCGATGGTGACGCCGTCTTCCAGGCAGAGCGTGTGCATCCCGTCGGCCCCATCACCCGGTTCAATGGAGCAAACCTGGCGCGTGACGACGATCTCCGCGCCGAACCGCTGCGCCTGGCTGAACGCCCTGCTGCCCAATTCGTCGCCCGCGAGCCCGATGGGGAAGCCCAGGTAGTTCTCAATGCGCGACGAGGTGCCGGCCTGCCCCCCTGGGGCCGTCCCTTCGATCATCAGCGTGTGCAGCCCCTCCGACGCCCCGTAGACCGCCGCGGACAGGCCGGATGGGCCGCCGCCGATGATGACGACGTCGTAGGCGGCGGCGGCGGGGACGGTACGCAGCCCCACGGCCTCGGCCGCGACACGCAACGACGGGCGGACAAACAGTGTGCCCTCCGGCAGCACGAGCGCCGGATAGCGACCGTCCTCCAGCGTGGCGGCCGGGATGCGCGGACGCTCGTCAGCATTCGCGGGATCCAACCACTCGAACGCGACGAAATTGCGGGCGAGGAAATCGCGGAGGTCGTGGCACGCGCCGTCGAAGCGCTCACCGACCACCGTGGGCATCCGTTGGGGCGCGCTCGTCGCCTCCTCCACCCCGCCCACGCGGGAGACCAGAGCATCGGTCACGGCTGTCCGCACGGACGGGGCCGCCTGGAGGAGCGCGTTGAAGTCGGCTGGCGCGAGGCGCAGCAGATGAGCGGGCTCAACGGCGCGGAAGCTGGCCAGAAACGGCGCGCCGAGGAGGAGCGGGACCTCGCCGAAGTAGCCGCCCGCCTCACGGAACGCCAGGCTCTGTTGGCGGCCCGCGACCATCTTCGTGATCTCGAGGCGGCCCTCCAGGAGCACATAGAAGGCGCCGGCCTCGCCCTCGCGCGCGGCCCAATCCCCTTCACCCAGCCGTATGTCCGCGGCCCGCGCCGCGATGCGTCGCACCTGTGCGTCGTCGAGCGCCGCGAACAGGGGGACGCCCTGCACCTGGTCCTCGGTAATCATATCGTGTCCTTTCCTGATCAATCAATTGGCCCTGATCCGCGTCTCTCCTCCATAGGGTCTGTCCGGCGCGCCGGCCACGGGCACGGATCGGATCAGGCATCGGTGCTCACGCCCGCGGGCACCCGACCGGATGGGCTTGGGAAAAGCACGGGGAGCGGCCCGAGCGCCCTCCGCCACTGTGCGTCCTGATAGCGTTGGTGGGCCGTGACGGCGAGAACGAGCACGATCGCCCCGCACGCGAGCGGCAGTACCACGCTGTCCCCACCGGCCCGCGTGGTGAGCAGACGAGTGAGGAGGCCGCCGACCACGCCCGCGATCACTCCGTCGATGACGGCGTTCATGCCAGCCAGCGTCAAGAACGACTGCCAACGCGGGGGGCGGATGCCCATGTCGCCCATCGTGCCCGCTTGATCGTCGTGCGTCGAGAGGATGACGTAGGCGGCGGCCTGGGGGTCCAACTCGACGTAGAAGTGGCGAATACGGTTGATCCCACGCGCGGAGACGATATCCTGAATCGATGACTGTAGCACCCGCTCAAACGTCACCAGCCCCAGGAAGAACAGGGTCGGGAACAGCACCAGGGCGAACACGATCAGCGTCTCGCCCCGCAAGACTTGCGCGATGAAGCCGAGGGCGATCAACCCGCTGGAAACCGTTCCCAGGAACAGGCTGGCCCGCGCGCTCGTTTCCGCGATCGTCGCCGACCGCGCGGACTGTAGGTTATAGTGCTCCGTCGTCAGGATCGTGAGCGTCCGCTGGACATCCTCGCCGTCCTGTAGGCCCGTCGTCATACCGCGCCCTCCTCCTATTGGTCGACACGCTATCGGTCTACGCGCGGCACGTGCATTCGGGACGGCTACACCCCGGGTCGCGGCGCCACCAGGACGCCGCCGACGTGCCCCGTGGCATTCTCTTTGCTCACGGGTGCTGCCCAATCCGCTCGTCCCCGTGCAGCACCCGCAGGCGGTCGAGAGTCAGCGCGATCAGAGCGGCCAGTTGTGTCAAACGCTCCTCATCGCCCGTGCTGAAGTCGGCGTCGTCCTCCTTGTCCGATAGCTGCAACAGCCCGTAGTTCCGGCCGTCCGGCCCTACCAGCGGCACGGCTAACCAGCCGCGGAGCGGCGGATGCTTGCCCGCCTCGCGCCCGAAGTCCTGCCAGGCGGGGTGCGCCTCCAGTTCCGCCTCGGTCAACCGCAGGGGCGCGTTGTCCGCGACCACCAACGCATGGAGGCCAATGCCCACCGCTGGCGTGCGGTAGGCGAACCAGGCCGCGTACTTCGGTGAGAGCGAGAACCACTTGCGCGCGTGCGGCCAGTCGCCCGCCACGATCAGGGTGGCGGCCGCTTGATGCGCGCCGACAAGGAGGCGCGCCAACTCGGCGGTGAGACGCAGGGTGCGGTCAACGGACGCCGCGAGCGCCGTGGGCTCGACCGCAGTGTCGGGCGCCCAGTCGCTGGGCACGGCGTCGGTGACGCCCACGCTACCGACACGCCCGATCGGTATCCTGTCCTTCTCGGTTGATGCCATGTCCCTCTCCCTTAATTAGGAGATTTCGCGCGGCGGGGTCACCGTTGCCCACCGCTCGGCGATCTTGTCGCCCTCAAAACGCCATTCCACGAAGCCGTGAAACTCCATCGGCGCGCCGCTCGTAGCATCGGTCCAGCGCCAGGTGTTGCGGCAGACGACGCGGTCGCCCTCGGCGACCATCGCGTCGATAGTAACCTTGATGCCGGCCATGCGCTCATACATCCCCCGCATCATGGCCTCGTCCTCCGCAACCCCCGCAGGCTTTCCACCAGGCCCGTCGTGGTCGTAGAAATCGGCGGTCATGTTGCGCTGGATCACCGCCGCCTTCTCGTTGTTCACGAAGTCGTCAAAGTGCTGGCGCACGAACGCTTTCATCTCGTCGGTCGTCAGGTCCGTTGCCATCGTAATTGCTCTTTTCCTCTCCGTTGTGCGATAGATCATCAACTCAAGACTGAAGCGTGGCACAGTTGAGCGCGCGCTGCGGATCGATCCGCAGCGTGTCTCTCCGGCGCTACGGTGTGCCGCGCGACCGACCATGCCGCGTGCCCTCATCATAGACGATTCACTACCGCCATGTAACCTAAACTTGTGGGGAGGGAACCGACTGATTTTTGTGAACGGGGCTGCTAGGCACAGCGGGAACGACCGATCGGTGCGCGCCGCCAGAGATGGTCAGCGGCGGGGCGGCGGGAGCCAGGGGTGGGACGGAGGATGGGGGTGGCGGTGGCGCGGATGGGGCGGCAGCGCCGGCGTCCTGTTGCTGGGGTGGGGTGGCGGGTTTCGTTGGGTGGTGCTGAGGTCGAAACTCAAGGGCCGATCCGAGGCCGCCACTATAGGCGATTGATAGGGATAGCTATGCCGCGGCAAGGATCTGCGTGAGGTCGTCCCACGCGCGCATCAAGCGCGGGGCGTGCGGCAGACGCGGGTCACCGGTTGGCTCACCCAAACGATAGAAGCCGTCGCGCAGGTTGCGCATGAAGCCATGGCCGTCGCACACCACCTGGGCGCACCCGAGCTGCTGGAAACCGCGCATACTGCGCGTCCGCCCTTTGAAGTGTTGGTGGTCGCGCTCGATGGCCTGCTGCTCCATCTTTCCCGTGACGTGCTCCGCGTCCGGTACCACCGCTTGCAGCGCGGGCGGATAGGTCGGCGCCTTGTCCGTCGTGACGCGGCGAGGTCGCACGTCGGTCTGGTCGATGGCCCGCGCGAAGAAGGCTGTGGCCGCCGCCGTGTCGCGCGTCTCGCTCAGGTACACATCGATTACCTGGCCGTGCTCATCGATGGCGCGATAGGCGTAGACCCAGCGGCCCGCCAGCCGGATGTAGGTCTCATCGACGGCCCAGCGGGCGCCAACACGGTGGCGATGCGAGCGCGCCGCTTCTTTATACAGAGGGGTGAAATGCTGGACCCAGTCGAAGACCGTCGAGGCGTCGACATGGACGCCTCGTTCGGCCAGAAGTTCCACAATAACCGCATAGGGCAAGCGGAACCGCACATACCAGCGCACGGCGAGCGCGATGAGGTCGTCAGGGAAGCGGTAGCCGCGGAAGGCCGAGGCCGAGCGCGGCGTTTGGCGTCGTCCGCACGCACTGCAACAGGAGAGTTGCCGGCCGGCCCGATCGCGCCCGGCCTTCGTGAATTGGCTTCCCTCGCACCGCTGACACTGCACGCCGCTCCTCCTCTGTTGTATCATCGTCAGGTCACAGCATACCGCACCTCAGCACGTCCTAACGAAACCGTTTAGTGCATCCGCGCAACGGATTGACATCTGTTTCTTGTTGTGTGCGCCGGGCGATGCTGTAGCCATTCCTGTTGCGGCGGGTCGAACACGTCGATCTGTTCGCGGAGCGCCATTCGAACAGGCCATGAAGGCCTTGCGCCGAAGCCCTGCAACCCGATGCACAGCGTATTAACCCATTATCGGCCTCCGGTCGTCTTATCCTTGCCTTTATCGATCGCTATCGTCAACCCCACCATTTTCAACCACACCTAATGATCAATGGCAGATGGGTGCTTCATGACGATGTAATGCCTGCCCTCTTCGCGCTCTATACGGGAGGTCGTGAGGGTGCGAGCGTACGACGCATCACCGCCTGACGCAGCGTGACTACATCGGCCCTCTGCCCGCCCACTCTCCAGAACTCGATAACGGCCCCCTCGGCCCCCACCATCAAGCGCTGCGCGCCGTGGTGAGCGGCGTCCCGCACCCGACTCTCGGCCAGCGGCCGGCCGAAGCCGCGCAGCGCCG
>JAABUV010000749.1_pt1 | contig 49032 bp, 51 predicted proteins | sample 5559971 | NCBI WGS metagenome assembly JAABUV01 (sample SAMN10711881, study PRJNA513362) | rock metagenome | isolation source: Antarctica rocks | place: Antarctica: Victoria Land, Knobhead nord | collected 2015-12-19 | reverse complement strand
GGTCCACAGGGACCGGGTACCCCAAATCAGTCAAACGCATGTACACAGACCAAGCCCAGTTTTTGACATTGCGCGCAATGGCGTCATCCCAATCGGAGAGCGCAACCGCTCGCCACAAGCAGCCCACGGGGCGCAGCGCCAGCGCAGTCCAAAACCGGCACGTGCTGCGCAGCCAAATGTGCGCCGGTGACAACACTTGCAACTCCCGCAGCACAATGGCACTGGCAACGCTATCAGGCAGCTGCAGCAGGCGGCGCCACAGCTTCACATGCGCGCGCTGTAGATGATCGCGGTCCTGTTTCTCCCGGCCACACAGGCGGCGAATACCCCACACCTCACAAGCATATGAGCCCGCCGGCGGGACGGCCTGCATAAAGAGCTGCCGCATAAGCGCGAGCGACAGCCCGTCACCCAACTCTGCAAATTGCAACTGCAAACGCGCCCAACTGGCCTGCAGGCGGCCATGCAGGTGCGGGAACCCGTCGGCGATGCCGTGCTGCGCCGAAAACACAACGCCTAAATACCTGTACTGCGCAACCTGCCCCAGGGGCGCACCGCCGCACGTCCATGCGGGCGCGGGCGCGCCCTCCGCAGGCCCCGTGCGAAACACCAGAACCCGCGTTTTCTCCGCGCTGACGGCCATGCCGAGCGCGGTCAGGTGCGCGTGCGCAATGTCAAGCAGGCGCTGCAGCTCGGCGGGCGTGGTGGCGACTAAACAAAAATCGTCTGCATACCCTAAATCTGGCACCCGCAGCCCGCAGGCGAGCGCGGGGCCCGCGTCGGGCGCCCGCGCCCGCAGCGCCCAGCGCAGGCTGTCCAGCAGGAGGCCAAAGAGTGTCGGACTGAGCGGGCAGCCTTGTTTGACGCCGCGCGCCGACGGCACGCCGGCGCCGCGGCGCCCGCCCACGCTGATGGCGTACGCCGCATTGGTGTACAGCGATTGGATGGCCGCCGGCATGGCGCCGTGCAGGCCCAGGCGCGCCAGCGCCTCCCACAGCAGCGGCCGCGGCACGCGGTCGTACGCCCCCTGCAGGTCCAGGAAGCAGCAGAACAGCGGCTCCCGCCGGTGGCGCGCGCGGTCGAACAGGTGCTGCAGGGTGAACACCGGGTGCAGCGTGGACATGCCCGGCCGAAAGCCCGCCTGCGACGGCGCCCGCAGGCCCTCCGCCTCCGTGTACCCCACCAGCCGCTGATTAAGCAGCGCCGCATAGAGCCGCATAGCTGGCTCCCCCACCGCAATCGGGCGGTAGTTGCCCGGCTGGCTCGCGTCGCCGCGCTTGTGCACGGGCACGACGAGGCTCACGTTGGCGGCAGCCGGCACGGCGCCAGCGCGGAACCAGCCATCGAGCATGGCGGTGAGCGCGGGCAGCAGCAGGTACTCGGGCGGCTCCCCGCCCCCGCGGGCGTAGCGGAACAGCTCCGCGGGCAGCCCGCCCGCACCCGGCGCCCGGCCGTTCTTGAGCAGCTTCAGCGCGTCGAGCACCTCGCCCTCCGTGAGCGGCTCGTTGAGCGCCGCAGCGGCGCCGGCCGGAGCCAGAGGCTGGCCGGGCGCGGCCGGCGGCAGGTGAGCGGGCGTGGCGGCCGGCCCCTGCGCCAGCCGCGTCACGTACGGGGTCCAGACCGCCGGGTCCTGCAGGAGGACGGGCGGCTGGGCCGGCGCCGGCCGGGCCTGCTTGTACAGGGCGTGCGGGTCCTGCCGCAGCTCCCGCAGCAGGGCCTGGGCCAGCCGCAGCGCCCACGCGCGCTTCCGGCGGCGGTACACGCGAGCGTACTCCCGCAGCCGGGCGCGGCAGAGTTCGACGTCCGCGGCGGCGCCAGAGCGCCCCGCCCGGTTCCGGCTGTGGTGGTACGCGGCCTTGAGCCGGCGGCATTCCCCGTCAAACCACACCGGGGGGCGCCGCCCTGGCGGGCGAGAGCGCGCGGCCCGGCGCGACATGCCCGCCGCAGTCGCGGCCCGCGCCGTCTCGGCCACGAGCAGCTCCCAGCAGGCGCGGGTGTCCCCCGCCTCCGCGGCAGCGCGCACGGCCTCGAGGGCCGCCGGCCGGAGCGCAGCAGAGTACGCCCCGGCCGAGCGCGGCTCCCAGCGGGCGCGGCGGAGGGGGACACCCGTGGCCGGCGGGGGGCAGCGGGCGGCCCAGGGCAGAGCGAGCCGCGCCTCAAGCGGCTGGTGATCCGAGTCGCGCCAGTGCGGCTCAACGCGGCTGCGCCGCAGCCACGCCAGTGCCGCCGCGGACGCCACGATGTGGTCGGGGCGCGACTGGAAGCGCCGGAACGTGGGCAGCGCGCAGGCGTCGCCGTCCACGGCGCCCGTGCAGAGCGTGAGCCCCGCGTCGGCGCAGAGCGTATTTAGCTTGACCCCGTGCGCATCGGGCCCGCGGGCATTCGCCATGCCGCTGACGCCCACCCGAGCGTTAAAATCCCCCCCCAACAAGACCGCGCCCTCCGCCTCCGCCGCCGCGACGCTGGCCGCCAGGCGGGCATAGCGCACCGCCAGCGAGCAGCGCGCCAGCTGCTGCGACGTCGCTGGCGGGATGTAGCAGCTTGGCAAGCGCAGCCTCTATCTAAATTCTATAATCAACATGTATGCGCTGCCTGCCAAGTTTGGCGAGCGAAGGCCAGTGTATTGGCCAGTGTACTTCTTGCATTATTACAGCTGTTTTCTCTGTCTGCAAGAGTAACAGATCCGCGGTAAACGCGTCTCTCAGGGCGCTGTGGTCCTGACCTGTCACCTCAGACTCCGTCAAAGGCTCACCCTGGCTATCCTCCACCACAGTCTACAGCACTGGCTGAACAAACAGGCAGGCAGGCCTCATGCGCAGTGTGGGCTCGTTGCGGACTGGCTACTGATCCAGGCCTGAGCGTAGGCTCACGCCCAGAACACTCAGGGCGTGGAAGTATATATCAAGATGGCAGGCCCAGCGTGGACTCGTCTAACGCTGTCGCACGCTCCCCACAGCTGCGCTGGACCTGTTGTGTGATGATGAACCAGGGATGATTGTGCACCATAGCTACGCTTTTCTGAGCGCGCTTCTGCCTACAAGAGTGACCGGGCTGTGTGTCAACTATACAGTTCATAGTGCTTTTATGGCTGATCAGGGAAGCCACCAGACGACACATGTCCAGCGTGGTGGCGCAACTCAGTTGCTAGCAGCTGAAGGCTTACGCTGAACGCACAACAGTTTCTGCAAGAGGCAGTATCAGTAAGGCAGCAGATACGGAGAACCAAGTTTTACACACTTGCACTGCCCTTTGGCGAAGCACGACCTGACACAGTGCTTTCCAATAGGCGGCAACTGCGTTAAATGGTCGCTTGGACACCCCAGGCAGCCGACCCCAACAAGCCTTGAAACCAAACCTGGATCAACCTAGGCGCTGAACTATGCATAATTAACCTGCAGCTGCGGGCGTGGCTAGCAGCCGCTGCCCGCCGGGCGCGCGCCGCAGCGCACCCACGCCGCTGGACTCCCCCCCGCGCCACGCCGCATAGCGCCGCACTTACTGGCCAGGGAAGATCTGGTGGTCCTCGTTGATGTAGACCCCGAAGGTCTGCACCGGCCGGAAGACCACGCTGAACGCAAAGCCGGTGGGGCTGATGTAGTTGGCCGCCAGGAAGGTCTCCGGCGAGATGCGCGTGCCGGGCGCCAGCGCGCCGGCGGTCGAGGGGTTCTTCGCGTACTCGATCTGCGCGCGGGAGAGCGCCGGTTGTCAGCGCGGGCTGCGCATTCGCCGGCGCCTGTTGCGGGCGCGGCGGGCCTGCGCACGCAGCGGCTGCGGGAAGCTAGGCGCACCGCGCGGGCGTTGAGGCGGACGACCGTGGGCGCGCCGCCGACGGGCGCAAAGCACGTGGTGGAGGTCACGTAGGAGCCGTCGTCGTAGAACAGGGCGCAGTTCTGGAACACGTTGCCCGCCACGGTCGTCTGGATCTCGGCCAGCAGGGGCGCGATGGCCGCGTCAAACACGTAGTTGCAGTTGGCCGTCTCCCGGTTGAAGTCCTCCTTGCACCTGAGAGCGCGCGCGCTCAGCATCGCCTCTGTCGCGCTCTCAGCTCAAGGAGTCAGAGAGAACAGCAGGCTCAGTGTGCGCGCGGGCGGGCAACGCACTCGCCGAAGAACTGCTGCCGGCCGATGAAGGAGAAGGTAGGGGCAGCGGTCTGCAGCAGCTTGCGGCCCCCAGTGACGGGCCCCGCGAGCGCGCTGCATGCGCAGGTGGTGTTGATGGAGGCAGCGAGCGCGCAGGCGGTCTGGTCAGCCTGGTTGGCGTTTGCGCCCAGCGTCGGCGCGTTGGTGATGCACGAGCCCGTGCCGTTGGTGGCCAGCAGCCTGCGGCCACCGGTGACGGGCGGCGGCGGCGAGCCGCCCGTGGTCGCGGTCGCGCTCACGCCCACAGCGTTGGGGCGGAAAAGCAGGCCCGGGAAGCCGCCCGGAGCCTGCAGCGCGGCATCAGGGCGTCAGCGCTGCCCAGCTTGCGACGCCGGGCAGGCAGGCAGAGCGGCAAGCAGGCCGTGGGGCCGCACCGCGTTGGGGTTGCTAAAATCCCAGGTGGGGGCGACGACCAGCTTGGTGGTCGCAGCCGAGAGGGTGGGGCCGATGGTGTCAGCCTGCACCAGCGGCAGCAGCTTGCTGATCTGCGGGAAGCCCGGCGACACCTGGGACGACGCGCCCGCGGCCGCGTTCTGCGCAGGCCGCCCGGTAGGGTGGTAGAAGGGGTTGGTCGCGGGGCTGTGCGTGTACGTCACTAGGCCCTGGCCAGCGGCCACCGCGATCGTGGCCAGCAGCACCGCCAGCATCTTGCCGACAGCCATCGCGCTCAGCGCTGCCTGCGCGCGCCGCGCGCGGCGTCAGCTCAGGGGCCGCGTGCCCCTGCTCTGCTCCGGCCGAGCTCCAGCCTCCGCGCCGCTGCCAGCCAGCCAGGGCCTGGGCAGGACGGGCGAGACAAGCTTGCCACACAGTGGCCAGGCTCCCCCACGCCCGCCCTCCTGCTCCCCACGCCACAGCGGGCGCTCCGGCAGCCTCCAGCACGTCTCATGCACCCCCTGCGCTCGCGAGCGCGCCACCAGCCCGGCGGAGACCGCCCAATGCTCCGCCCCTGTTTGAATGAGCGTCACAACCGGACCCGCTCCCGGAGCCGCTGCTGCCCGTCAGGGGCCAGCGTGCTGCTCCGCGGCACTCACGCAGGCCTGGCTGGCCCTCCTGGCTAGGCTTGGCCGTGCGGTGCGGGGCTGGAGTAGCTAGGGGCATGGCTGCAGGGCGAACGCACCTGAGGAGCACGCCAAGGAGGCTGGGGCGAGACTTTGGGCGTGCTGCAGACTCCGGTGCGTGGGCCTGACGCTGGGCAAAGCGGAGGCAGGTCTCTGCAACTGCCTCTGGGAATCTCAAAATTGTGTTAAACACCCCCTGGCCAGGGTCAGCATCCCACCGCCTGGCTTGCATGTCCGGGCCACTGAGGAATCCCATTGGTGCTCACCAGACAGCAGGCGACAGCTCTGGGCCAGAGCGCGTTGCGCCTCCGCCGCCTCACAGACGCGTGGAGTACCAGGCCAGCCCCAGCGCCAGCAGCGCGGTCGCCACTGCGACGTAGCGGTTGGGGAAGATCCGCGGAGGCCGCCACTCCTCGACAAAGCGCTCCTCCAGAGTCTTTGGCCGCGTGCGCTGTACCGGCCGCACGGGCGCCGGGGCCCGCGCATAGCTACCCCGCTCCGGCCTGTCAGCACGCCGTGAGTGGGAGCGGGCTCAGGCGTGGCGGCGTGCGCAGGGTCGACCCTGCGCTGCGTGCGTGCAGGGTGGGGGGCCGCGCACGCGAATCTGCCGCCAGTCTCCAGCACAGGCACAGACACGCGCTCGTCAGGCCGCAGCTTGAGGCGAGGCGCCTCCAGGATGAAGCGGAGCTGCGCCGCCTGCTTCCGCACTTGGACGCTGGGGTGCGTGTTCTCCAGCGCCTTGTACAGGTCTATGCACTCCTGCTCCTGGCCGCACGCCTGCGCACCGGCCAGCATGCTCAACCCCTGGCAGCCCAGTGTCCTCCGGCAGCAACAGGCCGCGCACGCTTACCTGCAGGCCGAGAGCTAGCCAGAGCTGGATCTCGCCGCCGAGCGCGCTGAAAGGCCCCTCCGCGTCCAAGGCCCGCGTCAGCAGCTCCACTGACGTCGGATACTGCAGCAGGCGGGAAGCATGGGCTCCCTCAGCGGAGCAAGAGGGAGGGCTGCATACACGCGCGCGGCGCCAGCGCAGGGCAAGCGCACGGGCCAGGCCTGCACCTGACCAAACTCGTATGCGCGCTTCCCCGCTGTGAACAGCCGCTGCCGCGCCGCCTCGGCCGCCGCTGCAGCTGCCGCTTGCTGGTGGGCGCCATGCATTCAGCGCCGTACTCATCGCCGCGGGCATGGCACTGCAGGCACTGCACGCGAGCGCACCTCTGCCAGCTTGGCCTTCACTCTGTCTGCGTACTTGCGCTGAACATCTGTCATACCGGACGCTGACCCCGCCCCCAGGCCCCGCGCAACGGCTTCATCCTCGTCTTCGCCTGCCTCCAGCTCTGGTGCGGCAAGTGCACCCTCAGGCCTGAGGCCGTTCAGACTGAGTTAAAGGCAGGCGCGCAGCGCAGGACGTGCGGCAGGCGGGGGCGCCACCTCTCCTGTACAGCTTTGCAGCCTGCTGCAAGCGACGCGCGCTGCTGTCCTGTTCCTGTGCTTGGCAGCCGCTCCGTCGGCGAGCACGCGGCCACGGCCTACCCCACTGTGCGGGCCACAGATCTGCGTGACACCTTGCACGAGGTAAAACTCGCTCGTCAGCGGTCACCACACCGCGTCTGGGCAGGGCCCTATGCGCCAGTGGCTTGCAGCCCATGGTGCTGGCGATAGGTGACTGGTCGGTTCCCACTGTGTAAGTATGGCTCTGAGAGGACCTACTGGCTTCCGATTTTAGAAAGTACAGGCAGACAAGGGGAGACCCATCGGTTCGCCCTGGTTTCTGATCCCGGAGCTCTCTAGAGCTGAGCTCTAGGGAGCTCTAAGAGCTCCTCTACCAGAGCTACTACTGTGCTCCTAGGGGGGTTTTCAGGTCCAGTGTGAGCTTGATGCGGGCCACATCAGTGGTCGGTGACTGCCCTCTCCGCAAAGCAATCCGCGCAGGATGTCCCTGCAGAGCTCCATTGATGTGGCAGCCCTTGAACAGCAGACCGTGCGACGGGGGCGCGACGCTGCGCCAGGCAAGCGTGTCCGCTAGCAACGTATGGGAGTAGCACTGGCCACCTCCCAGACAAGCATGGTATCTCCTGCCGCCTACTAGAGATAGTGGGCACAAGCAATGTAACAGCCTGCTGGTGGCAGGTAGCTATTGGGCGCCGGATGCGGCACTGCGCCTGTCGCGCGCGCCTCTTGGGCTGCGCAGTCAGAGCCCATACCGCCGCTCCACTGCTAGCTCCCAGCCTCACACAGCAAGTGAACTGTTCAGAAACTGGCGTCAGGTGAGTGTGGCGCGCCTGCTGGACCGCAGAGCGGGTTCCACGCGCCGTTTCGCTGCTCCCTGAACGGTTGCCTGGCGTGGTAGGAGGTGCTGCTGGGCCACAGAGCGACACACGTGAACGCCGCCCGGCAGCACGTCGTCCCAGCGCAAGTGGACGAGCCAGAGCCGGACAGCGCCGAGCCACAGGTGGGGTCACGGGGTGTGGAGGACTTTGACGAGGCCGAGACGGCGAGCGTGGACAGCGGCACGGTGGGCGCTCACGACCCTTGGCCCATCGCGGTACCTTGCAGCTAAGAGCACCTGACGACCGACGTGCCCGGTGCTAGCCAGCCGGCGGGCGGTTGCAGGTGCCACCTGCGCCTGAACAGCATCACGCCTTGAGGCAGCGCCTCACGTGTCCTAGACACGGCGCATGGGCGCGCCTGGCCAAGCCCAGGCACGGCTGCTCAGAGACAACCCCGCAAAAGCTGCAGGTGTGAACATGAGGGTGCACCCCGCTCCGGCGGGCGCCTGGCGCGCGTGAGCTGTTCAGTCTCACCTTGCTCTGGTGGACGCGCACAGCAGGGGCAGCGATGCCGCACTTCTGCCAGCAGCCTGGAAGACATGCAACTGCAGCTCCACCGTCTTCCACTGCCTGCGGTGCCCACATGCACCCGTGCTGACACATGACAAGCATGAATGCATGCGGTAGACCGGCTGAGCCATGCTGACCAGCATGTGGCCCGTCTGCAAGCGCACACACTGTAGCCCTGGCTTGGGCAGTGATGCAGGTGCATTCGCATGCGCTGAATGCGCACACACTGTATCAGTAACAGCTGGCAGGGCGAATCGCAGACCGAAGTCATTGTGCGAGGTCTACCCTGTCACCCATGTGGGTTTGGCATGCAGGTGGTGCGCCGGCACAACCAGAGCCTTTGCTGAGCAGCCTGCGTGCAGTGCATACTTGGCTTTGGGCTGCTTAGCGCAATGGCGAGAGCAGCAAAAGGTTCTCAGTCCTCACGTGGGCTTGCTCACCGCCGATGTTGAAGGCACAGGGGCTTGCGGCATGAGGCCCTGGATGCCTGAGCTACTGCTGAGCTACGTGCAGCAATAGAGCATGCATGGGATGCCCGACTGTGCTTTTACACTTGACGTGCAGCAGTCGGGCATGCATGGGATGCCTGATTGTGCATTTCTCTCCTCGGATGTGGAACAGGCAACCTTCGGGTGCAAACCTCTGCCGAGTGCATGCGAACCTGGGATTGGATGCATGCTCCTCTAGCTTTGACACGAGCTCGTCCGGCAGACCGCAGGCCTTGAAGGCAAACATGGGTGTCCTTGCATGCGCTGCTGTTCAAGCTGGTAAGCCGTAAACGGTGATCATGCCTTCCTGAACATCTGGTGGGTGTCGCCCCAAGTGTCGCGCCCCCTCCTGTTTTCAACCCGTACTCGGTCATAACTTGGGACAGGAAGATCCGACTTGAACCACCTGGTTGCCCACTCCTGCTTGCATGGTCATGGTGATAGTCGTGGCTGGCGGGTGTTCTGCCGAGAGTGCAGCCTATGTTGACAAATACTGCGAGATCACGCACACAAGCTCTGAACGGCATGCATCTCAGCAGCACTGCACCAACACATCCTGTGGGCATGCTTTTGAACCACACAACGCACGTCCGAGCGCATGTGCCAAGACTAAGAGCGCATGTGTCAAGACTGAGCTTCAGACCGCATAAGACTCGCGCGGTGAGTTCTGCCAATGCAATGGCTGATAAGGCGCTGGCAACAGCCGTGGCATGCAACTTTTCATATGCCCTGGCTATCACAGCTGCTCCACTCTTCTCCAGCAGCTCAAGGTGGCTGAATCACGATTGTAACTCAATCATTCAGCACAACCGCTTTCACAGGTAGATATGAGCGAAAGTGCAGCATGTGGGGAAGTCCTGGCAACGTAGGTGTCGGCACTGCACAAGAGATGCGACCTGCTCCTCATCAGCCATGCCCGAGTTACAACAGCGAGCGCACATCCCACATGATGCATCTTAGCGATCTGGACGTCAGTATCAGGGACGCAACAGCAAGCTGGGTGACAACCACGTACACATGTGCTACTCAGGTTGGGCCGACGATTATGTGCGAAAACAGGGGCTGTGCATACTAAGCTAGTAGGAGTGCGCATGCGAGCATGCCACCCCGCAGGGAAAACTCACCGGGCATGCGTTTGGCATGCGCCTGTCTCTAGGGCCAACTATCGTCTCGATGCCATCAAGCTGGCAATCTGGCCTGCGGCACACTTGTCACTTAGGCAAGATGCCCCCACCGTAAGACTCGGGAGTCCGTTACTAGTTATGTGGCCGCTTCAGGCTGCATGCTTTATCACTCTGAGCTAGAAAGGGGGGCTGCTTGCAACAGAGCGCGCAGTCTAAAAAGCCTGTCCAGCGGGTGACCGAAAACTGCCTTGCCAGGGGCCATGGAAAACTGCAGGCGACCTGCATGCCCGACCTCGCGGAAGCGCAGGTGCGCACGCCCGTGCAAGCGCCCCGGGTGTCGAGCTCCCACAGCAAACTGCACGGTTGCGCCCCAGGAGCGAACTGAGCGCTTTGCCGCACGCAGAGCGGCTGACATCCGCCACAGTGCAAGAAGGCTGAGTCTGGCAATTAAATAAGCTTGCAGGGGGAGCGGCCTAGCGGAAGGTACTAATCACGTCAGGGTCTGGGAGAGGGCTTGAGGCTGTGGGGGCACAACGTCTTGCCGACGACCCCTTCCCCCCTCCACCCCTGCCTGCGCTGCGCAGCGCGCCTGCGGAAGAGCTCTCACTGCGCTGCCTACTCCTAGGGAACACCCTCTCAGGCAGGCATCACTTCGTGTTGCCGGCCATCTTCACGCGGCGAATGGGCGGCTGCTCCGCGGACACTGCCGCCAGCCGCTCCAGAACGCCGGCCTTGCCGTGCTCCGCAGCCGCCTTGGTTGACGTGTGAGCCTGCGCGCGCCCGCCGCAGCTTGCACACTGGCCTCCCAGGACAGCCTGCCAGGTAGTGGCTCATGAGCCTGCGTGGACCCGGCCATGACATCCAGCCAGTCGCTCACAAACAGCACTGGGCGCCCAATGTGAGCGGGTCCTGCAACGCCAAGCGGGTGAGCGAGGGCGCACGTCGTGCTCGGCCATGCAGTCCGACAGCAGCGAGCGGCTCCGAGCGCGCGGCTGGAGCCCGGCCGCCACACAGCCGTCCGCCACGTCCGCCAGCGCGAATGGCGAGCCCGGCCCGCCCTGGCCAGGCGCAGCGGGCGGGCTGCGCGTCGCCGCGCAGGGGCTCGTGGAGCGCTCGCAGGGCGAGCCTGCGCTGCTCAGTGCTGATACAGGCGACGCTGGAGAGTCGCCGAAGCCCGCCGACGCAGAGGCGTGCTTGGCAGAGCTGCCGCCCACGCCCACGTCTCGCACCTGCAGCCGGGACGGGCGCAAATGAGCGTGCGGACTTCTGAGGCAGCACAGCGCGTCGCAGGTGTGTAGAAGGAACTGCAGTATGCAGGAGGCAATGCCATGACAACGCTCTGGCAGCAGAGTGAGCACAGCACTGCATGTGATAAACTCCTCCGTGCAGCCAGAGGCGCGCCTTGGCTGGCAGCCACTTTGACAGCAGGCTCTTTGCCTGGCGCCACGGCGGGCAGGCCAGGCCCCGCGCTGCGAACGAGGCGCCCATCTCCGAGCACAGCAGCTGGGCAAGCGGCACCAGCCGCGCGGGGCTGCCCACAAACTCGGTCGGAAGCAGCTTGATCAGCTCCAGGTACTGCTCTGTGGCCTGCGGGATGGTGAACTGCTCCCTGCGGGGCACAGGTTGGTCGCCGTCTCAGCCCGCGCCGTGCCAGAACAGCCCGCTCGCCAGCAGGCAGTTAACCAGGGCAGCCACCTGAAGGTGTTGTCGATGATCAGCTCGCCAAATTCGCCAGACCCGCCGACCAGGAGGAACTCGTGGCTGCAGGCAGGGTCGAACGTCAGTCGCATCCAGTATTCAACACAGGTGCAGTGAAGGGCCCCCACGACCTGTTGGCACAGAGCACTCACTGACCGGTCTGCCGTGCCAAACGGGGCGGAGCGCACCTGAGGTTGTGGAAGCAGGCCTGGCCGGCGCCACCGCCCAGGGCGGTGCGCATCGTGACAGACCACCCGACAGCGGCCAGCTTGCACGCAAGCACAACGGTGTCCGGCCGGCCCTCCTCCCGCAGAATGGCCGCCTGGAAAGCTCGCACGTCGCGCAGCAGCTGCAAAACGCCCCACCCGACCTTCAGAGCCGTTCACAGCGCCAGCTGCACCGCAAGCGCTGGTGTGCACTGGTGGCAGGATCTGTGCGTCCCGGTCGACGCACACAAGCACGGTAGCGACTCAGAGCGCGCAAGCATGGGCGCAGAGCCTGGGCATGAACCTGATGCGGAAGGTGAAAGCTCTGCTTGCTGGTCACACCAACCCTGCCACTGGGCCCCCAACTCACAAATCTGGGCCAGTCGCAGGCGCTGGGCAGCACCCGCGACTCGGCCAGCGAGTGGGGCAGCGCCAGGTACGACAGCCGCTCTTTCAGGCTCTGCAGCCGCGCCAGGGCCTTGGCCCGGTCGAGCAGGCTCTGGTGGGCCACCCCGTCGCACTCTGGCAGCTGCGCGCAGTCAGCAGGCTGTGAGGAGGTTCCGGCGGCAGCAAAGGTGGAGCACATGCACACGCGGCGTCAGCAGCAGCACAGCGGCGCGCATGGGTTTGCATGCAGTGCGTGCCGTGCCCAGCCCGGCGCGAACAGGTATCCAGGTGGCAGGGAGGCGAACCTCCACATCAAAGAGCAGAGACTGGCAGGTGGAAGCCTGCACTTCCTGCGGCAAGGCGAGCCGTGGTAGGTGCGCGCAAGCGCGGCTCACCGCCGCAGCCATTGCACTCAGGATGCTGACCGGTGTGCGCCGTGCACTGCCTCAGCTGTCGGCTATGGGCGATGTGCCTCGTGCGAGATGCGCATCTCGCGTGTGCCCTCTTCTTCATCCTCACTTCCATGATGCGGGTTACACATAACGCCACGCTGCTCCGTAACCCCTTGAAATCCATCGCCAGATGACACTTCAAAGAAGTCACAGCAGCAGTCACTCAAGCGGCTCGCACAACGCAGAGCAAAGCACTTCCACTCCACTCGCCGCGTTCAACAGCCGTCCGGCAGCACCGCGGCACCTAGCCGTCATACGCGCAGGATCTGCGCGCAGGCCGCGGCGGCATCAAACCTTCTGCTGGTCAGCAGGCACGCGCAACGAGTATGGTCGAACAACAGAGTGGCAAAGGAGCGCGCCTGTGTTTTGTTCGCGAAGCAGATGGCGACCCAGTCCGGCTGCGTGGTGGACCACTGTAGCTGGCTGACCTCCGCGCCCGCGCTGTATGCCAGGATTGGGTCCGCGTCTGCGCGTGCTAGCAAGCGGTCAGGCAGGCGTCGCACGCGGGGTGCCCTGCAGCCAGGTTGGACAGAGCCGTGCACGGTGCGCGTGGTGCGCACGCCGCAAGCAAGCGTGGCAGGGCGCACCCAGCTCCTGGTCGAGCGGCTGGTTCATGGCGGACAGGTCCCATATGAGCGCTTGCGCGTCATCACCGGCGGTGCATATATGGCACGACGAGTGCGGCGCCCACGCCAGCGCGTTGACAGGCGCGGTGTGCCGCTGCAGCTCCGCGACGGGCAGCGTGGGGAACCTGCACGGCGCCGCTGCTGTTGGCTGTGGGTGCACGACCACCTGCCGCGGCGCGTTTGCGCCACAGAGCCGGAGGAGGCCCACTGCCGTCAGGCCGCCACAAGGCCTGCATAGCAGGGCGCACCTAATGTCCAGCACAACGACCTTGGAGCAGTCCAGCAGCAGCGTCGCCATGTAGCGCGGGTCCTGCTTGTTCCACCCGAGGCGCAGCAGCGGCTGGTGCGGCGGCGGGCTCTCGTAAATGATGGTGCTGTGCTCCTTGTCCCTGCCGCGCAGCAGCATGCCGCATGTCAGGGCGCAGGGTTCAACCCGCAACAGGCCTGACAAAGCTTGACGTGGGAGCGGCGGGGCCGTGTGAGTACCGCAGGTCGAACACGCGCACTGAGCCGTCCGCAGAGACGGAAGCAAACACACCGACGCCGCCCCAAGCAATGTCATACACCTCCCGGTCGTGCGCGATCAGCTGCGTGTCCACCACGCCCTTCTGCGCACCCCAGAGCGGGGCTTGGCCACGTCTGTGCCACGCTGTTGCGCGACCCAGACATCACCATGCAAGGTTGGTGCTAGGTTGCCGCGTGTGTGCAGCTTTTGCACTGCATGATATTAAGCTGCTGTGCTGCAGCCGGGCAGCCAGGCCGCGCCTCAATGTCCCAGATGGTGCACGTCGTGTCGATGCTGGACGTGCCCAACCGCTTTGGGTCCGTCTCGTTCCAGTCAAACGACGTCAGCGGCGCGCAGAACTCGCTGTTCTTGTTCTGCTTCGGTCCGCGCAGGTCAAGTCAGTGCGGGAGGCGGCCAGCGCCATACACCAGCAGCCTGGTCAGGTGTTGAGCACGTGGGAGGCTGCGAACTGCGGGCGCGGCGCACGTTGTTGAGCAGCTTTTGCAGCTGCACGCCGTCCTCGCTCAAGTGCCAGATGCGCAGGAAGTCGCCCGCAGTGGCGAGCAGGTCCGGCCGCGTGCAGTCCTTGTCCGGGATGAACATCACCTTTGTCGGCGGGCTCGGGTGCTGGAAGGTTAGCCGGGGGTCGGAGGAGAACGTCCCGGCCTCATCATCCACTGCACCCCCCAAAGACCAGGTGTGACATGCGCCACGTGCGAGCGCGAGGCGGCATAAGCAGCTCAGCAGCCCCAGTGTCTGTGGGGCACGTACATGTGATGATTTCCACGTAGTTGTTAAGTGGGGAGTCCTCGACAAAGCTCCCTACCGCCAGCCTGAAGCGCTTGTCGCGCCGATTCTGCAGTGCACCGCTGCCCTGTGTCAACGCCGCCGAAAGCAAGCGTGCAAGCCAGCGCGACGGTACCTGCAGTCACAGGTGGGAGGGCCGCGCACGCTCCAATTCATGCTGAACACATGGTTCTGTGACTCGTAGGTGTATATCTCGGCCCGCCGCTCACCAATGCGTGCAGGATCTGACATGGCTGCCGGCTGCATCGCTGCGTTAGCCCCAGCTTGTCATGGCAGCTCAGCGTCGGCCACGCTCGCTGCGGCCGGCCCCTTCCTCCCAGTGTGCCAGTTGCTGTGCAAGCAGGGGTGCAGTCCAGGCTCCCAAGAGCCCAAACAGAACCCGACTGTGCCTACTGCAGCACTCCTGGAGTTGAAGCCCACCGCTTGTGCCTGGTTGGAAAACAGCGTGCGCTCTTGTGACGGCAGCTGGCGCTTACGATCAAAGCGCCGAGAGAAGACTGCCTTATTGATGGTCTCTCCTCGGCTATGAAACCGTAATCCCAGGCAACTGAGCACTGCCTGGGACCACATTTCGCATCGGTATCGGTATCCCCTTGGGGCCAAATGGGGAAGCCTTCTGGTGCATGAGAAGAGAAGACTTCGGTGAGGCTGATCGCAAGTTCTTTACAATTGAGGAGAGGGGTACAAAGCGTACAGACAGCTTGCTACTGGTCCTTGCAAGCGATAGATGCTCAGCGTTTCCACGACTCAGCGTTCTGGTTGCCACGCTCCTTCTCGATACATGGCTGCGTTTGTGACTGTGCTTCGACCTAGTGACGTCCGCGCAAACGTGCTGCGCAAGGGTGTGGCCCCCGGCCTGCAGCCTGCAAGTGTAGGCGCTGCCTGCGCTGACTGTAAAGTGTTCTGGCGCGCCAATGCTCGCTCGTTTGCTCGCTCAGCACACAGACCGGGCTCGTGCGGTAACAGACAAGCTCGCCGAGACGAAAAAGAGCGACCAAGCAAAGAAGGAGCTCCACAAGCTCGAGCTGCAGGCGCAGAAGGCCAAGAAGCAGGAGGTGCGGGCGGTCGCCCTAAGCTGGCCGCCCCAGTGTGGGGGGCGGAGGGGGGCCGTCAGCCTGCCCGCACTGGCTGCGCAGACGCCTGCGAGCTGCACGCCACGGTGTGCAGGGGTTGTGAGGCTGGCGCCTGTTCGCCCTTGCAGCAATCGGGTTGGACTTGTATGGGCCGGCGGTGCACCACTCTGTTCACACAGGAACCCGTATGAGGGCCGTGGGTGTTGCGGGCAGGAGGAGGCTGCCGCCAAGGCTGTCTTCAAGCTGGGGCGCTCCTTTGGACCTGCTAGCAAGCGCGCGGCAAAGGAAACCCGCGAGGCACGCCTCCCGCCCAGACGCCTTGTCAGGTCTGCTGTGGGCAGGATACGTCATTGTTGCAACCCATGCCCCAGCTCACAGGCGCTCCATGAGGCTGGCGCTAACAGCCGGCAGCGAGCGGCAGGCCAGGAAACGCGAGGCGCGCAGGCAGTCTGGGGAGGTGTGCGAGCATGGCATCTGGAAGTGCAGGTGAGACCAGCACCCGATGCTGCATGATGCTAGTATGCAGCCTCCACAGCCCCCATGGGCACCTAGCAGGCACAATGCAGACCTGGCATTACGCGGCGCAAACCCACTGTGATTTACTACATGGTGTGCACGTGCAGGATCTGCTTCCCACCAAACAGCAAGAAGTAGGCAGGCAACCAGGCGCTAGTGCAGCGCACCTCCTAACGCGCAGAGAGCAGGGATCGCTGGCACCATTTGAGCATCTGTACGTTGATTTCTGTGCCTGACGCACCGCGTATAATATGGGCGCATGCGCTGGCACAGCTGAGGTAGCCGTGACTGGCGCGCTGAGCCGTAGACTCGCGGAGCATGGAAGGCAAGCCCGACAGTGTTTACTTTGTGCCAATGTGTGTACCAGCATTGAGACACTTGTGCGCTTTTGAGTGGTGTGCAGACAGATGCTGCTTCCAGGGGCGCATGCGCTGGCACAGCTGAGGTAGCCGTGACCGTAGAAACGATGCGCCGAGCCGAAGACTCGCGGAGCATGAAAGGCAAGCCCGACAGTGTGTGCTTTGTGCCAACGTGTGTACCATTGTTGAGACACTTGTGCGCTTATGAGTGGTGTGTGCAGGCACATGCTGCTCTTTAGTGAGGAGAGAAGAGGCACATGTATGCGCCTGATTGTACGTGCTTGCATGGACAGGGTGGGCTGCGTCTGCCTGGGTGTTGTACATTAGCAGCTCCATGTTACCAAACAGCCCTAGGTGAGCAGTGGGGCGCTGTGCTGTACCTTGGTCTGCAGAGCACAGCGCCACGCTCTCTGAAGAGTCTCGCTATCAGTGCACACTCAGTATCGCGGCCTCTTATGATCGCTACTGTTGTCTCCACCTCGCCATGTCCCAGGGCCCTGTCCACCCCATGCAGGCATCCCTGCAACCATGCACCCCGTCAGCTCTGCTGGCTTACCCGCCAGGGACATGCATGCGAGCGTGAGGCTCAGACAGCAGGCATGCTCGCTGAGAGAGCTGGGCGCGCACCTAGTATTGGCATGCGCATTCCTCCCATGCCCGGCATCATCATGCCAGGCATAACCAGGCCCGGGATGCCCATGCCCGGCATCATGGGCATCATGCCCGGAGGCATCGGCATCCCTGCGGGCATGCCGTGAGGCATGCCGGGCGGCATGCCCAGGCTGCCGCGCATGTCGCCCGCTACTGCCTGGCCGGCAGCGCTGGCACCCGCATCCTGCTGGCCCGCAACTGCGCTGCGGCCCGCGTCACGCCCCATGCCTCCCTGCATGAATCCACGGCACATCATGCTGCTGCTCCAGCGCTAGAAATTCAAGGAGACACACGTTGCTCACGCAGTGGAGCTTGCGTGCATCAAGGGCAGGCATGGGCGAGCCTGCGGCATGCACACCTGCCCGCCCAAGCTCGCGTCACCACCCGCGGGCGCACCGCCTGAGCCGTGCCCCGGGGTGCCTCCAGCCTGCGCAGCAGTGCGCTCAGGTCGGAGGACGCGCCCAGGGCATGCTCCAGGGCATGCACGATCGGGTGCCAGAAGCGTGCTCACCCTTGCGGCCCCTGGCGCTGCAGCAGGCGCAGCAGAGGTCACGACGCACTTCTTCCCGTTGATGTTGTGCCTGCACCGCACAGAAGGCTCAGCCACTTGTGCGCCTGTCCCAGGCCCAGCATGAATCATGCGATGCGTGGCTGACCCGTTGAGGCCCTCCTTGCAGCGTAGCGCTGCTTCGGCTGTGGCAAAGTTGGCCAGCGCATAGCCCTTGGACTTGCCATTGCCTTTGTCCTCAAAGAAGCGCAGGCTGATCAGCTCGCCGTACGGGCGGCAGAGCGCGTCGAGCTCGGCATCGGTGGTCCACCATTGGAGGCCGCCCACGTACACGGCTGTGCTGCCTGCCGCACCCGCACGTGCAGGCAGCAGGCTTGTTGCTGCATGCCTCAAATGCAGCCGCAGCGCGCACACGAGACGCGCCGTCTAAACCAGACCAGACGTGCAGCCACTGCGGGCGCCAGAGCTGCGTACCGGCATTCTGAGGCGCGGCCTGAGCAGGCGCGGGTGCAGAAGGCGCGGCAGCAGGCTGCGTAGGAGCTTGCATGGTATCCTGCTCCCGGTTGACCGCCAGAGCGCCGGGCGCTCCCACGCCTGAACCCCGGGGCACTCACGCTGTGCGAAGACGTGAAACCCAGGCCAGGCCAGGCACGCAGGGTGGCAGACTGAGCTGTGAACAACACACGGGTGTATCTCGAAAATCAGAAATATGGCTCCTGGCAGCAGACGCTTATGGTGTTCACGGGTGCTAATACCCCAGCATGTCCAGGCTGCAGACGGTCTGGGGCTCGGCGCCTGTTGCGCAGGATGTCAACAGGGTTGCAGGCACCTGGCTGCAGCAACCAGGCAAAAGGCAGGCCTAAGCGCCTTCAAGGGAGGTGGCAACGTGCGCAGTTACGCAAGGCCACCCTGTGCAACAGCTGAGCGGGCTGGAGCGTCGCGAGCGAGCGCAGTGGTTACAGAGTCGCTCTTGCACCGGCACAGAGCAGGGGCCACACGGCCAGCAGGGCACGATGCACTCTGCAACTGCTGCACTGCACACCACCTCGCAAGGTTGGTGCACAGCGGACGCACAAGGCAGGAGGTGGCAGTAGGGGTCAGGCAAGCCGGAGACCAGTGAGCAGGCAGGCCACCTGCAGCGTCTTGCACATCGCTATACAAGTCTAGAGAGTTGTGCGCTTGCAGGCCGCCGTGCGCCGCAGAGCCCTCGCCGCCTCCTGGGCGCGGCATCACAGTCAAGGGCTTGCACCGAGAGGTTGTGCAAGTTGCCAGGAGATGCACAGCCTACGCAGTGACCTGCGAGCCCAAAGTCCTCGTTGTCGCCAAAGTCGTCAGCATGGCTGCCCTCCATAGACAGGCCAGGCCTGCGCCCTTCCGCGTGGGCGTGTGTGCACACCCTGCGTAAAGCACGAAGGCTCTGCTGACAGTTCTGTGCTCACTATCTCTGACATGAACCGACTGTCTAGCTCCTGTGCGCAAAGTGCTTGTCAAGCACCCCTCTCCTCCAAACAAGAGAACAGAAGAAGAGGAGGGCACGAAATTTACTCACTGAGGCAAGCTACGCATACGTCTGCTGTTACAGGCCCCGCGTCAGAATGGCGTGCACACGCCTGGGACTCCTGGGCCGGAAGCATCTGCGCGCCCTCGCCGGCCACGCTGCGCTGAGGCAACCTGAGCACGCTTGCAGCAGCGCCCGCCTGCCCGGCTGCCGCGAGGCGCATACTGACAAGCGAGGAACCGACTCGGGCATGCCTGGTTTCTGGTGTGTTCGCTTCGCAGTCCAAGAGGGCAGTGCTGCTCAACCTGTGTGTGCACGGCACAGCTCAGGGGGAGTACACACTTTTGGAGAGCGCCGAAGTCTTGATGCAGGAACGACGCGCGCCGGCGCTCATCTACAGGCGCGTGCCTGCTGCCATTGCCGGGGCAGGCCTCAGCGCTGCGCATGCTCAGGCGGCCGTGCTCTTCCAGGTGGGACTGGCACGCCTGGCAGTTGTTCGTGGCGTGCTTGCCTCCGCTGGGTACGCACCCGCCTCGGTTGGAGGGCGGGGCAGCCCAGGGCGCCCTGCGGGGGCTTTCAAAGCCGGCTCGCGCTTGCAGCGGTCGTAGCGCTGGCGTCGTACGGGAGGAAGCAGATGGCTGCAGTACAGGCGCAGGAACAGGCCGAGGCGCGGGCCTGCGCTGCTCGCAGCGGGCCCCCTCCAGGGCCCTGCTGCGCACCAGCCCTCTGACTAACCCACACTGCGCGCGTGGGGCCCGCAGAGGGAGCGCGCTTGGGCTGCCGAGTACGGCGCACAGGCGCAGGAAGGGAACCAGGCGACCGCCGAGCAGGGAGCTGCGCAACAGGCGGGTGGCAGCCGGGCCGAGCGTGACCAGGTGCGTGTCCATCGGCTTGGCGTGCGCTGCCACTCCCAGACGGCAGCATGAGGGGGGCCCAGTGCCCGCACGCAGGTCATCGTCAGGCTGGAGGCGCTGGAAGCAGCGCTTGCTGCGCTCGAGCAGCGCAGCGCGCCGGCGCCAGGTGGGAGTGCGCCCGTGACATGCTGCGGCCAGCCAGTCCTTAGAACGCATGCCCCATGCGCACACGCGCACGTGTGACTCCTGGTAGTCTCGCAGGCGCACAGGCGGCGCAGGATGCTGGTCCAGCAAGCGCGGCCGGGCAGCGGCCCGCTCGTGCTGTTGTGGCGCCGCCCGCCTGTGCGCCTGTCGGGCGAGACGATGCCGGCGTGCTCGCGGGCCGCAATGGCGTGCCCGGTGTCTCGGTGCGGGCCGCCTCAGATAGCGACTCCCCGGCATGCTGTAGCTGTGAGCGCGAAGTTGATGCAGGGGCCCGGGATGGTGTCCAGGCTGTGGCCGCCATGCTTGGGCTGCGGCGGCAGGTGCGTCACGACTTGAGCGCCCCGGAGAGCTCGGCGACGGGCAGAGCTCCCAGTCGGGAGAGCACGACATGCGAGCGCAGCCAGCGGCAGGCGCCCCGCATGACCGAACGGCACGCCATGGAGGCACAGCGGCGCACGGAGGCGGCACGGCAGGAATGGCTTGCAAGGAGAGGAGGCGGAGCAGACGCGGGAGCTTGAGCCAGGCTGCTCGCATGGCGGAACAGCGCAGTGGGTGTTTGGTTACATGCGCCTGCAAGACGCTCACCGCTGAACGACACAAGCGCGCAGGCCATGCGTTGCTCAGCCGTGCTGCAATGCGCAAGCCGCTGCTGACAAATGCACTTCTGTGTGAGTTAGAAAAAGACCGCCATCACTCGCAACACAGCGGGCCCCCTACACACGCTTGGTGCTAACCGCATGCACTCGCCATCCGCTCAGCTGAGCAAGGGCTTCTGCGCTCGTTTGCATGACGTCAGCACCAAGGGTCACCCCTGGTGATACATTGACGAGCGGGGCACTACAGTATGCTAGGGATGAAAAGAAGCCAGAGCTACGCCGCTGTGCCGCAGGGCCTGCGATACATGCGTTTCAAAATGGCGCAGCACTCTGAGTGGCGGTTTTCAGGCGGGCGCGGCTACGCAAAGCACACTGGGGCGTTACGAAATCAACGGAAGGCAGACTGACCGCAGGCTGAAAGGCAGCAGAGCTCAGCTTCATGCATCCCCGGCGCCCTCGCTGCGGAAGAGCCGCGCGCGCTGGAACAGCTCCTCGTTGCCAAAGTCGTCGTCGGGCCCGCGCTCAGCAGCAGCATGCGCTGCCTGGGCCTCCAGCGCGCCCGCAGCGGCCTCGACGGTTGCCTCCGCAGCGGCCAGGGCGCGTCGGCGGCGCAGGAAAGCGTCTCGGCAGTCCGCAGACGTGCGCGCGCTAGACAGCCGACGCCCCGTCAGGCTCCCCTTGGAGCCGCTGTGGCGCAGCACTGTCGTCCCGCCCATGCTGCGACGCTCGGAGCTGCGCTGGCGGCTGCTCGTGCCTCCGCACGCCTCCTCGTCCAACAGAGACTGGCCCTACATGCAAGCGCGGTCAGTGCGCTGCTGCAATCAAGTGCGTGTGCTGGCGTGAGCAAGGCCAATGCGTGTGCTGGCGTATGCAAGGCCAACGACAGTGTGCATGGCGGACGCTGGCAGCTGGCGGGAGGCAGGCAGGGGCAGAGACACTTGGGGCTGTGGGTGAACATGGTAAGCATGCGGGAGCGCAGAGCAGGTGTGCACCATCGACGCATAGAAGCTGGTGTCGCGCTGGCGAGCGCCCGGGCGCCCGTGCTCGCCGCCGTGCCGACGCCGCCGCGGCGCCGCCCGCCGCTCGGCCTCGTCCTCGGGCGGCTTTGCGTTGAACTCCCACTCGTGCGTCTGCTGGGCCAGGAAGGCCTCCCACTCTGACGTCTGCCCCACCACTGCGGCGGCCGCGGCCGTGGACGCTGCCAGGGCGTCGGCTGCGGGCGCGACGCTGCCACCAAAAGCAACCTGGGGGGCCCCTGCATGACCCGCTCTCAACTGTGCGGCGTCGGGTGCAGCCGCCTGCCGCCCAGCCGTGCACGCGCCAGCTGAGCACCGCGCCCCCTGCTGCCCCTGCGGCGAGCAAGCCGGTCGCGCGGTGGCCGGAGGCACCTCAGCACTGTCTGCCGCGCCGCCCTCAGGCTGTCCATGCTCGCCGGCTGGCCCTGGTTGTGCGGCAGGTGGGCCGCCGCACAGGCGAAGGCCGCGCAAGAAAGTGTACCAGGCCCCCCAGCGTGTGTGCGCTGGCGCCGGATCCACCGGCGGGTCTGGCCGGCTGTGCACACGCTGGGCGTCGTGCGGCTTTGGCACTGCCGCGGCAAACCAGCTGGACTCCTGGCTGGCCTGCGCCTGCGAGGCAGGCAGACAGGGGCACTCGGTGCGCTGGGTTGCGGGTCAGGAGCAACGGTTGCAGCTGCCTGAGAGCCTACCAACAAACACTCCACGCGTGGTCACCTCGTGGTGGTTTGCCACTGCCATGCGCAGCGCCCGCCAGGTCGTGCCGACGGTGCACGCCTGCTGCACCCAGCCAGGCCCACTCTCCCTTCAGCTGCGGCCTTGCTGCACTTCCGTTGGCATTGCAGGTGTGCTTGAAGGTAGCGGTCCGCTCCGTTTAGGGGCTATTTCTAGTAGCTCGGTTTCAGACGGAGAAAGGCTTCCCGAAAACCTGTGAAGGCTGGAGGTGCCCCTGCGTGTCGGCGGGCACCTTGGATGCATGTGTGTCATGCAAATGCTAGCATTTGGATGACACAACGAAACCACCTGGTGGCATGTTTTCTCTATGCGGCAGGTCATGCGGCGCGGGCGCTGTGTTGTGGCCTGCCTGAGCACACACCTGGGCGCCCTGCCGGGGCGCTGCCAAGCCTGACCAGCACAAGCATGTGCTCTGAGGCTGTTTGGTCTGTTCAGAAGACCACTAGATCCAAGTCCCAGGAAGCTGTTCTGTGACCTAGAGATGCAACTTGAGAGAGAATGAATGAGTTACAACGGGGTATCAGCCAACTGTGGCTGCTTACAGAAGCGCAGAGGCGTCTGGACGAGCCATCGCTGATGGCGCTGCCAGCTGAAGTGCATCAGGTTTACAAGCCTATGACTGAACTCAGCCCACCTGACATGTACACGCGGCCCACGAACGGAGAAGCGGCCGCCCCACACCTTGACAGGCCCAGGTCGGCACAGCACGTGGCTGCCCGCCTCTCGGCGCTCCTCTATAAGCTGCCAGTGTGGCTTGCAACCTGCAGCTGGTTGAAGCCAAGTCGACTGCACAGGCCGGCAGGCCAATGCGTGGTCGCCACCGGGCAACTGGGAAGCGCACAGCGTGCTCAGAGCGCCTGCCCGGCTGGCTCTGTGCCCCAAAATACGCTCACCCGCCGCTCTAGCTCTGTGTTGCAGAACTCCTCCCTCGGCGATGGCGCTTCCAAGCTTGACGAGCGCCGCCAGTTTAGCCCGGCGTGGCGCGCGTCCTGGCTGCTGCGCGTGCGGAGAACGCGCGCACGGTCGCGCGCGCTCGCGTGGAAGCTGCTGGCCACGGGCGCGTCGCCCATGGATGCGTAGAAGCTCAGGTCGTGCTGCCGTGCCGCGCACCCGCCGCGCATCGAGCCGCCGCGCGTCATCTCGCGCGCACGGTGGTGCGGCCTGTCGCACGAGTCGGCCCCGGCCGAGAGCGACCAGCGCGGGGTGCGCGGACTCGCGCTCGCCAGGCTTGCCTCGCTGGGCTGGCCAGAGCCGGAGCTGCACAAGCTAGGCGCGCCGAGCTGCGCGTGCACAGCAGGTGTCACCAGTGTGTCCAGGGCTGTGTGCGACCCAAGCCAGCCAAGTGCCTGCCGGCCACGAGGGGCAGGCATGCAGCACGCCATGTAGGAGGCTGGACGCACCGTGGCGGACTCCTGCGAAGCACGCCTTGAGATGAGCTGATCCTCTGCGCCAAGCAGCACCGCAGCCAGGCCCGATGCGGTGCTGGCCTGGCCCACCAGCGAGCCAGAGCGCCCGGGCAGGCAGCCCAGAGCAGGCAGCGCCGCGAGGGTGACAGACGCAGCGCGCCCACAGCTGGCCCACAGGTCTGCTGCGGGTGTCTGGAATGCGCGACCGGCAAAGGGCGTCCGTGCGAAGCAGCTCACTGGGGCGTCCATCGGGCGACCTGCAGACGCGGCAGCAGCACCCCGCTATTACCCCCGGCCTGTTGCACGTCTGGTACGCGGAGCACCAGTGTGTAACCGGGATGGAGAATCAGCTACGATGTTGTGATATTCCACAGTACGCGGTCCGCTTGCCAGTGCGAGTGGCAGCAGCTGTCAGCAGGCCAGAAGGCACAGTGCGTCTTGGGCGAAGAAAGAGGGGCACACCGTTTTCACACCACCGACGCGCTCACCGCGTCCCTGCTGCTCGAAGTGGGCGTCTCGTTGGAGGTGCAGTCACTGCGGGTCTTGCAGGCGCCGTGGTCACTGAGCGTGTTCTTCAGCTGTGTCTGTTATGAAGGGCAATTCTTCCCGGGTGCTTCCCGGGCGAACCTGGGCTACCTGCAAACGACCGTGAACGAGCAAATCAGCTGGTACCCTAACGTTTTCAAACAATGTGATTCGGACTTGATTTGGATGACGTCTAAAAGTGCAGTATTTGAGACAGCCATCAGGGGCTCCAGGTAGGCCGCCTGCCCTCATGCGGCCATCCAGCCGCGCAGTTACAAGCCCTTACAAGCCCACATTCAAAGGCTCACTGCCAGTGTCAACAGTTATAGTGGAACGCTGCCTGGCAAAGGAAGTGCCGACCTGACTTCGGTGCAACTTGAAGGCCGCAAGGCAGTACCGAGGCTCTCCTTGGAGGTCGCGCCCGCGCCGCGCCTGGACCGCGGCATCCTTGCCAGCCGCAAGCAGATTCCCTTTAGGTGTACGACCACCCTCCCGAGCCTGCCAGTGGGCAGGCCTGTGCGCGTCCTCCAGAAGCACGCAGACGACGCAACCGTATCGGTGCGCGCGCGTGCACAGCAGGATGCGCGTCCTTCAATCCGGGGCCGGCCGCCGTGCTCTGCAGCTCGTCCGGCCGGCCAAGTCCCAGAGCCATCTTTGGGTGGTGGCGCTGTCTGCATGACGCGTCCCCTGCGGCGGGCCGCGTTGTGGTGGCGGTGCGGCTTGCGCGTGCAAGTCTGGTGGCCCCAACGCGCCGTACTGTCAAGGCTTGCGCAGGTGTGGACGACGGCGTCGCGAGCGCTCACCTGCCGGGAGCAGACTTTGGCTGATAATGGCCGCTGCCTGCCGCACGCGCTGCGGCCACTGTGGACACGCCTGCGCCTTGCCTGGCACCTATGATGTGCGGCATGGGCGCCGCAAGCTACTACTGGAGACAAGTGACTGCATCTAGAATTCAACCAGGCGGGTCTGCACGAGCGCTTGCGCGAAGACTGGCCGCATACTTGACGAGTGCCGCCCCACCATGCGGCGTATCTGGGTCCGCAAGCTGGCCGAGACGGCTTGCGGCGCGAACAGCCCCGCCAACTGGCTGCACAACCGGTTATCAAATCTGGCGAGTCTCGCAGACCTCCTGGTCCCCCCGTGGTGTGCTCTGCGCCGCGGAGCAGCGCCATCAGGCCCTACACGTGAGTGGATGTGACCGACCAACCCGCTCCCATGGCCTCCTCTGCAGTGAGCGTGGTGGGCCGAGACAGCCCTGCAATGGTGTACATAGAGTGGAGCGGCCGCGCAGAGCGGTTGGGGCTCTTTTTGCCCATCGCACTTGGGTGCAGGGCCTCCCGGGAACAAGGGCTGGGAGGAGCTCTGCGCGCGCGCTGCGCACGGAGTGCTTGTGGGTGTCGGGTCCTGGCTGTCACGGTCGTAGGGGGTGAGGTTTGCCGCGGGCACACCTTGGCTCCATGCGCTCGCTGGCATGGCTGTGTGCAAATGCATTCAGTGTGTCGCACTTCCTGGAGCGGTGCTAGATGAATGTATAAGTAGTAGGACACCGAATGCCTGTAGAAGTTCGACGGCCTGCCTGAGGCGCCCTGGCCGCTGCACTGGGCTGCACTGGGCTACCCACTCTCGCGTGCTTCTCACTCACTCCAGGTCTTGTGAGTAGGCCCGGTTTCTTTGTCAGCCGCACCCGTGGGCGGAAACCAATGCAAGGGTAGGGTAGGCCCATGCCGCACGACTTTTTGCCCGTTGCATACATACTTTGCCCATTGCCCACTGGTGTTGGTGGCCAAACGCTGTGCCCGCAAAGGAGTTGACCTCCGCGCGCAAGGCACCACTCTAGGCTCCGAAAGTCATGCTAGCTGACCGACATGGTCTCCATGACACGTCTTTCTTGAGTGTTACAGTGCTGAAGGATCTGCTGCTGAAAAACTGCTGCCCATGTTGCCCTCCCTGCGTCTTCACTGTGTCGTTGTCACACGTGCCTCATAAGGAGCGGGTGGGTGGAAGTCAGCAGGTCATACAGCCAACAGCAGGTCATACAGCCGCAGAACTGGCTTTGCTCCAGCACTGTGGCGACTCTGGGATGCCTGTTAGGTGGGTGGACACCAATGCTAGCGCTCAGCACAACGTCCACATTGTGGAGCCAAGCGGCCAGTGGCTGGTCGCAAATCTCTCATCCGCCCACCCTGCTCTGCCGCTCTGGGGCGCGCTCCTACCTCATGCACGCTGCCATTGTCGACACGGACGCCCTGACGGTGCCCGTCGGGAGGTCGGTCTTTGCCGTGTTGCGCATGCCCACATGTGCGGGGCCTCTGGTATGTGGGTGGAAGTTTTGGACTTGGCGCAGCAGAATGAGACAGACAAATGGGTGGCTGTTTTGGTCCTTTGCCTATGCGTACCACAGAAGCCCTTGGGACCACGTGGGTGGAAACCAACGCTAGTGAACCAACCTAGCATTTGGCACGGGCCGGCTCTCAATACTCTCTTTGTGCTAGTCAACGGCCTGCCATACAGGCAGGACCTGTATGTTCAACACTCCCACGCAGGCTGCGCGCATGGTACGTCACCACTACCAGCATCAATGTCACACACGGCTCCCACAAGCCCTCAGCGTACTGGCGCCCATGTGCTACAGCGCACTAGCTCCCACGCAATTTCACAGCACTTGCTTTCATGCCAGCCGGCGTCTGCGCCAACCGGCGTCTGCGCCAGCTGGCGCCCACGCCAACCAGCGTCCTATTGCCACGCCAACCGGCGCCCGCGCCAATCAGCGCCCACGCCAACCAGTGTCTGCGCCATGCGGTGTGTGCGCCAACCGGCAATTCTGCGCCCCTTGTGGGTGGGAATATTAGACAGCACTGGTCCAGGTACTGCAATTCAGTGTGCGCATGAGCACACAGCCATAGCTGCTAGCAGGCCCTTCAATGACTGCGTGGTGCAAACAGCACCAAGCCGCCAACGCTTTGCAGACCACGATCCGAAGACAACTAGCGCCCACCCACGAGAACTACAGAGAAGCACGGACAGTACTCGTGCAGACTTCTGACCCATGCTGATTCTGCCCCACCACACGAGCTTCCACCCACGCAGGGCCTCTAGTGGCCCAGGGCCACCCCACCTACGAGCCGAGTCTGCCCGCGCTATTCAGCAGGCCTCATCCTCACGCCTGGAATAGTGATGAGCCAGGGCTCCCGTAAGCACAGGGCGAAAATTTATGTACATGGCAGGCACTCCGCATGCGGCGAGCCCGCAGGCCCCCTTAACACGGGAGGCCCTGCTGTCGCGCCGGCCAGAGGGGCTGCTTCGGCCTCCCCAACTCACCAACCTTGCAAACGATGCACCCGGCTCCCTAGCAAAGGATCTTTGTCTTGACCATGACAGAAGGCTGGTTCGGAGGCCGTGCAGGCAGCGCACATAGAACGTAGCCCCGAACGCATTCCCGACTAGGGGGAAACACGATGGCGGGAACATGGCGGGAAGAGCTTCAGGCGCGCAAAGGGAGAGTGGAGCAGCCGGACTGAGAGGGCCGAAATAGGCCATACATAAATAGCAGCAGCATGTGCGGTTGAATGTGGATGATCCCGCAGCGCGGCACAGGAGATAACAGGACCCCACAGTGATGCCACCGCAGCGCGTGGGCTTGGCCGCAAGCGGACCAAGCTGGAGTCGCGGAGCTGCTGTTTGCTTGCTATGGCATGTTTACGCATGCAAAGTGCAATACAGCCGCACCTGTGCCGTCATCGTCGCTGCTCGAGCCAGCATCTGCAGCTGCGGCTGCAGCACTTGCCCTGGTCAGTGGCTGCGGCAGAGCTTGCGCCACAGCTGCGGCGGCATACGCTGGCGTATCCCGCAGGCCAGCAATGCAGCTGAACAGTGGCCCCAGGCCCACTTGGCCAGCCACGGCCTCCAGTACTGCGGCCCCTCCCGCAGTGCCTGCTGCTGGCATGTCCGGTCCACTTGGGGCCAAGGCGCATGTCCCCACCAGCACTGCGGCCAAGCCCTGAATGACTGGATCCGCATTGCCCACCTTGCACGGTATTGCACGGTACCCTGTCACAATGCAGCTGCAGATTGTACTCATCGAGGACGGGTGCGGCGAGGGCTGTCCCACATCGCGTGCCTGCCAGTGAGGATGTCATGCACCAGCCTGAGGGAAGTGTCGACAGTGAGGTACGCCCGTACGGCACTCCGGCAGTCGCTCAGCCATGTAATGAGGAGACGCAGCAATGCGCCCGCCATGTAGCTGCCTCGCCCTGCGGCGGCTTGCTCTGCATCAGCCAACGCCTCCGCAGACGGGTGTCAACCACTCACCACCACCACCACACCATTTCCCCCACTCTGGTTCACGCCTCCACCTTTTCTTACACCGTCAAGATGTCTCCCGCGCGCCGCGTCTTTTCTTTGCGTGCAAAATCCACACTTTTCCCCGCGTGCAGCGGTTTCTCTTTGCGAAAAAAACCCAACACTTACTCAGGCGGGTACCCGCACGCGGCAGAAAACATGCGGATTTTCTGAGCATGCGTGAATATCCACGCTAGCGTTGGTTTCCACCCACGTGGTGGGCCTAGATGGCCCATTGCTTCAGCTCAGTGATAACACCGCACAGGAAGACGGCAGGAACGCCTGTGACGCAAGCGTATGTCTGCACGCCGGCCCAGTTGCGCCGCGTGGCAGGCACCGTCAGGGCGTCCGTATCGACAATGGCAGCGTGCATGAGGTAGGAGTGCGCCCCAGAGCGGCAGAGCAGGGTGGCCGGATGATAGACTTGCGACCATACTTGCTACTTGGCTGACACAATGTGGACGTTGTGCTGTCATGTGCTGAGCGCTAGCGTTGGTTTCCACCCACCTAACAGGCATCCCATAGTCGTCACAATGCTGGAGCAAGCCAGTTCTGCGGCTATATGACCTGCTGTTGGCTGCATGACCTGCTCGCTTCCACCCACCCGCTTATGGAGGCACGCGTGACAACGACACAGTGAAGACGCAGGAAGGGCAACATGGGCAGCAGTCTTTCAGCAGCAGATCCTTCAGCACTGTGACAGTCAAGCAGGACGTGTCATGGAGACCAAGCCGGTCAGCTAGCCCGGCCCGACTATGCAGGATGATGCAGACGGTCTGCATTGATGTGATGCAGACGGTCTGCATCACATTTACCCCTACAATAACAGGGCCAGTGCTTGCACCAAACCTTCAAAACACACCACACCGGTGCCAGACAGGCATCTGAAGACATTGAGCGCTGCACTCCAGTGCGGGGTGGTGGGATAGTAAACGTACATAAACAATGCTCCCACTGCTATAGCCATGGGACACTTAGTACGCTTTTTCCCCACCCAAAACGGTACAATCGCATATAAATGTTGTCAAACCATGAATACGATTATAAAATGCGAGTCGCCTCGGTTTCCACCCACCAGGCAGGTTGACCTCCAATATTTGCCTTCAACAGGTGCCAGAGGGCAGCATGGCGCAGGCGCAACCATAACGTCCGCAACTGGTCCTCCAGCGGCACAGGTAGAGTCATAGCCTGCCGCCAGTCGGGGCCGGCCGTGAGCGCGTGCAGCGTCTCACCAGTTACGACCGTCCAGACCTGCGCAAGGCAGCACAGAACGGGGGGCGCGAGCGCGCATTTCATGACACTGTCTCAACGTGGGTGGGAGATCGCTGAGCCCCACGGCAAGCCAAATGCAGATATAGGCGCTCCTTTGCACTGCTGTGGCAAACGTAGACAGTGGACATGCCCATCTGCAGCGTGCCGTGCAGCACCTGCTAGGCCACGGTGCGGTGGCGCCGGTCCAGGTCACAGTCGCGCAGGTCGCCCCAAGAGGCAGCCCACGCAAGGCGATCGCGTCTTGGTGTCAATGATGTGTGGAGCGTTGCAGGGGGCGCCGTAACAATAATGATGCGGCGCTCGACGCCGCGCGGGGCAAGGGGCCGGTTGCATGCATGGTGCCATCCCATATAGGGGCCCGCGCGACTCCCGCGCGGCCACAGGCCCCTCTCAGTTCCGTTCTAAGGCGGCCAGTCCATGCCCATGCACTGGCTGGGCCGGGTCAGAAGAGTGTCAGCAGCTGCGCATGGTCCCCGGCCAACCGGCTTGCGCTGGCAGCTCGTGGGTGGGGAACGACTCTAGTGGGGAATGAGGCCAACGAGTGATGACCCAGCCGGAGGGCAATGCTTGTACGCCGGCCCATGCGCCAAAAGGGTTTGCTTCTGTGCGCCAGCCGGGCCAGCACGTCTGCAAGGGCCAGTGGTGCTCCGCAACTTCGATGGTTGCGCTGGATCCCAGGGAAGCACCAGCGCGGGCGGCGTCCGGTATCGCATGCGGCGCAGGGAGGCGAGGGTGTGATTTTAGGGCAACCCTCACTGGGTCGAACATAATCAGCTGCTTGGGCCATTGTGGTACCCCGCAAACATGGACGGTTGAGGACAGGGCTGCAGTACTCTAGCCCCATGCGTCCAGAGGGCGCAGCCAGTCGCCCTCGCTGGCAAGCGGTGGGTGGGTGGAAACCAGGTGGGTAAGCCCGTCGCTAATGGGACATTGAAGCCCAGGAGGCGTTATCTGAGCATGCGTGAGCATCCCCGCTAGCGTTGGTTCCCACCCACCTCTCACTGAACAGCTCGTATCATACCAAAAAACAGGTGGTCTAATAATTTTTGGCCTAACTCCCCACTCGGGTTGGTTTCCACCCCCTTGCGTCATGTTGTGCGCTTGCAGGCCCATATGTACTACACCAGGTTATCAGATGGAAGGAGAGGAGGAACCACCTCATAGTGCAAGCGCCGGGCCCGCCACTCTGCCTCGAATCGTCAGCGTGTCTGCCGCAATTACATCATGCCTTGCTTTCGTTTGCTGCGCATGAGGCTTTGGCAGACATGCCACTTTCATGCCTTGGCTGTGCCACTGCGCGAGGGTGGAAGCAGCAGGTACACGGCGCAAGAACCCCTTTCCAGACGTACTGGGGTGATGGCGGACGCCCGCGACGTCCGCGACGCTACACACGCGACACCATTGACCTGCTGGCCCGTGGGCCTCGTCCCGCTTGGGCTGCTGGTGGGTGGAAACCAACGCTAGCGCACTAGACACACGATTTTTTGCCTACTGCCCTTTTTTTAGGCCATTACCCACTGGCGCTGGTGGCCAAACGCCCGCAAACGTGGGTGGTAACGCGGGTGGAGAGTGGAGAAACGGCGTTCGTGGTAAGGGAAACCCGTGCTAGTGGGATAATCGTAAGTGGGTGGAAACAGTGAGCGTAGTGGTGTGGTGGGCTTCGTCACACCTGACGAATTGTCAGGTACGATCCCTTTGCCTGCTGCAGGAAGCCCGCAAAAGACAGGCTCTTAGATGCTGTCAGTGTACGCATGAGTGACATCCGTATGTTCGCATGAGTGACATCCGTATGTGTACGCTGTGCCTGCTCACGCCAACGCGGGCTCATGCAACCGTCAGGTTTTGGTCAGGTTTTGCAGGGATGTGGGGGCCAGTAGCAGCACCCACAGCTTCGGTTCGGGCTACGCATTGCTGCGGGGCTACGCATTGCAGAGCTAGACCGCCGCCATCGCGCTAAGGCCATAGAAGGCGCTGCACGGCACGCTGCGAGTGACAGCTCACTCACTCACCCACCTAATGAAGTCCGTGTCTGGTTGCACAATAGCCGCCCGACCACCACTGCCCAGCCTCTGTTTCTACTAGCACGGGTTTCCACCCACACACAGCCTTGGTGGGACCCACGCGTGCGCCTTAGGTCATGAGGCTTGCGTATGTGTGGGCAACCATGCGCGCATACCGCCCTGCTGAAAGCAGACTTTGGTCGCACCTGGCCGCCGCCGCATGCGCTGCATGGCACAGGCACCTACGATGTGTGGTGGGAGTGCAGCTAGCAAGCACTGATGGGTGGCTGCACCGTGCCACTTCCATCCACAAATATGCACATGTTGCCCTCCAAACAGAAAAGCTTGTAGCTCGTCAGCCGTTGGTCGGCAACCCAGGAGCAGCCAGCAGCAACTTGGTCGCACGTGGGCCACCATCAGAGACCTCATCATGCTGACCTATGCAGTACTGCGGGCCCACGTTGTACTGCAGTGCCCCGCACAGTGCAAGCAACAGGTAACGACGGCCTTGCCCCGTCAGTGTTTCTAAGCCAAGGTTTGTAGGTGATGCGCTTCGTACGCGAGACATAAATTACTCCAGAGCCGTCTCCCACATGCCTCCGACAGGTTCAAGCACGTTGTCTTCGTACGGTAGGTACTTCTGCCAGCACGCAGCGGCTTTGCGCTCCCATGGGCGCTCCCATGCCACCCACCAGCGTGCGGCTCCAGCACGCAATCTGGCTCTCGCTCTCATCAGTCTAAGGCTCTCCTCACCTGTGTAGCACTGTACACAAGTTGTACCATAGATTTGCCTGCTTACTTCCTCCTTGACTTCCACAGCAGCATGGCCGACACCCATGGCTGCACGGCAATGTGCAGACTTCACTGCTGGCAGCGCCTTTCTCAGCACGTGCGCAGTTTGTATGCCTTTGTACGCTGTATGCGTATGTACGCTGGGCAGGATGGCCGCCCAGGCCTTGCAACCGACCTGTGAGCGTGAGCATTCAGACAGCCATGCTAGTGAGGCCTGACCTGACCGCCCACTTTGGTACAGTGCAAACAGCTCCAAAACATATAAGACGCCTTGACAGACACTGCAAGTCTGTCCTGTCAAGGGTTTCGCACACTTTGCGGTGGTTTCCCACCTGACCAGCCCATGTTTGCGCACCCACCCACCCTGCGATCACTTCATGTGATCCTCAGTGGCCCTTTGAAGCGCAGGCCCTTCAACCCTTTCCAATGCATCACGCACCATGCGCCCTGCACAGAGCAATAGCAAGTGAGTGTCAGGTTGGTGAGAGCTCTAGAGTCCCAACAGGCAAAACCAGTCAATCGCACTGGTAGGGAGCATAAAATGGGAAGCGCATTGCTAGACTGGGCAAACGAGCTGGTGGATGTGCTGCTGATGATGGGGACAGGCTAGGTGGTGGTGGGGCTGTCCCTGCGCTGAGGAGTGTGGGAATAGGCGGACACTGAAAAGTGGGTGAGTGGTGAGATTGACTCGCTAAGGGCCGCAGAGCCTGGGCTTGCCGCCCAGGCCCTGCGTCCCAGAGTGCGGCCCTGCTTGGTGCGACGCAAACAATACCAAGCCATATATATACGCTCCGTGGCTCATTGTTCTGGCTGTGGCTGTGCGCCCCTTTCTTGCCCCTATACTGGGGTACACCCTGATTATTCGTGTCGTGCTACTGAGTGCTACCCTCTGTTGATATACATCGTTTCTCCCAAGAGGTCATGGGAGTCGCGGGACTGATGGACGCAAGGGGGTTCAGACTTCCACGCTGCCAATTGTGGGTGGAAACCAACGCTAGCGGGGATACACACGCATCGCTCCTGGATGGAAGTCAGTGAGTGAGTGTGACCCTGAGGGTAGGGCCGGGTTAGGAAGCAAGTCTGGGCTGTGAGCGCGCCAGCACGCATCGCCGTCCTTTCCGGCTGCGCAGCAGGTTCTGCAGCTTGCCGGCGGGATGCCCGCCGGCAGCATGCCCAGTGCGCTTCGTGAGTCGCGAGCCAGGGCGCCGCACAAGTCATGGCAAAGCTCGTGCGCATTGCCGCCCAACAGCACTGCATAGCATTCGCTGCAGTCTGCGAGTATGCGTCTTCTCAAGCCATGTAATGCCCTGCACCGTCACTCGCCCACTCACCCACGTTTGCAGGGCACCGCAGGAGAAGGCCGCAGACCGCAAGCACCTGGGTGCTGGCCTCGCGCTCGAGGTAGGCTGTATGCCAAGTGGCATCTTCTCCGCACTAGGGCAACCGGGAGAGGGAAGCGTATGGGTACCTCAAAAGAGAATTGCTCGAAAGACCCACTCAGGGTGCATTCCACATGATGAGGACGGTGCCGCCCTCTCATGACCTTGCCACGCTTGCATGCATGCGAGTCTCTAAAAGCGGTAGCCGCCTGCTCTCAGTACGCCATCGCTTGCCAAGAGCACTGAACACGCGTGGGCTCGCTCCTGTAAACCTCGCTATTGTGATCGGTCTGCTGGGAAAACGGAATTAGGTGATTATAACAGTGTGATTCCAGTATTTAAGAGGGTCTGGCTCTGTCTGGAGCCCATGTTGAGACCAGGCTGAAGAGGCACACAGCACGGAGGTCTGGCATGGCGCCCAGGAAGGGCAAGAAGGGCCGCAGAGCTGGCGACAGCGATGATGAGGAGGTAAAGCCGCCAGCAGCGGAGGTTGCCGCCGCAGAAGCTGAGCCCAAGGCTGCTCCGAGCGCCCGACAGGCAAAGAAGAAGGCCGCGCGTCGAGGCAGGGCCGCCGAGCGGGACTCTGGCGATGACAGTGACCCGCCGAGAGCAGCAGCGGCGCCCGTGCGCCCAGCTGCGCAGCGCCCGGCTGCTCCGCGGAGCACGCTGTCGTTTGCGGCCCTGCAAGACAACGATGCAGAGAACGAGGAGACGGAGGAGGAGGAGGAAGAGGAGGAGCCTGCTGTTGCATCTGCGGGCTTCAGCACGTTTGCGGCACTGAACGCGCGCCCCTACGCCTGCTCGCCAGGCCGCTGCGTGTTGTTTCTGCCTTGCGGCCCTTGTGCTGTTTGCAGTCAGCGGGCCTTGCGGCAGTGTCCGGCGGTGGCGGTGGGCGCAGGTCGCCGAGGATGAGGAGGACGAGGCGGGCGAAGGGGAGAGCCGCCCAGCCGCCAGCCCGAGCGCCTCGGACGCGGCTGAAGAGCTTGCCACTGGAGCGGGCCGGGGTGCGGCGGGTGATGCGCCGGAGGCAGGCGCTGCAACAGACAGCGTGCTGCTGAACGGCAGCTCCACTCGTGGAGGAGATGACACGGGCACAACTGGCCGCGACGACTCTGAGAAGCTGGCTGTTGAGGTGCCGCGCACGGCCATGCGGCCCGTGCTGTGTATTGGTGGCGATGGCGGCCCTGCTTGCTTCCCTGCTGTGAGGCGCTCCTCACGCCCCAAATGAAGGGAGGAGGGAGGGCAGGGGAGATTTCCTGTGGGGGCCCGCGTCTGCCAGCCGTGCGGCACGTGGGCAGCGTCACAGCACGTGGGCAGCGTCACAGGAGGTGCTCCGCCTGCGCGCGCAGGCCAAACTGCTGGTTGCGGAGGTGCTCTCGGTGGAGCCGCACCCCAGCGCAGACCGCCTGCGCGTGGTCACCGTCGACACAGGCAGCCGCACTGTCAAGGTGGGCAGTCGAGCATCCCGGCTGAGGAGCTTTGGCGCTGTCCCCCGCCTGCACGGTGATCGCATCGAGCCCCTGGCGGCGCTGAGCCCTGGCGCGCCCTGGCCTGCAGGTGGTGACCAACGCGGCCAACTTGCGGGAGGGGATGAAGGTCATCGTCGCGGTACGCCTGCCTATTTGCGTCCGCGTGCTGCCGCTGGTTCTGCCACTGGGTGCTGAGCCGGCCAGGCCGCGAGGCAGGTGGCGGGCTGCGTGACGCCCGGCAGCGGAGTTGCGGTCAGCACTGCCAGCGTGCGCGGAGTGACGAGCCACGGTATGCTGTGCTCTGCCTTCGACATCGGGTGGACCGGTGTGGCTGACGGCGTTGCCGCCGAGATGCCCGCCAGCGCCGAGGTCGGCGCCGCGTGTCCGGCGCGACAGCCGCCCGCGGTGCGCTGCGGAGGCAGTGCTTTGAGCCCGGGACATGCGGCCGAGAGTCTCTGTGCGGGTTCAGTGCGCTGACACTGTGTGTGAGTCATGCTGTGTGCGCCAGCACCGCCTCGCCTGACTGGCAAGCGCACGCTGCGCACAGGAGCCGGGGGACGCACCGCAGCACGGCGGAGGAGATGCGGCGGAAGACGATGCGGCGCTGCTGGCGCTGCTGCCTGGCAAGAAGGACAAGAAGAAGAAGAAGGGCGGGCGGGCGCCGCCCGTGCAGCTCGAGGAGCAGGCTGCTGACGGCGGCGCGCGTGCCGACGGCGCTGCAGCGGGCGGCGAGCCAGACGGCGCGGCCCCCAAGTGTTGCCTGGGCGCTACGAAGCTGGGCGCAGCGTGCCCCGGACGTGCCCTGGGAGCGTCGCGCCCTGCCAACCCAGTCCCGCCCGCGACCGCAGAGGCGCCAGAGCTCGGGAGCGCCGGGGCGCGCGGCGATGCAGAGGACGCGGCTGCGCCCGACCTCGCACGCGCCGCGGAAGGCGCTGCCGCGGAGCCCGCCTTTGCAGGTGCGCCGGCGGTCTGCCCCCTGGCCCCCTGTGCGCCGCTGCGAAGCTGGCTGCAAGCGGGCCGCTGGCCGCAGGGAGGAAGAAGAAGAAGAGGGGCGGCGGCGCGCTCGCCATCAGCAGCCTCGCGGCGCTGGGCCTCGAGGTCCCAGAGGAGGGCGCCGGGGACGGCGGCGGGGAGGCCGCGGCCGCAGGTGCGGCCACGGCTGGGTCTCCGCTCTCACGCCCGCGGCCCGCCTGCGCCCGGGCCAGGCGCCACTGCTCGGCCGGCCGAGTGAGCCCGGAGCGCGCCACGCAGGCGCGGGCGGGGCTGAGGCGGCGCATGCTCAGCCTGCCGGCAGCGCCGCTCCGGCGCGGGCCCAGGGCGCCCCGGAGGACGGCGCCGGCGACGGCGGCGGCCAGGCGCCTGCTGCAGCGGACGCAGACACGGGCGCCCTGTTCGAAGGTGCCGCCGCCTTGCCGGTCCTCGGCGTGCACGCCCCTGCATGGCTGCTGCTCTGAGAGGTGCCGCGGCGCCCGACAGGCAAGAAGAAGAAGAAGAAGGCCTCGGCGGCCGCGGTCGACTCCATCTTTGCCGCCCTGTCCGCCGGCGACGCGGCGGCGCCGAGCGCGGACGCGCCGCCGCACGCGGGGACCGCCAACGGCGGCACGCCCGCAGCGCATGCCGAGCCCGCCGCGGCAGGCTCCAGCCCTGACGAGCCGGGCGCGGCCGCCGCGGCGCCGCCGGCGGAGGCCGCGGCGGGCGGCGCGCGGAAGAAGGCCAAGAAGGGCAAGGCGGCGCCGGCCGAGGACGACCTGGACGCGCTGCTGGCGGAGATCGACGGCCCGGGCGCACCTGCGCCCGCCGGCAGCGGCAAGAAGAAGAAGGCGCGCGTGCCTCCGCGCCCCGCCGCGCGACAGCCTCCCCACGCCCGCCGCGAGCGCGGGCGCTGTGCCTGCAGGGCGCGGCGCGCGAGAGGGAGGCCGCGGAGCCGGTCCCGGCGGCGCCAGCGGCGCCGCCCGAGGCTTCCGCCGCAGCGCCTGCCGCGGAGGGCGAGGCGGCCGGCGCCGCGGAGGGCGAGGCGGCCGGCGCGGCGGAGCAGGCGCCGGACGAGCGCGACGAGGACGGCGACGCAGCGGCGGATGGCAAGGTGCGCCGCCGGCTGCTGCGCCCGCCGGCGCTGCTCTCGAGGTGCATGCGGCACGGCCAGGGCGTCACAGGCGCGCGGGCGCAGGAGCTGAGCGCGGCCGCGAAGAAGAAGCTGAAGAAGAAGCAGAAGGAGAAGGAGAAGAAGGGCGGAGGCACCAGGGACGCTGCCGCCGAGGCCGAGCCCGCCCCGGCGGCGGCCAAAAAGGCGCCGGGCGGGAAGAAGCCGTCCGCGGCCGTGCGCAAGATGCAGGAGGCGCTGGAGCGGCAGCAGCGCCTGGAGGAGGAGGCGCGGCTGGCCGCGGAGGAGGCCGCCCGCAAGGCGCGGGCCCCGCGCGGCGCGGCGCCGCCGCCGCGCACGCCCGGCCTGCGGCGTCGGGGCTCTGGCCCGCCGGCGCGACGCGGCCGCGCGCGCAGGAGGCGGAGGACGCGCAGCGCGCGGAGGAGGAGGCGCGCCGCGCGGAGGAGGACGCCGCCCGGCGCAAGGAGGCGAAGCGCGAGCGGCGCGCGGAGCTCAAGCGCCAGGGCCTGCTGCTCACCGGCAAGGCCAAGCGCGAGGCGGACCGGCTGGCGGCCATGCGCGAGCAGATCCTCAAGAACGCCGCGCTGGCGCCGGACGCGCCCGCGGCCGGCGCGGCGCCGGGCGCCGGTGCGCCCGAGCCCGTGCGCGCGGCGCTCGTGCGCGGGTCGGCCAGCGACGCCGGGCCTGACGGCCGTGCGCGGGCGCGCAGAGGACCGGCCCGAGCGCAGGAAGGTGGTGTACGACACGCGGAGGAAGCGCGCCGCGCCGAAGAAGGCGGGCGAGGAGGAGGAGGCCGAGGAGCCGGCTGCCGAGGCCCCTGCCGAGGCGCGCACCTGAGACGCTGGGCCGCGCGCTCGGGCTGCTCGGTCGTGACCGGGCGGCGTGTGGAGGGGCGGGCAGTGCTGAGGGTCATCCCGGCCGCCAGGCTGTGGAGCCAGAGATGGAGGAGGCTGCTGGGCCGGCGGATGACGCTGAGCAGGCTGTGGAGACCGCCGCGGCTGCCGCCGCACCGGAGCAGCCCGAGGCCGAGCCCGACATGGAGGAGGAGGACAGCGGCGACGACGACTGGGAGACCATGGACGTGGACGCCATCAAGCTGCCGAGCCAGGCGGCAGAGGAGCAGGTGCCGCACGCTGGCCGCACGCATGTCGCACGTGCGCCCCTGTGAGCTGTGCACGAGCGGCGCTGACCGCGCGCCCGGACGCGCTCGGCCAGGCCGCGGCGGAGGCGGCTGTCGCGGACGCTGCCGCCGCGGCAGCGGACGCTGTGGCGGAGGACGAGGACGAGGAGGACGAGGATGAGGAAGGCAGCAGCGACGAGGAGGGCAGCGATGCGTCGACGTCCGAGGAGGCGCGCGCCGCCTGGCTTCCCGCTGAGCGACGCATGCCGTGACGGCGGAAAGAGAGTGTGAAGGCGTGCGCAGACGTATCTGCAAGGGGGCGCAGGAGTCGTCCGAGGAGGAGAGCAGCAGCGAGGAGGACAGCAGCGAGGAGGACAGCGACGACGAGCGCGAGGAGCGGCTCGCGCGGCAGCGCGAGAAGCAGGAGGCCCGGCGGCAGGTGCGCCGCGCCGGCGCTGTGGCTGCGCCCAGCATTGCTTGTCAGCACCTTGCATGCGAGCTGGGCAGCCGGTGTGTGAGAGCACGGTGCACGTCGGCGGCCGCCGAGCCTCAGCCGCCTGAATGTGTGGTGCGCTGGCAGGCCGCCATGGAGTCGGCGTCGCGCGACGACCTGCGCTCCCCCATCTGCTGCATCCTGGGGCACGTCGACACCGGTGCGCCTCCCGCTGCGGCCTGCGGGCGGGGTGCGGCAGCGCCCCATGCGGCGCCCATGGGTGTGCGCCTCCCGCTGCGGCCTGAAGGCGGGGTGCCGCAGCGCCCCATGCAGCGCTCATGGGCTGTCCGCCGCGCAGGCAAGACCAAGCTGCTGGACAACATCCGGCGCACCAGCGTGCAAGAGGGCGAGGCGGGCGGCATCACGCAGCAGATTGGCGCGACGTATGTGCCGGGCGACGCGCTGCGCAAGCGCACGGCCTCGCTGGTCAAGGACGCGGAGCTGGAGCTGCGGCTGCCCGGGCTGCTCATCATCGACACGCCGGGTGGGCGGCCTCCCCAGGGCGGCCCCGCTGCTCGGAGCGCCTGCGAGCTTTGAAGACCGATGCGCTGCGTCGCATGCGTCCGTGCCCGCCGCGCGCTGCGCCGCGCGTCCGCTGCCCCGCGCGGCGGGCCCGGGCTGAGCGCGCGCCGCGGCCGCGCAGGGCACGAGTCGTTCACCAACCTGCGCTCGCGCGGCTCCAACCTGTGCGACATCGCGATCCTGGTCGTCGACCTCATGCACGGCCTGGAGCAGCAGACGGTGGAGAGCATCAACCTGCTCAAGGCCCGCAAGACGCCCTTCATCGTCGCGCTGAACAAGGCGCGCCCGCGGCCGCCCCCGCGCCGGCGCATCATGCGCGCGGCGGGGCCGGCTGAGCGGCGGCGGCGGCGCGGCGCAGGTGGACCGGCTGTTTGACTGGCATGCGGTGCCCGACACGCCCATCCAGGAGGCGCTCGCGCGCCAGAAGCCGCACGTGCGCGCCGAGTTCGACCAGCGCCTGAAGCAGTCCACGCTCAACCTGAACGAGCAGGGCCTCAACGTGGCGCTCAACTGGGAGAACCCCGACCGGCGCAAGTGCGCACGCTCTCCCGCCCTGGAGCGCTTCACCGTGGTACATCGCGGGGCATGCGTGGTGCTCCGTCGCGCTTGCTGAACCATCCTTGGGGGTGGAGTGTCATGATGCAGAGCATGTGTGGCGCATGTGTCGGCGCCTGCGGCTTGGAGGCAGGCAGACTGAGCCTCCTGTGAGGGGTGCCGGTGACTGTGCTGCTCGGCACTGCTGCCGGCCGGCTCCAAAGCGCTCCGTGTGGTCGCAGGTACGTCAACATCGTGCCCACGTCCGCGATATCTGGGGAGGGCATCCCGGACATGCTCAAGCTCCTGGTCGACCTGACCCAGGCGCGCAGCCTGCGACGCGGCTGCCACGCGCCGGCGCCGGGCAGGCGGCCCCGGCGAGCGCGCCACAGGCGGCCGCGGGCTGAGGCGGCGCGCGCGGCCGCAGGAGATGATGTCCGGCAAGCTCATGTTCCTGAGCGAGCTGCAGTGCACGGTGCTGGAGGTCAAGATGGTGGAGGGCCTGGGCACCACGGTGGACGTCGTGCTGGTCAACGGCATCCTGCGCGAGGGCGACACCGTGGTCATCTGCGGCCTGCAGGGCGCCATCGTGACGACCATCCGCTCCCTGCTCACGCCGCACCCGCTCAAGGTGCGCGCGCCGCCGGCCTCCCGCCGGGCGCCCAGGCCCTTGTGAGGCCGCTCTCGGCCGCGTCTGACGCGCTGCCGGGTGCCGCCGCAGGAGCTGCGCGTGCGCGGCAGCTACCTGCACCACAAGGAGATCCGCGCGGCACAGGGCGTGAAGCTGGCCGCACAGAACTTGGAGAGCGCGGTCGCGGGCACGCAGATGCTGGTCGTCCGCCCGGACGACGACCTGGAGGCGCTCAAGGCGGAGGTGATGGAGGACATGCAGGACATCTTTGCGTCCGTGGACCGCTCGGGCGCGCCCGCCGGCCTGCCCGCGCGCTCGACGCAGTGCCTCTTGCACGCGACGGTGCTGCCGGGGGAGCGTGCGGGCTGAGGCGCGGCCCGGGGCCGCCAGGCGAGGGCGTCTGCGTCCAGGCCAGCACGCTGGGGTCGCTGGAGGCCCTGCTCGAGTTCCTGCGCTCGCCGACCGTGAAGATCCCCGTGTCCGGCATCAACATCGGGCCGGTGCACCGGCGGGACGTCATGCGCGCGAGCGTGATGCTGGAGAAGGGGCGGAAGAAGGCGCGCGCATTCTTCCCGCATGCGTGCCTTTGTGCGGGGCAGATCGGGCTCGCCGGATGCTGCCGTGGCCTGCGTGGCCGGCGCCGCCAGCATGCGCCCGCCGCCAGCCATGGCAGCGCCGTGTGTGGGTGCCATGGCATGGCCTGCGTGGCTGGCGCTGCCGGCATGTGGCCGCCGCCAGCCGCGTCAGCGCCGTGTGCGGGCGCCAGTTTGCGGTCATCCTGGCGTTCGACGTGCCCGTGACCAAGGAGGCCAGCGAGCTGGCAGAGAGCACGGGCGTGCGCGTCTTCACCGCCGACATCATCTACCACCTGTTCGACCAGTTCACGGCCTACCTCGCGCAGGTGGGGGTCATGGTCCCCACCCCAACCCCAACCCCTATATGCGTTGCGCCGCGCCCCGCCAGCCGACGCCGGGCGCGCGCCGCGCGGGCGTGCTGACGCGCGGGCGGCCGCGCAGACCAAGGAGGCCGAGCAGGAGGGCGCCAAGCTGGAGGCTGTCTTCCCCTGCATCCTCAAGATCATGCCCACCTGCGTGTTCAACAAGAAGGACCCCATCGTGCTGGGCGTCGAGGTCGAGGAGGGCATCGCCAAGGTGCGCGGCCTGGCGCGCGCGTCCCGCCGCGAGCCCAGGCTGCTCGGCATGTGACAGTGTGCGCAACGGGTCCCCCGACCGCCGGTCACACGCAGCCGTGCTTCCGCCGCTCGATGCCCTGGTGAAACTCAGGGGTGACGGGGACGGTCGCCGGGCCGGGCGCCAGGTCGGCACGCCCATCTGCATCCCGACGCAAGGCGGCGTGGAGCTGGGCCGCATCGCGAGCATCGAGCTCAACCACAAGGCGGTGGACTCGGCGAAGCGCGGGGACTCTGTGGCGCTGAAGCTGGAGGCCACCAACGCGGCCGAGTCGTCGCGCGCCTACGGCCGCCACTTTGACCATAAGGCGCGCCGCTCAGAGCCCTGCTTGCCACGCATGCTGGCCAGGGTTATCAGACGCCTTTCCAACACGCACGCCAGCCGGGCTGTGGCGCCGGTGCGGGCCTAATATGCGTTCCGCGCCGCAGGACCCGCTGGTGAGCCGCATCTCGCGCAAGTCCATCGACCTGCTCAAGCTGCACTTCCGCGAGCAGATGGAGGCGGAGCACTGGCGGCTGGTGGTCAAGCTGAAGAAGATTCTGGGTGTGGACTAGGGGCAGCGGCTAGCCTGCGGGGTGTTTTTTGGTCTTGGGTTGCAGAGCGTCGGTGGGTAGAGAGTGCAGGACGCAGCGCGCTCGCGGCCTGCTGGTGTGCTGGCCGTGCAGGGGGTGTGCCGAGTCGCAGGCGTCGCATAGAGATGGGAGCGCTGGACGTGTTGCTAATGTTGCAGGCGCGCAGCCGGGCACGGCCGAGCCGCGCCTACCACACCAAGGCAGGCAGCATCATGACGGCCGCACCAGCACACCCGCATGCCAGCGCAAATGATGCCGCGCGCTGCTGGAGCTGCCGCGCCACGGGCCACAGCACGCCCATGCTCGTCTGCAGGGCCGCGCCGGCGACGCCCGCTGCCACCATGTGGAGCATGAGCGGCTGCATGCCGGCCGCCGCCGCGCCCTGCAGCCCGGGCCGCACCAGCAGCGCCAGGAACGCAAACAGCGGGCTGGCGAGACCAAACATGCCGCCGGCCGCAGCGCAGCTCCTGATGCTATACCCGGACATGGGGCCTGCCAGCAGCGCGGCTGCAGCGCCCTTGACCGCCGCCCTGCGCGCATCCCCAGAGCGGACAGGTGAGCATACGCTGACGCTCTGGCGCAGCCCGCCAGGCCCGCACACTCGAGCCAGCGACCACTCGGGCGGGCGCACCGCGCTCCGGCGGGCAGGAGCAGGCGCGCGCCGAGCGGCCCGTGCCCCGCCGTCACCAGCACCGCTAGGCCCCAGCCCTCCAGCACGCAGAACAGCATCAGCACCGCCAGCGCGGCGACCGCCGCGCGGGCCTGCGTGGCGGGGCTGCACAGGCCCGCCCGCGCCGCCGCGTCCGCCGCCCGCCTGCGCGGCGTGCCGAACGCCGCCGCGGGCAGCGCGCCGCTGCGGTGCCGCACGACCGGCCCGCCCGCCGCCTGGCCGGCCAGCACCGTGCCGCCGACGCCCAGGAGCGTCGGCGACCCTGCCAGCCTGCGGCCGGGGCGGGTGCGACCCGTGAGAGCGCGCCCACAGAGCCCGGGTCATGGCAGGGCGGCAAAGCGCGCGTGCGCTGGGCGCGCCTGCCAGAGTGGCTGTGGACCTCCACGGCGCACTCGTGCCCGGCGCCGACCAGGGCCTTGCCCCCGCCTGCCGCCTGGCTCTCCAGATCCGCGGCAGCGGCGCGCGTGGCCTCCGCGTGGCCGCCGCGGTGCCGCCACAGCTGGCGCACGAGCAGCGCGCCCCCGGCGGCCGCGCACAGCGTGCCCGGCGCTCGCGCCCACCCCGACAACAGCAGCAGGGGCCCCAGCTGGGCGACGGCGGCCGTCGCGAGCAGCCCCGCCGCGGCGCCCAGCGCCGTTGGCCCGCTCGGCGCCAGCGCAGCCGCCGCCGCCCCTGCCGGCGCGCGCCACACCACCGGTTGCCGCAGCAGGGCCTGGAGTATTGCCGGTGGAGCCAAATCGCGGGCGTGCGCGCGACGCAAAGGTGCGAGGGCGCACCCGCCAGCAGGGCGGGGATGCCCAGCATCAGCAGCGCCGCCAGCCCCGGCAGCAGGCGGGCGTCGAGCAGGGACGGCGCCGCCAGCGTGCCGTCCGGCCGCTCCAGCATGGCGAGCGCCATGCGCAGCCCCTCCAGCCAGGCCGCCGAGAACGTGGCCGCCGTCGCGACCTGCGCGGCGCGGCAGCTTAGCGTGTGCCGGCCGGCCGACCCTCGCGGCCGTGCAAGCGCGGGCGCGGCGCGCAGGGCGGCGCGCCTGCGTGTGCGACGACGCGTCGGCGAGCGCGTCCGGCAGCAGCTCCGCGAAGACCATCCAGATCATGCAGCCGGCCGCAAAGCCCAGCGCGACCGGCAGCAGCGCCGAGAACGTGTCCACGAACAGAAAGGACGGCAGCGCGACCAGCGGCTGCGGCAGCGCGGTCGCCAGCGTCCACCACAGCGCCTGGCGCGGCGGGATGCCGCGCGCGGAGAGCACCGTCGCGACCGCCAGGCCCTCCGGCACGTTGTGCAGCCCGATCGCCAGCGTCACTAGCACGCCCTGCGCGCGCGGCGCGGCGCGGTCGCACGGCCGCCCGGGCGCGCGCGCGGCGCCGAAGGCGGGCGGCGGGGGGGCCGCGCCTGCGCCCAGCCGCGGTGGCCGCAGAACGACACGCCCACGCCGGAGCCCTCGCCGAGCGCGTGCGCGGCCATGATGCCCACCACCAGCACCGTCTTGCGCGCGCTCGCGCCCTGCAGGCTCTCAAACTTCACGTTCTCAAAGCGCTCCAGGAACTGCTGGCTGGCCTGGATGAACATGGCGCCTGCGCGCGCCGCCCGCCGCTCAGCCGACGTTCACAAACACGCCGGTGACCGCGCCGGGCGCCCGCGGCGCGCACCCAGCACGACGCCGAGCAGGACGAGCGCGGCGCCGTACGGCTCGCCCTCGTGCACCAGGTCGAAGCTGGCGGCCAGCATCACGCCGCACGCGAGCGCGTTGGCCAGCGCGCCCCACTCCTTGGACAGCGTGCCCACGAAGAAGTACGGCAGCGCGCCCAGGCCGCTCGCGCTGGCCATCAGCAGCGTCATCAGGAACACGGCGGACGGCGCTATCGCGCAGGCCGCGCCGGGCTTGCCCTGCGGCGCCTCCGGCGCCGCGCGCCCGCCCGCGCGCTCGTCGCGCGCCGGCGCCGCGTCCCTCGCGCGCGCCTCGGCCTCGTGCAGCGCGGCCTGGTGGCGGGCGTCAGGGTTGCCGCTGCCACTGCCCGCGCCGCGCTCCTGGCCCGCCTGATCGCTGCCTCGCGCAGCGCCCGCCCCCCGCTGCCTGCCCGCCTCGCCCTCCGCGGCGCTCGCCAGGTGGCGGGCGGCTGACCGACCCGCCTGGCCTCCCGCCTGCGCCCGCCTCAGCCCCAGTGAACACGCCGGGCACGGCAATCACGTGCTCATCTGCGCACGCGGGCCCGAGGCGCGGAAGCGGCCGCGCACCTGCTCGGCCGCACGCAGGCCATCGGCAGAGTGGCACGCCCCGGCCAGGCAGAGCAGGAGCAGCGAGACGCCCGCCCATTGCATATGAGTCGCGGGCTCGCTCCCAGCCGCTTGCCTGCTACATCAGCTGCCCAGCTCAGCTGCCTGTGGAGGGGTGGCTTGGGTGCACAAGAATCAAGCTCGCCTCGCACGATGCGCATGTGCAGTCTCGGCCAGACTTCACCATTTGCAAAGCTCCAAGTTTATGCAGGGTCGATCAATTGATCCCTTGCAGGGATGAGGCAGGTATTGCATATGATGGCACCAGAGAGACAGCCTGACTTTGCCTCAAAGCCTGTATGCCTTGCCTGGTTTATCATGGTGGTTGTCAGACGCTTACCCTGCCCCTGCACCTTGCCTCATGTTGCAGAACAGGCCTGAATGTGCTTGACAGCCCGCGCGCGCGCGGGGGCTGCCCGTCTGAGCAGCCCCAGCTGAGGCATCAATCACTGGTTCATACATGCAGAAAATGCAGGCACACACAGCACCAATTGTGGTAACACCCTCACACACTTTGCTGTCTCTGTGTGCACACAAGGCCGTACGTTTAGCGCTTTCAAAAAGGTGAGGCGCACAGACTCTGCATGCACCTCTTCCTTATACGCAATGGTTGGCACAGCATGCGACCCCTCCGACTGGCATGCGCAAGCTCGCACCCTGCACCTAGACGCATCAAACACACTGAACCTGCCAACGCAACACACACACACACACAGAAAAGGGGACGCCCCAGTCAACCTAGCAAAAACAGTAGCTTCAGCAAAGTGATAGCCATAGGGGGGAGAGCTAACAAAGAGCAGCTCCCAGGAAAGTGTGCCACCAACGAGTTCCGGGCAGAGTCCCAGCGGAGCAGCAACAGTCACGGAGCCTGCCCTTCGCCATGCGGCTGGTCGTCAGGCGTCGCACAGACGGGCCCCGCGGCGTTCAGCGCAGCTGCCACACCTGCGCACCGCTGGAGCTTGAGACGCGCACACCAGAGCGCGCACCCGCCCGTAGAGCCTTGGGTCACGAGAGGGCCCGCACTGTCCGGCGTGACGCGCAGCCCGCCAAACGCGCCCAGGCCAGCCAGTGTGCGAACGCACTGGGACGCGTGGTAGAGGAGGACGGTGGGCAGGTTGCGGTCGGGGTAGCTGGGTATGCACTCAGTGGACACGATCTTCACAAACTTTGTGGCGGGGTACTTGAACGCGAGCTCGTCCAGGCAGAGGCCCAGCAGCTCGCTGGGGCCCAGCCTGTGCGCGCCGCCCAGGTCAGGAGCACAGGGCGGGCGCGCAGAGCGGCCGCCCTTGCCAGGTCGACAAAACGCGGCGCACCCATCCTTGTACAGGTGGACGACCACCCAGCAGCCGTCGCTGGCCACGGAGACCTCCTGCACAAAGTCGGTCCGCATGATCTTCTGCACCGAGCCAAACTGTATCCGCCCGCGCGCACGCTGCAGCTCGGCCAGCCTCTTCCGCCTGTGCCGGCGCCCGCCACGCACGCGGTGACGTGACACGGCCCAGCACTGCCGTGACAGCGACGCTGCAGAGTGGAGCAGACCTGTAGGCCTCCAAGAAGCGGTCGTCGCCCAGCTCCTCATCCAGCGCCTCCAGCTCATCCTCCGCGTGTCCGTCCACCCAGGCGGCATCCCTGCGCTGCTCCTCCGCCGGCGCAAATGCCGCAGGCTTCTCCGCCGGCGCCTTCGCGGGCAGGTTGCCAAACTTGCGCTGCAGGTCCTCCCACTGCGTGCTCTCACCCTCGGCGCGCTGGTAGGAGGTGTGATAGTCTGCCATTGGTGCTCAAACAACCACAGGCGGAGCAGGCTGCTCAAGTGTGCGGCACGCTCCAGCGCAGAGCACCCGTGCCGATCTGCTTCTCCCTGGCGCTTGACCGCAGAGCTTTGCACTGGTGACTCTGAATTCGACCGGTGACACTGATGATCGGCATGTCCTTGGGCTTGTGAGGAATGCGCACGTGCACTGCATGCGATGCTGCATCATTGCATTGGTCGTACGATCGCTGTAATGCTGCAGTGTGTCTCTCCTGTTCCGGTAAGAGCGTGGAGACTGTGCGCGGGGAGGTGCCAGTGCCGCATGCAGCGCTGGTGCATGCGAGCAGACACGAGCGGCACGGACGGACTCAACACTCATGCACGTTGGCGCGCAGCAGCTAGAGCGCAAGGTCTAGCCTGCTGTACGCCAGCACGCTCGCGAAGAGCACCAGGAAGCCCGACACGAGCATGAGCGGCTCCTGCAGCAGGTGCAGCCCCGGCATGCGGTAGGTGACGGTCAGCGGCACGTTGTGATCGGGCACCAGGTTGCGCTTGTGCAGCGCCAGCACCGGCCGCCCGGCCGAGTCCAGGTAGGTCAGCTTCCGGTCGGCGCTCGCGTCCACGCTGAACGGCAGGTCGTGCTTCAGGTCGGTCGCGCCCTCCGGCAGGACCACCTGCGCGCGCGCGCATGCGTGGCCGCCCCGCCCGGCGCCGCAGGCGCAGCAGGCCGGGAGCGGGCGGGCGGCGCACGCGCACGACCAGGTCGTCGACGACCACATTCTTCAGCGGCGTGGAGAACGGCAGCGTCAGCTCCGCGCGCCCGCCCGGCAGCCTCTTCACGCACGCGCTCAGCGGCAGGCTGTAGCCGAACACAAAGTCCACCTGGCGCGGCGCGGCGCCGCCAAGGTTATCGCCCCTCCTGAGTGGCTAGTGATGCTACTCAAAGGTGAACAGACCATCCAGCCTGCGCCTCCTTCAAGCAATGCCGAGCTGGTGTGGAGTCGTCTTGGATGCCACTACACAGCCATCTCGGAGGGTGTCCGCAGCGCGGCTCGCCGCCGCCGTCGCGCGGGGCCGGCGGGCCCGGCGGGACGGCGGGGCCGGGCCGCGCGGCCGCGCACCGACCAGCCGCCGAACAGCGGGAAGCGCGGCAGCAGCGCGACCTCCAGCTTGTCGCGGAAGTGGCGCACGTGCGAGGTGGACACGTTGCCGATCTCGTCGCGGAAGTAGAGGCTGCGCGCGCCGCGCGGCAGCACGGCCGCGAGCTGGCGGAAGGACGCGATGCCGTGCTGCCGCGGGTCGGCCTGGTACTCCAGCCGCGACCACTCGCCCTGGCGCGCCGCGGCCCGCTTGTGCGCATGCATTGAATGAGGCACCCGACGCGCCCGGGGCCGCGCGGGCGGGGCGCGCGCCTTCAGGCGCGCGCCGCCATGGCGCAGCTTGTACGTCTCCTCCACGTACACGTTGCCCCAGTGGGACACCTCCACCTCGCGCGTCAGCGCCGTCACCTCCGCGAACGGGCTGTTGTTCTCATAGTGCACGCGCAGCGCGCGCGCGCTGAACGGGCCCGCGTCCGCGTACGGGCCGTAGCTCAGGCTCGCGCCCGACTTGCTGCTCGGCGGCAGCTCGGTGAAGGACGCCACGTCCTTGCTGAACAGCT